>OIXX01000727.1_pt1 | contig 16206 bp, 6 predicted proteins | sample 1588161 | NCBI WGS metagenome assembly OIXX01 (sample SAMN03283274) | human gut metagenome | biome: human-associated habitat; material: feces | host: Homo sapiens | place: Peru | collected 2012
AAGTTAAACATACAACAACGGCACAGCTCGATGAGAGTTGTGCCGTTGTTGTTTTTAGTAAGCTCAGCATGATTCTTATTAAAAATCATGGTCCCAATAAAGGTGTCTGCGATGATGGCGGGCAATAAAGTCGATATTGCGTGTAAATATCAACTTGCCCAATTTGCTTGGATGATTACCGCTTAAATCACCATCCTGCAACATGTTGTTCTCAAGCAGATAATGCAGCAACTCAGGATGCATGAGCTCCATATTTATTAGAGCATCCATCGTTTCCCTTTGCAAGGTATGTGCATCACATTTTCTATAGTATGGGTTGTATCTGCATTTTATCGCATGGATAATGTTAGGTGCAAAAATGATTCCTGCCTTTTCTGAGATAAATCCTACCTGAGGACCGCTTGGCAAATGACGGCAGACCTCTGTCGTATCCATCCCGTCAGTAACCTTATTCAGCCATTCTTGCAGTTGTGTTGTGTCCTTAAAGAAAGCAAGGCGTTTCCCTTCCGCCAGTTTCATGTATAAAGGATAGGCATGTTCGTAAGAGTATCTCAGTTCTGCCTGACGTTCATGCATCTTGTCATACATCTCTTTCTTCGAGTTGAACAACACACCATTGATTTCCCAATCTTTATCAGCGTATTTCACAAGCGCTGTACAAATATATGAACCTTTATAGAAGACATCAGAATAAACATTCTTCAATTTGTACTCTTCGTCCTTCGAGCTCTTCAGCACAGCATATTCAGAATTAGCATTGGTCACCTCAAACATGTCCTGCTGGCAATACTTCAGATTCCTCAGTTTTTCTGCCTCCTCTTGCATGTCGTTTCCCAAATACATATCCGCCAGCCACAGATGAGCCATTTCTGCCATTGGTCCTATCTCGCAATTCATAGATAAAGCAGTTTCTGCATAGTATATAGCTTCACCTTTACTAAACTGTCCTAAGTACGAATCCAGGTATTCCTCAAACTGATCTTCCGATAAAGGAGAGCAGAGAAGATAGGAGCGACGAAGCCATATTAGCACGTGCTTCAACTTAAAATAGTCATTAGCCGTATCTGTGTTGTATATAAAATCATACAAAGAATCGTTAACGTCTACCTCATCATCCTCTGTAAGTATCTCCATAATGGCATTTGCCGCGTCCTCCCCCATAGCTAAAGGATTGAGAAAGCGGTCGTCAAAGTTTCTGGACAATACCAGCCATACCAACAGTTCTACTTCTTGGGCATTCACATCATTCTTGTCAGGAACATGGGAATCAAAGAAAGGTAAAGAGCGTGTATATGTGAGCAAGTGCTTATGCACAAAGGCGTTCCATAGCCCGATGTCAGACATCTTGTCTTCATAGTAGATTGCCACATTGATGGCAATCTCTTTCTTCAGTTTGTCTGCATCGGGCAAATTGATATACATGTTCTTTATCCTGTCATAAATGCGATTTGCCACATCCACATACATCTGGCATGGCTGGATACCGACCGGATAGTATGGAGAGAAATCATATGGAAATATTGTTCGCTTCATTTCTGTATTATGGTTATATGTGATTATTATGTCAGTTGGAGCTTATCTTGTCAATTATTCATATTCATTAATAGACATCAAAAATACTCATTCTTTGGCAATAAATCAAGTAAAACAAAGCTATTTTGTATATCTTTAACTCTGATTCGGAGATTTATGACGGGTATGGCTAAAGATGAACTGGAACTGTTGTGTAGTCACTGATACATTATATAATAAAAAGCGAAAGTCCTGTAATTCAGACGAACTACAGGACTTTTGCTTTTGTTAGGGTGGAGCTGGTGGGATTCGAACCCACGTCCAAACAGGGAAACCATATGCTTTCTACATGCTTATTCCAGCCTTCGGTTTTCGTGCCGCGACAAGACCTGGACCACCAATCGCGACCTTATCCTCTAAAATTTCATCCGGATGGCGAGGCACACCACAGACTATTTCCGATTTACCTGCACCGCTTTACCCTCAGATTCGGAACAACATCCTTGGAGCGATGTCTCGTTCCGCCAACCTTGTGGCGGAATAAAGCTAATCTACTGTACTTCGATTAAGCAGCGAGAGCGTAGTTGTTTTCGCCAATTAAATTGTTGATCACTCAGATTAAGGAGCTAGCCATCGAGGCTCCGCATGCTTACATACCATTTCATCCCGCTGTCAAATCCAGTCAACCCCGAGATGTCGTAGTATTTATTATGCAAAGTTAGTGCAAATGCACGAAACCACAAAATAAAATGGCAATATTTTGCATGCGTGTGGACAATGTGTGGACAACTTTTATTGCGATTTGTTAGGGAGGATAACTGTTATCTTTGAATTTGCGCTTTCATACATTCTATAAGTCTTTTGACCGAAAAATGTAATCGTTTTAGACGAGAAGAGGGGGCATACCTGTAAGCGTTAACTTACGGTATACCCCCTAATTTATTCGGAAGAAAATATTCTTATGTTACTTAATATAATGAATATCCTGTTATGTTATTCAATTTCACGGTCAGTTATCGTTACAGTCTCTGTCACTGTGCGACGTGCCTCACTGTCGTAGCGTTTACGGATATAAATGCCTGCAGCTTTGGGTTTCCGGCCGAGTTTCTGACCGCTGACAGTGAACCATTCGGTATTCTCGTCGGCATCAACAGTCAATGTGCCTATGCCTGTCGTTGTGTCGAAGTTGATGACAAACGGGTTGAAGGTAGAACCTACTATGCCATCGCTCTCATAATCAAGAGTAGTAGTAGAGGTATAGACCTTTCCCTTGTACAGTAACTTGAACGTGAGCGTCGTCTTTGCATTGCCTGGGATGGTGACGTACGCCAGTCCGGCGTCATTAGTGTAGGCGTGCGACCTACATTCATCACCGGCATATATACCTATCTCAGCTCCCGGTAGCTCATTTCCGTCAAAGGTAACACGTGCTATAAGCGACATATTGTCGGGATACTTATGATAGTCGACTGGCTCAAAATAGCCTGCCGGCGGCAGACGTCTTGCCCTTGCCTTTGCTGTCTTGTCTGTTTGTCCTGCCGACGGATAGGCAAAGGTACGATCGGCTGTTGCGACACTGTAGAGCATATAGCCTTGGCTTGGCTCAAGAAGCGACAAAGTTCCTGCCCATTCGTAGCCGTCGTATACGGCAAAACAACTCTGGGCCTTCACTACGTCGCCATCCTCGGGCTGCATTCCGGCAAAGGCCTCGTCGAGCGACATAGCGGAAGTGGCATTGTAGGCTATCCAGTTCCAGCCTTGCTTGACTGTAATGAGACGGCTTGACGGGTCGGCCACTCTACCCAATACCTTGAGTGTGGCTGGGGCGGATAGGTTGATCTTGTACATCTCGCTATTGTTCATCATTATCTCATTACCATACCATTCTGAGCCTGTCGATTCCATAAATCCAGTCTGACTCTTTGCCATAGTGACTTCAGCGTTTATCGGTGCAAGTACCGTCTGCATTGACATGTCATCTGGCTGCACATAGAGCGCCATCCAGTTCCATCCTTTGGTTAAGCTGGTTGTCTGCTCTTGATAGTCAAGGGCATTGAGCAATATGGGATCGGCATAGGTGCCTGCTATTTGGTCTTTGGTGAATGCCACATCGCCATTGCTACACTCCAGTTGCGTATACACCATACCGGTGCTGGCGTCGTAAGCACGGAACGAAAGATTCGTACCCTCATCCGCAGCGTTTCCGTAGATGTCGAGCAGCACATAGTAACTGTCATAGCGCTTGCTGTATACCGGGCGGCCTACACCGCGGCACTCGTCACCTACAAACACCGCCAACTTGTCGGCCGTGTCTGCACTGGGCGTGCCAAGTATAGATAGCTGGGCTATCATGTTCATCGTGTTTTCGTAGTCAGACTTGTCTACCATCCACTCCGGTTCATCGCCCGTCACTGTAAGGTTGAGTGTCAGCGGCACTTCAATGGCGTCGCCGCCTACAAGGTATACAGTCTGGCTGTAAGTGCCTATCGGTGTCGACTTAGCTATTGTGAAGGTCACATCGTCCTGTACAAGCGGATCTGTGGTTCCATTGTCGGTGTCGGCAGTAAGCCATGAAGGCATACCGCTTATCTCCCACATTTGCTGTTTGCCGCCGTTATTGACCACCTTGACACTGAAAGCGAGAGATTCGCCAAGTTTCTTGGTGAGTGTCACGACATTGTCGCTCCACGACAGTTGGCGTCGGTTGACGAATGCTGACCAGCGTATCGGCTCCGAATAGTTGCCGTTCTCGTCGCGCACCTCACGCACGGTGAAGTTGAGTGTAGATCCGTCGATGGCAGCCTCGTCCTCATTAAGCTCAATGACAATCTTGTTGTCGCTCGCTGTGAAGGTGAAGTCCACATTCTCTTCAGTGGGCTTGGTTCTTAAGGCTGGAGCCTCATCTGTATAGGCAATGTTCTTGCCGCTCACGGCAGTATGCTTGCCTGTGACGAGGTCGATATCCGAACCATTTGTCACCGTCTGATTGTAGGCATCAAGGGTCTTCTTCTCGAAAGGATAGTATGCCACCAGACCGGGTTCCTTACCCGTGAGGCGCACCTTACGGTTGGTGCGTAGCAACTCGGCGTTCATTGTGGCGTTCCAAACACGCAACTCGTCCACCTGTCCTGTGAGCTGACGGTCGAAGGTGTGCTTGCCCGTCGCCTCATCAACAGCTCCGCGTCGTGCGCCCACATAGAGCGAGTCGGCAGCTATGCCTCCCACCTTGCGTGCGCTGATAGCAAGAGTGCGGGCACCGTCCACGTAGACAGCTGCATTGCCGTTGCGCAGCACATTGAGCGCCACGTGGTGCCATGCGTTGTCAGTGAGCGGAGCATTGCTTGCCTCGAAGGTGTTGTCAGCAGAAGTAAGACGTAGTTGTCCGGCAGCGTTGAGCCATAGTCCGGTTTCGCCGCTATGCATAATCTGTGCCTCACCATCCTGCTTTCCTGCACGCATCCACAACTCCACTGCGTAGTCGTCGGTTGAGAGCGGCGAACACTCTGCCATCATCACACCGACGTGGCTGGTACCGTTGAGCTTCACTGCCTTGTTCTCATTGTTGATATACCATGACTCGGCAGCGGCTGTCATATTGCGCGAACGAGAGTAGTCGCGTATAGCTGTACCCTCACCCTCGTTCATCTTCCAGTAGCCTATAAGATGTCGGGTGGACGGCTGCTTGGTCTTAGATCGGTCGGCAAGCGACTCATCTATGCTGCGCGCTTCATCCCACAGACACAGTTCATGGATAGCTGCACCCAGATTCTGACCCACTGCAAGAGGTCCGTTACCGGTATACTCTGCCACTGGCGTGTCTGCAAACAGACTGACGGTGTTTTCGTCGTTTGCCACTGCTGCATTCAGCAGTCCGCCTGGCGTTGTGCGTTCATAGTCGATATGCAGGTAGCCCCACTTGCCCAAAGGCATGGCATTGACGGATGTATACTTGTCAGTGCCTACGATGACTGTCAGTGTGCCGTCGTCGTTGATGGCTGCTGCAAACTTCGAAGCACCGCTACCATGACTGAGTATGGTGCCCGACTTCTTGGCATTAATCCAAAGGTCGAAGGCGAAACTCTTGTCTGAGAGATTGATGTCAGCTTCGGTTTTAGCAGCCTCAGCCATATCCGCAAGGTAGAGTGCGGTGGCATGGTCCACCTTGGCGCCATTGAGTACACCCGTTACGAGGAAGTTCATGTCCTTGGTAAGTTCGCCCTTTAGGATATTCTCGCTGAAGGTAAGGCTGATGTCATCGCCTGCTGTAAGCACACCGTTGGTAGGTGTTGGCAGTCCGAGGGCGCGCGGCTTCTGCATGTCCTTCACCAGAGCTATCTCCTTGCTGGTGTTGTATATCTCACTGGTGCCGTAAGTGCATACAGACACCACGCGGAACAGATACTTGCCGTCGCTGTAGCTATGCATGTCGAGGTCGTAACTTACTGTAGAGCCTTCCGGCAGCATCTGGTTGTTGGCAGTAAGGTCTTTCTTGTCGACGACATACTCTCGCAACAGTGTCCAGTCGGTATCGCCCTGCTTCTGATACTGTATGCGGAACGCTTTTAGGTTGAGATACTTTCTTTCGAACTTATCAAACGAGATGGTCAGTTTCTCGCCCGCACTCGTGTTGATGGTAGTACGCGAAAGACTCATGTCCACTGCTGATGACGACGGAGCGAAGTGGGCTGTGACATACACCGTGTCGGCTATCTGCTCCCATGTGCTTGTGTTGTCGTACTGCGACTGCGAGGCGAGCACGATGCCCACATTCTCATAGTTGAGTATGCCAAGATTGGTCTGCGTCAGCTGCAAAGCCTTGGTGACGGTTTCGCCAGCAGGAATCTTGATGAGGCGGCCGTCAGTTAGCGGCTGTCCGTCAATGGTCAGCTTGGCTCCGTCAGGATTGGTCTCGTCAATCATCATTAGCTTGTAGTAGACATCCTCGCTGGTCTGCGACTCGTTCATCATACGCAGCGTATAATTGGCGGCCTGTCCGGCTGGTACGTCGGTAACGGTGGCCACATCAACATCAATCTTTGGCACCTCTATTTGCATTGTTGCTTCCATGATGGTGGTACCAGGACGATAATACTTGGTCTTCGCCTCACCCTCGTACGGGCCTGACGTCTGTCCGCCACGTGTGCGGAAGATGGGCGAATACTTGCCGTAACCGTACACATCCACTGTGATGGCATCATCATCGCCTGTCTCTGCGATGGTGTAGCTGAACGTGGACGTTTCGGTCTCGGTTTCTTCACCTGAGGTGTGTATGCCGCCGCCAGTATCGGTGGTTACGGTTGCAGTGAGACCTACTCCAGCAATCTGGAATCCTGTTCTACCAATTACATGAGCCAATCCAGTGAAATTATTTTCATACTGTTTGCCCTTGCCGTTCTCGTTGGTAACGGTGTAGGTGATGGACGAGCCTGCATCAAACGAGTAGTTCTTGGTGTTCTCGTCGCGGTCCTCATAGGCCCTTACCTTCTCCTCCTCATTCACGGCAAGCCATTTCTGCCAGTTCTCTATCTGGTCGTTATACCATACTATCTCGTCGCTGCACGACTTCGTGGGGTCGCCTATCTTCATGGTGTACGACCTGCCTGTTGACGAGAGCACAGCGTCCTTACCCCATATCTTGTCATTATTGTTCGTACCATAGCCAATGTCCTCTGGCTTGAGCGTAGTGAGATAAACCACGCTGTCGCCACTCGGCTTGAAGTCGTTGACGTTGGCAACATAGGTAAGCTTTGAATTGCGCAGACTGATGAGGTTAGGTATGAGCACATTCTCGATGTAGTTGGCACTGTAGGCAAACTCAGTCTTAAACTGCAGTCCTGTGGTATAGGCATCCTTCACGCCGAGCGTTACATCGCTGCCGTCACGACGCAAGGTGAGGTTGCGGGCAAGTCCGTAGATGAGGTTGTTGGAGCTTCCTATGAAGAGGTCGCCGTTGGCTCCTACGTATTCCGGTTCAGCCGAGGTGGATATGACCTTCTCGGTTGACACGGTGCTTGTCCATGAGTTGCCGTCCTCACTCACGTTAGATATTTTCACTCCCAAACCTGCATCCCACTTGTTCTCTACATCGGTCATGACGATAAATCCGATTCCGCTTCCAAGGGATGTCTTGTTGCCCCAATGACTTACCACCTCAAGACTATTGTCTGTAACGACGGTGTTTCCCTTGTATGAATACTTCGACTTGACAGTACCTGTGGTCCACTGGGCGCTGGAAGCTGTTCCCGGTGGGTCGCGCAGAATCATCTGCAGCAATGTCGGACCTTCGGTAACGAAGTTGTTGCCCGTAGGCAGGAATCCGAGGATGATGCCCTCCTGCATGTTGGTGCCGTCGCCGGCGGGATCCCACATATAGGCGCGGTCGTTGATGTCGTAGCTCATTGAGATGGTGCGCTTATATGGCGCGGTGATGTTTGGCAGGCCAGCCTTCCACATATAGGTGGCATGACCTACAGAGTCGAGTACAAGGGTATTGTTGACAATCTGTCCCACCTCACCGGGTGTTCCGCCCTGCGGATTGTTTTCGGCGTAGACACTCTGTTCTGACGACAGGGCGTTGCTTACGATAACCTCAAGATTGCGCAACGGCACTTTTTCGGTTACGTGGTTCTGCTTGTCATCCTTGTTGACGTACTGCTCGAAGGCGTCTATGTCGAAGGTATAAGAGTCCATCTCTATAAACAACGGAGCGCCATACTTGTAGACTGGCTTTCCCGTAGCTGTGGAATAGATGTCGCTGACCTTCATACTGCCAAGTTCGTCAGCAACGGTGTATTCGCTGATGCCGAACGCACCGTCGTCGTTGCCCCGCTGCATGACATTAAACTGCGGATTGCTGTGATATGTCACAGCCAGTTTCTTGCAGTAGGTATAGAGACGTTCCACTTCTTTGTTGCTGTTGTAGAGCGTGTCGGACATTTGTTCGAGCGGATTGGTGAGGTCCACAGTGGCCGAACTGCCCACTGTCTCGCCCGTAGCTACCACCTTCTGTGCCTCCACCTTATACATCAGCGGCGGCACCAAAGCAGAAAACTCGCCCGTCTTGGAGTCGGTGCGGATGATTATCTTCTTGGCATCGGCACTGCCAGCACCGCGCCATGCATGACTGGCGATGGTGTCGGTGGCCGACTTCACCTCCACAGTCTCCGGATTTACTTCGTAGCTCACCACGCCTCCCGTGGTCTTGCGTAGCATATTGAGATTATAGACGGTGTTGGTGGGGGTGAGAACAAGTTCTGTAACACCGATATTGTTCTTGCTCAAGCCGAAACCTACGGCCTTGTTGCCTTCGATGTCACCGCCAACCACCTTGCCGCTGAAATTGACAAGCGTAGCGTCGACAAACTCAAGCCCCTTCACTTCCTGATTGAAGGTGAGGCGTGTGCCTACCTCATTAGGATCGGCAGGATAACGGCCTTCGTTATTGAATACATGACCGGTCTTCGACACTTTTATATAATGGTCGCCGATGGGCACACTGATGGTGTATTCGCCGTTGGCATTGGTGGTGATTACCTCGCCGTCCTTGCTGCAGAGCGTACCGTCTACGGTAAACTGCGCTCCCTCGACGGGATAGTTGGTTCCGGCATATACCACGCGTCCGCTCACTGGGAATGAGCTTACGTCTTCGAAGTCGACACCGTTGTGAACGAGTGCCGAGGCACTGACGTAGCGTGTGGAATAATTGGGCGAGAACTCATGTATGCCCTTGCTGGGGACAACCATGTATGTGGTGCCGTCGCCATTGAAAGGCACGCCGCGTATGACGAAGTTGCCCTGTGCATCGGTTATGCCGAAGATACCAAACTGATGCTCTGTAGGGAGTACGGTGTTGGAAGTCGTGGTAGATGGGCCTAACTGACCATGGTTGCCATTGGCCACGCCACTGGTCTTGGAGTAGTCATAGGCAGTGGTCTGATTGTATATGCCCTCATCCACCGGCCAGTAGGCGAAGAGTCCGTCTTCGGTGCCCGTGAGCGAATGGTTGTAGTTCTTCAGGATATCAGCTTTCGTGAGCGCCCTTCCGCTGAAGACACGCATCTCGTCAATGTATCCGCTGAAGGTGCGGTCGGCAGAAGGCTCATAGCTTCCGCCTAAGCAGAGCCCCGTCTTTTCGGAAGCAGTGAAGCTGACCTTGCAGATGCCTGGCACTGTGGCCACAGACATGGTGTCCACGGCATCAACAGTAGTGACTGATGCCTGGCCATTGGCATCCACCGAAAGCGTGAGCGAAGTGAAGACACTCGCCGGAAGGTAAAGTCCGGTGGCTGTGGCATCAGTGCCGTTGTTCAGAAGCAGCGGATAGCCCTTGGCTTCATCCATGGTGCCGAGCTGCAGCTGCAGCTTGCCGCCAAGGTCGAAGAGTGTGGGTGCCGAACTTGTCTGACTGTCGTCTGGACGGACAAACATCTGCACGGAATAGGCACTGCTGCCAAACTGGCTGTTAAGAGCGTCACTGCTAAGGGCGAGGAACACGCCGTCGCCCGAACCGGACGTGCGCAGCGAATAGAACTGGCTGATGTCGCTGGCGTTATCATTGTTGCGCACGAGGGTTACGCGAGCACCGTCAACGGCTGTGCCCGTGCCGTAGGCTATGCGTCCCGACACGATGCCCGTAGAACGACAGAAGCCATCGGTGCCACGTTCCAGATAACTTTCCTGCTCGTCGCAACTGGTTATGCTGCGCACCTTGTAGTCGTAGTATTGGCCAGGCAGGGCGGTGTTGTCCTCATAATAATAGGAAGAGGCTATGCCACTGGTCTTGTAGATGGTGGCCCAGTTGTTCTTGCCTTTCACAGTGCGCATAAGCTCATAGCGCGTAATACTGTTGCCTACCTGGTGAACCTCCCACGAGAGTTTCACCAGACCATTGTAGTCACCCTTGGTGGCTGTCAGCGACGTCACTTGCGACTCGCCCAAAAGGTTGCCCATCACATAGTTTTCCGACACGAAGGTATGGTTCTCAAGCATGGTGGTCTGCACCTTATAAAAATAGGTGTGGCATGCCTGCAGGTTCTTTGAGTCGGTATAGCTGTATTGCGTCTGACTCTTCTTGCTGACACTTACGCTTCCTATCTCTTCCCAGTTGATGGTATCGCCGTCGGCACGCAGAATCTTGAAAACATAGTTTTCGTTGCCTTTAAACTCCTGGTTGTTCCACTTGATAGTGATGCTTTTGTCATTTGTCTTCTCCGCATCGATGTCAAGTCCATTGATGGTGAACTTGCGTGTTACTTGCGTTGTTATGCTGCCCACAAGTCGCTCTATGCGCTTGCCGTCCGGCATACCTGTAGGAATGAAGGCCACCTCATACACATAGTCGGTGTCGTAGTCAGGTATGTCGTCGGTGTATTTGTGCGTCTTGACGCTTAGCTTCTGGGCGATAACCTTAGACGCTTCAGGTTTACCCTTGGGATAGCGATAGACAGACCACGTACCCTCGAAAGAACTGTGTTCGTCAAAATTTTCCCAAGTAATGGTCACCTGCTTCTTCCATACATCGGATTGTGCTGTAATATTGGCAGGCTTTACGAAATCCTGTAAATACGCTCTGTCCCATTTCCATAATGTACATTTTGTTCGCGCCGATTGTTGCCCCGACGGAATTACATCAAATGAATGTTGGTAATGCACTATACGGTTGCCATACGTCTTCTCATTGCTGTCGTCGTATGTCATATTCATACCACTCCATGCTGTCGTACCCTTGCCGAGACCTTTTGATGCAGGAAGTGATGATGGATTGATGTATTTAGTAGGTAGAGCTTCGCTTCCTTTTCCTACTACAATAGGATTCTTTGCAGCCACCGTAGTTGGACCGTAGTTACTTAATACCGTTCCATTGGCCTCCACAGTGTTGTAGTTGGTGCGATTAAAGTTTGTGCTGTGCCATGAAGGGATATTGACAGCACCAATATTGAACGTCTTGCTCTCCAACTGCGTAGTGCCGCTATTGATTCTCCACGTTCCCCTTACTGTTACGGTGTGGGTCTTGCCCACCTCCATATTGTCCATGTCTATGCATAGCAAGACATAGAATTTGCCACCTGCCTTGCGCGGGTCCCAAAAACGTACGGTGTACTTGGTGCCTTTTACTGTGCGTGTATAGGTGTTGCCCCACCAACCACTGTTTCCTCTCTGATCTTCAAGACCGCCGTCGTTACCACTGCCGTTTCCAGGCCATGCCAACTCCCAGTCGGCATTGCAAATGAGATGCCCGTCAACGTAGATGGCAGGTCCTCCACCATCGTGCGTGAAGAATCCGTCCTTACCATTGGTGTCGTAAAAACATAGATAGATGTTGATGTAAGGTTCATTAACGTTAGGGTGAAGATGCACGGCATGGTCGAGGTCGTAGAAATGTTCACCTGCCCACGACGCACCAGGTGCCAATGCCAGCAACAATGCCATCACAAACCTGATAAGCATACTGCCATACCGCCTTCGTAGTGAAGGGGGTGGCGAGTCGTAATTGACAATATAAAAATGTGCCATAGTAAATGTTTTAAATGATTTGAATTTGATAAATTTGTCCAAATTTACGGTTTTACAAACAATAACCCACCTGTATAAAAGTGGTATTTCAGTAGGACAATCGAAATACCACAAAAAAAACGTGATATTCCAACGAAAAAGCTGGAATACCACGATTCTCTCTATGATTTGCTTTTATTGAGGGGGAATAATCATTACTCGTCCCCCAAAGCTCTTTCTGCATACTCTTTAGGTGTAACGCCAGTAACTTGGCGAAACTGTTTGTGGAAGTTGCTCTTGTCTGCCACGCCAACCATCTTATGGACAACCGATGCCGCTACTTTTTCTTCACGCATCAGACGTTTGGCTTCTTGAATGCGTAGCGAGATACGCCAAGTGCGGAAAGTAGTGTGCATACGATTGGTGAAATACCACTTGAGCACCGTGTGTGTTGTGCCCAACTCATAGGCTATCTCCTCTACGGTCTGGTCGTTCTTCACATACAGCTTATCACTCACCCACTTCTCTATAGCATCACGCAAATTCTGCTCGTCGAAATGCGATTCATCAGGCGATTTATCTGGAATTTCCTGTGAGACTTCGTCCAATGTAACTACCTTAACAATATACCCTGCCTCTATACGATAGTTGATGACACAGATCACAAGGTATATATAATATAAGGTGTAAATGCTCGTGAAAATCAAATACATCACATCACCCATACGAAACATAGCGAAAAGCAATGCGCTGACGCCTACAGTAAGGGCACCTAAAAAGCAGTTTCTTATCCAACGCAATCCACTCGAGAGTTCATCGTCATAGTTGTCTTCAAGCACTTTCTGACATCCAGCATAGCTTCTGTAGAACAAAATGCAATAATATACAAGTTGTAAGATATATAGCAATATATCTATCACCCATATATAATTTATTGCCCACTTGCATCGTATCAACGCATATATGGTGACTATGCATACTGACGAAGCAGCCGCAACATTTGCCGTCAACCATCTCACTCCAACCTTAGAGGGTGCTACAAACGCAAGACATGTAGCAGTGAAGAACAACGCCTGAAAGAATGACACCAAAAGGACTGCGATACCCATCTCTGCGTTTTCTGCCTCACTGACGCCAGTAAGTCCGGTGATAAGATTGGAAACACCCATACATATATAGCATAACGACAGAAGGCTGAGCATCCTGCGCATTGCTTTCCAACGGATGTCTTGGGGCATCTTCAAGAAAATAAGAATAGCTGCCAAGGCAAGCGTTATGGCTCCGGAAGATATATCTACTATTTTGAATACCATACTTTCTTCCATATCTTATCTTGTGTAAGTTTCATTTCACAAAGATATATATTATTTTTCGCCACGCCAAATATTCTAACGATAGAAATTATCTATTGATGTATAGCTGATATCTTTTATGTATTTATAATAAAAGCATTATCTTTGTACACGAAATCAAAACAACCAATAAAAACAACAAGGAGATAATAATATGGAAACAAGAAAAGAAATAGCAGCTGAGAAGAAGCGTTGTGGTTCGCATAATTGCACACAGGCTGTGCTCTGCACCTATCACGACTTCGCCGGCATGGAAGAAGAAACCATTAAGAATGCTGGCAATGCCTTTGCTGCAGGTATGGGTAATATGGAGGGAACTTGCGGAGCTATCGTAGGCGCAGGCATCATACTCGGACTTGCCACTCAAGACAAGGCGAAGTCCGTCAAGGGCATGAGACAGATTATGGATAAATTCAAGCAGCGCAACGGTGCCACACAATGCAAATTGCTCAAAGGGGTGGGTACAGGAAAGGTGCTTCGCGAATGCCCTCTTTGCGTGGCTGACGCTTCTGAATTTCTGGAAGAAATCCTGGAAAAGGAAGGAATTTATGCCATCACAGATGATGAATGAAGGCGTCCGTAAATATGGGATAAGACTGTGAAGACAATGCGTGGCTAAAAAAAATACCTATTTTTTAGGATGCTTTGAATTTGGAGCTTTTTCTTATGATTACTATTTTTGCACTCGGAATAAGAAACCGTATTTATGCGATACGATGTTGTGTTCATGCGGTTTTGAATATAGTTTTATAAAGTTAAAAGTATTATTGTATTATGATTATTGAAAAAGTTCATGCAAGAGAAATCCTGGATTCTCGTGGCAATCCTACAGTAGAGGTTGAGGTGTCATTAAAGTCTGGCGTTGTAGGCCGTGCGTCAGTTCCGTCTGGAGCCTCAACAGGTGAGAACGAGGCTTTGGAGCTTCGTGATGGCGACAAGAGTCGCTATTGTGGCAAGGGGGTATTAAAGGCCGTAGAGAATGTGAATAACGTAATTGCACCGGCTTTGGTTGGATTCTCAGCCTTGGAGCAGCGTGCTATCGACCATAAGATGTTGGAGCTGGATGGCACCAAGACAAAATCAAACTTGGGTGCGAATGCCATTCTTGGCGTATCGCTTGCAGTGGCTCATGCTGCTGCCGAGTATCTCCGCATCCCGTTGTATCGCTACATCGGTGGCTGCAACACTTACACACTTCCCGTTCCTATGATGAACATCATCAATGGTGGTGCTCACTCTGATGCGCCGATTGCTTTCCAGGAGTTCATGATTCGTCCGGTGGGTGCTCCTACAGAGAAGGAAGCCATCCGTATGGGTGCCGAAGTGTTCCATGCCTTGGCAAAGCTCCTGAAGAGCCGCGGACTTTCCACAGCTGTCGGCGACGAGGGTGGTTTCGCCCCTGCACTCAACGGCATAGAGGATGCGCTTGAGAGCATCTGTCAGGCAATCAAGGATGCCGGTTATGAGCCGGGAAAGGATGTGAAGATTGCAATGGACTGCGCTGCCAGCGAGTTTGCTGTTCAGGAGAATGGTGAGTGGTATTACGATTATCGCCAGCTGAAGGATGGCAAGAAGAAGGATCCTAACGGCAAGAAACTCACAGCTGAAGAGCAGATAAAGTTCTTGGAAGAACTGATCACCAAATATCCTATCGATTCCATCGAGGACGGTCTTGACGAGAACGATTGGGACAACTGGGTGAAGCTTACAGCTGCCATCGGTGACCGTTGCCAGCTGGTTGGCGACGACCTCTTTGTTACGAACGTGAAGTTCCTGGAGAAGGGCATCAAGATGGGAGCGGCTAACTCTATCCTTATCAAGGTGAACCAGATTGGTTCGCTCACCGAGACGTTGGATGCTATAGAGATGGCTCATCGTCATGGTTACACAACCGTTACTTCACATCGTTCCGGTGAAACCGAGGATACCACAATCGCTGACATCGCTGTGGCAACCAACTCTGGTCAGATCAAGACAGGTTCTATGAGCCGTACCGACCGTATGGCAAAGTACAATCAGCTTATCCGCATCGAAGAGCAGTTGGGCGATAATGCATCCTACGGCTATCAGAAACTGAAATAAGAAACGAGGAAACAGTCTTTTTTTTGAATAAATCACAATCGGATCAGATGGGCATTGACAGGTCGTGACGGCTTGTCAATGCCTTTGTTTATTATTTGCTCTTCGCTTAAGTCATTTATGCCATCACAGATGATGAATGAAGGCGTCCGGAAATATGGGATAAGACTATAAGGATAATGCGCGGTATCGTCCATATCATATTTTTAAGGATTTGTCACAAAAACAGTATTTCTATACCCCAGTTCGGGATAAGAATAGTTCATGAAAAAATTGGTAGTCTCATAAATATTTTGTATCTTTATGGGTGAAAATCAATTAGTTACAAAAATATCTAATAAGACTGCCGATTACAAGCAGAGTAGACCTTGCTAAATGGTAAGGGGATTCCGCCATGTGGGTAGAACGGACTTAACCTCACCAATCCGTCTGTAGCTTGGCTTGTAACATCAACAATTACCGCATTAGGATATTCCTTTAGTATATTTTCGCGCTTACTGCGCTTGGATTCTATTACTATCATTATTTAAAAACAAAAGACTTTTCTGCCAAAACGTTGAATGATGTCAGACTTGATATGGGAGGGAAGGTTTATACACTCCCGGTATCTATTATTAGTTGATTATCAATGCTATACGCTCTAGACGGTAGAAAAGTGACCGTATGGATTCTGATTAGATACGAAAAGCGTAAGATTTAACGTATTTAACTTTCAATCACATCCGGAATCACGAAATAAGGGTTGGAAGGGGCGCTTTTAACTGACCCCATA
>OIXX01000729.1_pt1 | contig 16172 bp, 16 predicted proteins | sample 1588161 | NCBI WGS metagenome assembly OIXX01 (sample SAMN03283274) | human gut metagenome | biome: human-associated habitat; material: feces | host: Homo sapiens | place: Peru | collected 2012
ATTATGCAATAAATAACATAAAAGAGGGTGCGCCATAGACTTATGACACACCCTCTTAAATTCTATTATTCAGTATTCGTTATGGAAAACCTTGTAGGGGTCCAACTGCTGCATTTTTTCCTTGATTTTCTGCTCTATTCCCTCTGATGGTTCCGGAATTTCGGCACCCATTTCCTTGGCAGCAGCCTCATCCTCGGCAGCACCGACACTATCACCCAGATTTCTGCGAACCTCGCTGCGCTCGCGATACGCATCAATAGAGAAAGGATTTACATCCATCACCTTACCGTAGGTCTGCTCAGCCTCCTCCATCTTTCCCTGCGCCTTCTCTACACGAGCCTTCAGCAACAGCACGTCCTCGTTGCCCGGAATATGCTCATAGAGGAAAGTTGCATCGAGTTCTGCCTCGGAAAGCTGAGTCTGATCCAGCAGGATGCTGCCACGAAGCAATCGGGCGGCATAGAAATCCTCACGCTTGCCTATCGCCTCAGTCAGCATCGACACAGCACGGATGGGTTCGCCCAATCCCCGGCAAGCCTTGGCAGAATAGAGATAGGTCTGCAGATTCGATGAGTCCAGGTGAAGAGCCTTATCGCATACCTCCGACATGGCAGTATAGTTCTCCATCATATACGCCACATCCGCCATACGCAGCAACACCGCCACGTTGTCGGTCTGGGCTTCCGAGAGAATCTGCAACTGCTCATAGGCTTTCTGCAGATCATCCATAGAGATGTAAGCCTGCGAGAGATAGTCGCGGCATTCCAAATCTTCGGCATTCAACTGCAGAGCGTGTTCCAAAGACTTGGCTGCAAGGTCAAATTGATGCATGCGGAGAGCACGAACACCATCATATTTCACCATGTCGAAGTCTTTTTCCTTCTCCTGTTTCACTTCCTCAGTAGTCTTTTGGCCACCAAATAGCTTTTTAAATATGTTCATAATCCAACTATTTTTTTAGGTTTTGAATTGTTTGTTGTTGAAATCGTATCAAACGACAGGGCAAAAATACGAATAAAATCCCGAAAAACGCCCCTTTTTTGGAAGAAATATTTTCTTTTTTCTGATTACGAGAAGAAAAACATAAACTGAGACGGGCAGTCAGCAACCCCATAAGTGTCTGCTTTTTAGCGGGTTATAAGTATTTCTCAATTCTACTAAAGGCTTCAAACGTCTCAGTCTCAGTTGTCTCAGTTGTTTTTCAAGTACCCCCTCTTCTTCTTTTATTCTTATATATATTATATATTTATATATAATTAATTAATAATCAACAAGTTACAAAATGGAAAAAGGGAAAGAAAGAGAAATAGGGGAAAATGATACCCCTTATTTTTTAACTGAGACACTGAGACTGCTTCCAATTAATTGGAATGCCACTTTTTTGTATTAACTATCTGATAATAAGCCTTCTAGAAAAAGAGGAAGCGTTCCAGTTCCAGTTGTTCCAATTATTTTTTCAGCATATCCCTTCTACCCCTATTTTTATATATATTTATATATATAATTAATTAATAATTAATAAGTTATATAATATAAAGAAGCAAAGAAAAAGGACAAGCGAAAGATATGAACCCACTCAAAATTAATTGGAACAACTGGAACAATTGGAACAACCGGAACGCAGCCCCAGGAAAATCCCCTTTTCTATAGAAGGCATTTCTCACTCCACGACCCAATCCGTGATGTTATGCGTAGCAGCATAGTTCGAGATTTCTGCATTTGCATTTAAGCATTATCCATCTTCTTGATTGGACGGATGATAAAACCATCTTTTGGCACCATATAGTCTGCATTACTATATTCAGGCTGAAAGAATATTTGACATCCACCCTTATACCGTTTTTGAGTTGAAGCAATTAACAAGCAAGGAAGCTGCGGTAAAGGCAACTCCTACCCCTACCACACCCGTCCATCCATAATGTTGCCAGAATAGATCTGAAACAAATGTACCGGTAGAACCTCCCAAGAAGTAAATGGTCATATAAACGGTATTGACCCGGTTGATGGCGGATGCGTCAAGAGCGACCACACTGGTCTGATTTGACAGATGGACGCTTTGCATTCCGGCATCAATCAAGAGGATGGCGATTATCATCCACAAGTAACTGTCATTTCCCCAAAATGCCAACAACCATGCAAACAGGATGACGCATCCTCCGACAATAGAGAAGAATCTTGCGCCATACTTTTGGATATATCCGCTGATGAAAACCACCGTGGATGCACCTGCCAATCCGCACAAACCAAGTGCTCCGATAATATCGTCGCTTGCAAAGAAAGGCTCTTGCTTCATTCGGAAAGCAAGGCAACTCCACAAGGCAAAGAACGAGCCATAAGCCAATGCCGCCCTCAACGACGCGATACGCAAGTACGGGTATTTGGAAAGTAGGCGCAACAAGGATTTCCACAGCCCTGCATAACTTTCTCGTGAACGGGCAGGCAACACGGGCAGCATTTTGTGAATCATCAGAAAACACCCGAGCATAAACACGCAAGCCACAAAATAGACGGAACGCCATCCCCATATATCGGCGAGAAAACCACTGAATACCCGTGACCCAAGAATGCCTATGAGCAAACAGGACTGTATAATCCCCACGTTGCGCACCTTGTGGTCCGGAGCTGAATTATACGACACCAACGGAATGAAGAACTGCGGCATGACCGAAGATGCTCCGGCAAGCAAGGATGCGCCCCACACCCAGTAGATGTTCGGGGCGAGTGCTATGGCAAGCAAGGCGCACGAAGAAACGATGTAATTGGTCAATATCAGTCTCTTTCGTGAAACCAGGTCGCCAAGCGGAATGACAAATACAAGCCCTGCCACATAGCCTATCTGGGTCAATGTCGCCACCATGCTGGCGGAAAAATCGCTTACCGCGAAATCCTTAGCCATGCTGCCCAACAGAGGCTGGTTATAATAGCAGTTGGCAACGGAAAGCCCGGTAGCGACTGCCATCAGCGCCAGCAGAGGCGCCGAAATGCCTTGGTTCTCCCTCAATTCATACTTCATCTTCTGCCTCCTTTCAATATGACACGATTTTCAATCCAATCAGGGAAGCAATAAGCGTGAACAGAAAGAAAAGACGGATGGGAGAGGCCGGCTCCTTGAAGACGAATATCCCTATCAAGACCGTGCCGACCGCCCCGATACCCGTCCAAATGGCGTATGCCGTTCCCAAAGGTAAAGTCTGAACCGCCTTGGCAAGCAGGGTCATGCTCAATACTGTGGAAGCCAAGAAGCCGCTACCCCACAGATAAAAAACAAGTCCTGACGCAGCTCTCGCTTTACCCAAGCAGAATGTAAGGCTCACCTCAAACAATCCTGCCAATAATAAGATTATCCAATTCATAACTATGATTTATTAAATTCAGGTGCAAAAGTAAGTAAATAATCTCTAATTGCTTTTTTCATTTGGTAAAAACTGATTTTACATTTGCAAAAAAACAGCCGTTCATTTCCGTTTTTATGTGCAATTTTATAATTTTGCACACCAAATACAACAATGAGTTATGGATATAAAGGAAATCATCAATCAAAGATATGCCATGCCGGATGCGTCTTTGGATAGATTGCGGCAATGCCTGAGTGAGGTTTCGTACCCCAAAGGATTCCGCGTGTTGGAAAACGGCAAGATAGAAAAGGATATCTTTTTTATCAAGAACGGCATTGTCCGCGCTTACACTTCGGTGGACGGGAAAGAAATCACCTTTTGGGTTGGCAAGGAAGGAGCGACCCTTGTTTCCATGAAAGGATACGTGAACGATGAGCCGGGATATGAGACGATGGAGCTGATGGAAGATTCTGTCTTATACGTATTGAAGAAGAAAAAGCTGAAAGAATTGTTTACGGAAGACTTGCATATTGCCAATTGGGGACGGCGTTATGCGGAGATGGAATTGCTTGCCACCGAGGAACGGCTGATTTCCATGTTGTCCGCCATTGCTTCGGAACGGTACAAAGAGTTGTTAGAGAAAGAACCCGATTTGTTGCAACGGTTGCCGTTGGGAAACATTGCTACCTATTTAGGTATAACACAGGCAAGTCTGAGCCGGATCAGGGCACAAATAAAGTGACGTAATTCAGCGGATATTCCATAGTTTTTTATATTACTCAAAGCTCAAAGCCATGAGCAAAATTACAAATGTTCCCTCAGAAATGCGAAACTTGAATTAAAAATACAAGATTGGGATAAAGAAAGAACAAACTTTCCTTTTGAAAAGGAAATAATTGCCGATTTCTTTCCTTTTTAGAAGGAAAGTTTGTATCTTTGCAACCGAGTGTAGGTATCTACATATTAACAATAAAATAATCAGTAATAAAGAAGGTACACAAATGGAACTACACAGCACATTTCAGTCAATCATTTCCTTGCACCAAGAGGAATTACCTTTTGCCTTGCAAGAAAGAAGCACCCAACTTCCGTTGGATGGAAACCGCATCGTGACTGTTACTGGCATTCGCCGTTGCGGAAAGTCATCATTATTGGGACTTACGATTAATCGCCTGCTACAACAAGGAATTCCAAAAGAGCGCATCCTCTATGTAGGCTTCGACGATGAACGTTTTCTCTCCATGTCGCCCGAAAACTTCGATGAATTGCTGCAAGCTTATCGTGAAATGTATCCTGATACATCGCTTAAGGATGTTTATATGTTTTTTGATGAGATACAACTCATAGAGGGATGGGAACTCTTTGTTCTCCGGGTGTATAAGAATTATTGCAAGCATATCTTTGTAACAGGTAGCACAGCCAAGATGCTTTCAGAAGAAATGGCTTCCGCTTTACGAGGATGGCCTGACGAATATCGCGAGTATCCTTTGAGTTTCAAGGAATATTTGGCGTTCAAGGGCATCAAGGCAAATCCATTTAGCGAAGCTGGCAAGGCAAAGATGGCGGTCTCCTTCCGCGGATATTGTGAGGAGGGCGGTTTTCCTGAGGTAGTTCTCGAAAAAAGCAAGATGGAAAAAGTCAAAATCCTGCAGTCTTACTTCAACACCATGCTCTTCAGGGATATGGTTGAGCATTATCATATCGGAGCTTCTCCTTCGGTAGTGCGTTATTTCTTAAAGCGTGTGATGAACAATCTCACGAAGCCGACTAGCGTGAACAATATTTATAACGACTTGAAATCGCAAGGCTTAAAGGTCTCCAAGGATTCCCTCTATCTTTGGCTCGACTATGCTTGCAACATTTTCATGTTTCGCAAAGTGGAAAAATACGATAAGTCGATGGTAAAACAGCGTTCTGCTCCTGCCAAGTATTATGTGGCTGACATTGCCCTGCGCAATGCCGTATTATTGCCTGAGAGCGAAGATGCAGGCAAGGCTTTGGAGGATATTGTTTATCTCAACTTAGAGAGAACACTTGGAGAAGAGGACGGGATATTCTACTTCTATGAATCGAAGGAATGCGACTTCGTTGTGAAAAAGGGCGAGCGTGTAGCTGAGCTGATACAAGTCTGCTGGACATTGAATGATGATAACGTAGAACGAGAGATAGGAGGCTTGATAGCTGCCTCCTCCGTTACAGGCTGCAAACAGGGTAAAATCATCACTTTCTCCCAACGGGAGACCTTCGAACAAGACGGAATAAGGATTGAGGTTATGCCAATATGGGAGATGGAATAGGAATAGGCAAGACCATGGCTCAAAGCACCATGATCTTGCCCTTTTCTATTCTGACTTTTGCCACACCCATCTCGTTCAGCGCCGTGATGATTTCCTGCAGGCTTACCCTGCGGGAGAAGCGGAAGTGGATGAGCTTATCCATATTCGCCTGGGACTGGAAGACTACGGTCTTGTTGTACCAGGCTCCGATGTCACTCATCGCCTCTGCCAGCGTAACCTGATCCATATCGAAATCGCCTTCCAGCCAATCGGAGGCTGAAGGGGAAGCCTTAGACACCACTATCTTATCCGCCTGGAGCGTAGCTGTCTGTCCCGGGCGCATCTCTACCTCCGTATCGGCATTGCTCACCTTCACCTTACCCTGCATCAGCGTAACCTTTGGGGCATCCTTGCGATAGGCTTTCACATCGAATATGGTACCTAATACCTGCGTCTGCATCTCGCCCGCCTTTACCACAAAAGGACGATGAGGATTCTTGGTTACCTCGAAATGAGCCTCGCCCTTCAGACGGACTTCCCGGACTTCTGCATCATCGAAAGATGCAGGATATTCGAGCGTAGAATTGGCGTTGAGCATCACCCTGGTGCCATCGCTCAGCGTTACCAATGTGGTGGTTGCTGCCGGGGTAGAAACCACGCAATAGCCATTGCTCAGGGTCTGCTCCACCTGCTTGGGAGAAGTGACCTCCGAGAAAAGCTCCATGGAGAACTCCGTAGGCTGAGAAATCTCCTGGGATGAACGGAAAATAAAAAGGAAGAGGCTTGCCGCTACTGCAACAGATGCCGTAATCCAAGTCAGGATTCGGGCTTTAGAAAACTTTCTGGAAGAAGATTCACCTTCGATTTCCCTTCCGATTTCATCCTCTATCTTTTTCTCAGACAATTCATCTTCTGCCTTCTGTAGATGTTCCTTCTCTGAAGAAATATGCTTCTTCTCGAAAGCTTCCCAAGCCGCCAGCGTTTCTTCCTTCGAAGGCTCATCGCCCAGGGCTTCCCCGAATATCTGGGAAAGCCAGGTATCAGAAACATTTTCTGAAGTTTTCTCAGAAACTTTCTCAGAAGCATTCTCAGAAACATTTTCTGATACAGAATTCATTCTATAATCCAGTTCTTGATCTTGATTCTTATTCATGATTTTTCCTCCTAATTCTCTAAGTTTGTATGCTTCATTCGCTCACGTAAAGTGGCGAGTGCCTTGGAAATATGCTTCTTCACGGTGTTGGGACTGATGCCCAGCCTGTCGGCTGCCTGCTGATAGGTGAGATGCTCGAAATAGCAGAGGCGGAGAATCGTGCAGGTGGGTTCCTTCAGCTCCCTCGCTATCTGCTCCGCCTGTTGCAACAGGCGCTCGTGTTCCTCATACTGGGTACTCATATCATACCGGGTGGCCTCTATCAGCGCCTCTACATTGGTCTGTTCCACTTGCTGGTGCTTGAGCCAGTTGAGGCAGGCATTTCTCACCGAAGCATAGAGCCAGCTCCTCCTTGTTTCCATCTGCAAGGAGGAGAATTGGTTCCACGCCTTCTCGAAAACATCTCCCACAACGTCACGGGCCTCGTTGCCGTCTCCCAAAAGGGACACGGCATAACGCACCAATCGAGGATACATTTCCAGGAATAGCTGCTTAAAGTCGTTGTCTTTCGCTCTGTCCTGCGCCACTACCTTTATATTTATTTCTTGTTGCGTTGAATGTGTATCTCACATTGAGGAACACCTTCTGATTATCTGCATATCGGGTAAACGTGCGATGCGACTGCGTGCCGTTTGCCTCGAAATAATAATATCCTGTATGCAAGAGGTCTTGCACTACAAACATCACCTTGAGGGCATCATTCTTCATGAAATTCTTGGAAACCCGGAACTCCATGTTGCCCATACATTTCTTTCTTCCGATTCCCATCGCCGCCTTCGTGCTGACATTGCCCGAAAGATTCAGGAACCACCGGTTGGGGAGCCTCAGATTGTTGTTCATGCTGAAGGTAAACCGCGGCTGATTGCCTAACTCGGGAATATGGAGATGATCAACATCATCATGACCGTAGAAGACGCTCGCCGTGAGGTTAGGATACCAGATTCCAAACGAAGGCGCCACACGGATATTGGCTCCACAATAGTAGGAATGAGGCACCGAAGCCATCGTCTGCAAAAGCACACTCGGATGATTCACCTCGTCGTAAGGCTTGTACCAGGTCATGTACATATCGAGCACATAGTTGTAGTAAGCCATGAACGACAGCCACTTGTAATTGCCCGAGAGATTGAAGCTGTGCTGCTTCTGAGGCTTGAGATGAGGGTCACCCGACTTGTACTCGTACTTACTTTCGTAATCGATGCTGCTCTGAAGCATGACGTAGATAGGACTGTACTTGTTCAGACGATAGGAGAAGGCAAGATTCAGATTATCCTTGCTGTAACCGATGGACAGGAAGGGAATCAAATCCCTGTAGCTGGGGCTCTGTTCTGCCTGCAGCACATCCTTCTCATAATAATCGGTTTTCTGGTATTCATATCGCAAACCGGCGCCATAGTTCATGCGTCCGATGTTCAGATAATACTCCAGGAATCCGGCATAGATAGACTGGCGGATGTGGTTGAAGGCATCGGCAGAAAAGCCGCTCTGGGTGAAGTCGTTGTGGCGGTTAGTAAACATCTCTTCCGTTCCGAAGGAAAGCCTACCCTTCCACAAAGGTCCCGATACCACCAGCTTGGCAGCATAGAGATTACTCCTCACCTTACTTTCTGATTCCGCATCCAGTTTGCCGTCGTTTATCGCCGTCTGGGTGCTCTGGCTCACCTTATTATAGAAGTCGCCATTGAAGTTGATGTTCCACTTGCCGAAATCGCCATTATAATAGGCGTTCACGCTATGCGACCAATGGGGCTTGCTCTTAGAAAACAGATCTATGCTCATGCTTTCGGTCAGTTTGCCATCCTCCCACACATCGGTTGCTCCCCAACTGTGGGTGTAGTTGTTGCCTATCATATTGGTTGTTTCATAGCGCATACCCAGCGATTGCTGCTCGGAAATCTCATAGTTGAATCCTGCGTTCATAAGAATCTCTCCACCGAGGGTATTCGTGGTTCTGCGGCTGTTGAAATCCCAGTCGCTGGTAGTATGGAGCTGGGTTTCGGAATGGGCGGTGGTGTGCGAGCGATCCAATCCCGCTCCCACTTCGCCAAAAATATCGAGTCCGCCCGTGCGGTAGTTCAACTGCACATCTTCATAACCATGAGGCGAATAATGACCCTGGGAATATTCTGAATAAAGGCTTCCGCTCAAGCCCTGTCCACGCTTGCGAACGGCACGCAGACGGATTACGGCATTGGTCTTGGAACTATACTGCGCTCCGGGAACGGTTACGATTTCTGCCTTCAGAATATCCTTGGCGCTCAATCGCTTGAGTTCGTTCAGATTCTCCAGCTTTCTGCCGTTGAGATAAATCTCGGGCGCTCCACGGCCGATGATTTCCCAACTGCCTGCTTCGCCCGAAACGAAGGGCAACTGGCTGATCATATCTTCGGCAGAGCCCAGTTCGCCCAGAATGGTACCTGATACCAGGGTAGAGAAGGCGCCATCCTTATACACCACATTGGGGCGGAAACTCTTGATGGTTACCGCCTTCAGCTGCTGGGTATCGGGATGCAGATCGATGTGCATGGTAGGCTTGCAGGCCAAGGTCTGCGACTTATAGCCCACAAACGAAACCTTCAGCATCACATCCTTATCGGCATAAGGAAGCACGAAGCTTCCATCCTCAGCCGTTACGCAACCGGCAACATAGGCCTTGGTGAGGGAAGAAATCAACACCACGTTGGCAAAAGGCAAAGGCTTCTGGTGCTCATCCACCACCTTGCCTTTGATCTGTTCCACCCGAGTCGTCTTGCCCGTGTATTGAACGGCAAAATAGGTGTTGTGTTCTACAAAGGAGAAAGGTTTTCCCTGCAGCACCATCTCCAGGGCTTCCTTCTGTCTTTTAGCCTGGATATTGGCTGTTACATGATATTGGTCGGTAGCCTGATAGGCAAAGAGGATATTCTTCTCTCCCGCCTTTTCAATCTTCTTCAACACGGAAGTAAGCGTTTCGTTATGCACCTGAAAGGTCACACCTCTGCTTTGAGCAAATAGGGAAATGCTCAAGACAAGACACAGTATAAGGGAAGTCGTTCTTTTCATCATTTTTCTTGTTTTTATGATTCTACTTTGTTCATAATACAACATCCCCCTGGAATCGGGTACGCCTATTTTAAAAATTTTGTTGCAAAAATACAAAAATAATTGGGAATTGCAGCATTTTAGGAAGAAATGATTAACTTTGCAAACGGAAAAATCAGAAGACTGTAAATAATTGCAGAAAATAAATATTGTTAAATGCAGCGGATAACGCATAAGAGAATCAGAATTTCCTGGCTGCTGCTATTGGTTTACCTGCCGATGCTGCTGGTCGTTACGTTTCACCATCATGGTGAAGCGCAGGGAACTCATGCAGATTTCTATTGTGCAGATTGCGCCCATCATGTTCATCACGACGGCCATCTTATAGCCCTGCAGAATACCATGCACGACTGTGTGCTTTGCCAGTTGCAAAGCACTCCTTATCTGGCTCCATCCCTCGTGGTTTGGGTTGCCATCGCCGTGCTCCATCTCTCCCCTCGCCGTGCGTTCTGCTCTCCTTGCTTGTGCAGGGCGAAGGGGGTAAAATCTACCCGTGCGCCACCTTATTATCAGTTTTCATAAATAACTGAATATTAACAGAATAAGGTAATAAAATAGCATAATGAGAACAATATTGAATTCAATATTGCTGATGAGCCTGTGCTCGTCGGCGACAGCCCCTGCTATGGCTATAAACAGAGCAAATCATGATAAGGAGGAAACTAACATTCATGAAGAAGATGCAAACATTCATGAAGAGGAAGCAAGCGATTCTACCAGACACCAGCCGCTGACAGAATCGAGCGTCAAGCTGAACGAAGTGGTAGTAACAGGCTTGACCGGCAGCCAGAAGCTGAAGCAATCGCCGGCTCCTATCTCCTTTGTTTCTGCCCACCAGCTAGAAATGCAGCCTTCTACCAACATCATCGACGCCATCGCCCACCAGCCAGGCGTTTCGCAGATTACCACGGGAAGCGGAATTTCAAAGCCCGTGATCCGTGGCTTGGGCTATAACCGCGTGGTAGTGGTAAACGATGGAATAAGACAGGAAGGACAGCAATGGGGCGATGAACACGGAATAGAAATCGACCCCGCTTCGGTTCATTCCGTAGAGATTCTGAAAGGTCCGGCAAGCCTCATGTATGGCTCGGATGCGATGGCAGGCGTACTTATCTTCCATTCTGCCCCAACCCTTGCCAAGGGCGACATGAGAGCGAATTTCTCAACGGGTTATCAAACCAACAACGGACTTTTTGATTATTCGCTCAACTTTGCCGGCAACCAGGGCGGATTCGTCTGGAATACCCGCTACAGCGGCAAGATGGCGCATGCCTACAAGAACAAATACGATGGTTACGTATTCGGTTCATCGCTCAGAGAACAGGCATTCTCGCAGCTTCTCGGCTGGAACTATCGCCAGGGACATTCGCATCTCATCCTCGATTATTATCATCTCACTCCGGGCATCGTAGAGGGAGAAAGAGATGAGAAAACGGGCGAGCTGGAAATTCCAGATGGCTACGATGCCAAGAGTTACGGCAAGTCGATGCCTTATCAGCAGATTCATCATTACAAGGCGGTGCTTGATAATTCCTGGTTCCTGGGCGACGGCAATCTGAGACTCCTTCTGGGTTATCAGCAGAACCGCCGTCAGGAGTTTGAGGAGGAAGAGAATCCGAAGGAATGCGGACTCGATTTCATGCTTCATACCGTGAATTACGACCTGCATTATCTCTCGCCGGAAATGAATGGCTGGAAGTTCTCCACGGGCATCAACGGCATGTGGCAGCAGTCGATGAACAAAGGTTCTGAATTCCTAATTCCAGCCTATCATCTCTTCGATTACGGCGTATTTGCCACGGTGAGCAAGGAGATAGGCAAGCTGAATCTGAGCGGAGGCATCAGATACGATCATCGCCATCTGCACAGCGAGGCTTTGAGAGAAGAGGATGATGCAGAATCGCATAGTTCTGAATCGAATGATGCTTTCCGTTTCCAAGCCTTTAAGCGCAGCTTTGAGGGAGTAACCGGAAGCATCGGCTTGGCTTACGAAATCTTGCCCGACTTCAATCTGAAACTGAACCTGGCAAGAGGATTCCGTGCTCCAAACATCAGCGAATTATCATCTAACGGCGTGCACGAGGGAACCCAGCGATACGAATTGGGAAATACCAGTTTGAAGCCGGAGAACAGTTGGCAATTCGACCTCGGTCTGGATTATTCTTCGCCTATCATTTCGGTAGAACTCTCGCTGTTTGCCAATCGCATCAACCATTACATCTATAGCGAAAAATTGGCAGATGAGAATAATCTGCCAGTCCTCATCGACGACACGCCTGCCTATCAGTTTACTTCGGGCGACGCCCGCATTCTGGGTGGTGAGGCGAGCATCGACATCCATCCTGTGGAGCGTCTGCACTTCGGCAACACTTTCTCGTATGTCAACTCCGTGCAATTGCATCAGCCATCCGAATCTAAGTATCTGCCATTCACCCCAGCTCCCCGTTGGATTTCGGATGTAAGATATGAGTTTGTCTGCAACGGCAGGACTTTCGACCATCTCTTCGTCAAGCTGCAGATGGATTGCAATCTTCGCCAGAACCATTATTTCGCAGCCAACGAGACGGAGACCGCCACGCCATCCTACACATTATTAAATATGTATGCCGGTACCGACGTGAAGCTTCACGGCAAGCGCCTTCTCTCGCTCTATCTTTCGGGTGAGAACCTTACCAACCGTGCTTACCAGAACCACCTGAGCCGTCTGAAGTATCTTGACGTAAACCAGGTTACGGGCAGAAGAGGCGTTTACAACATAGGCCGCAACTTCAGCATAAAGGTAGTGGTTCCTATAGAGTTGTAATTCCTCTTTTAGAATAAGCAATTCTGCATCAGAAATCAGAATTTAGAATAAATAAGTGCCGATAAGGGTGCCAAAAACTGCAGAAAACGCAACTTTTGGCGCCATTATCGGCATTTTTTCGTCTAATTATTAGACAATCATTACCCATTTTCGATGATATTTCGTAACTTTGCACTATGATTAAGAAACAAGGAACGATATTGATTGTTGATGACAATCGCAACATTCTTACTACGGTAAGGATACTGCTGGAACCCATATTCGATGGCATCATCACCATCGCCAACCCTAACTCCATCCCAGCCAAGCTGAGAGAGGAGCATCCCGACGTGGTGCTGCTCGACATGAACTTCTCCAGCGGAATCAATTCGGGAAACGAGGGATTGTACTGGCTCAGGGAAATCAAGAGCCTCAGTCCGAAAACCGAAGTGGTACTCTTTACCGCCTATGCCGACATCCAACTTGCCGTAACAGGCATCAAGGAAGGTGCCGCCGACTTCATCGTGAAGCCTTTTGAAAACGAAAAGATGATACGTACGCTGATAGAGGCTAGAGATAAGAACAAGGCTGTGGATAACGCTATCAACAGTAAAGGTGGAAAACCTGGTGGAAAAGATGCGAAAAACGCTATGTATTGGGGCGATAGCGATGTTATGAACAATTTGAGAAGCATTGTGGAAAAGGTTGCCGCAACCGATGCAAACATCCTCATTACGGGCGAAAACGGAACTGGTAAAGAGGTGTTAGCCAACGAAATACACCGTTTATCCACAAGATGTGGAAAGAAAATGCTGTCTGTGGATATGGGAGCCATCACAGAAACCCTTTTCGAGAGCGAACTCTTCGGTCATGTAAAGGGTGCTTTTACCGATGCCAAGGTGGATAAACCGGGCAAGTTTGAACTTGCCGACGGCAGTACCATTTTCCTGGATGAAATAGGAAACCTATCCTACGGTCTTCAGGCAAAACTCCTTACCGCCCTGCAACGCAGAAGCATCGTAAGAGTGGGCGGAAGTACGCAGATTCCCATCAACGTACGACTGGTTTGCGCCACCAACCGCAACCTGCAGCAGATGGTAAACGATGGCGAATTCAGAGAGGACCTGCTCTATCGCATCAACACCATCCATCTGGAATTGCCTGCCCTGAGACAGAGAAAATCAGACATCGTTCCATTGGCAGAAAGATTCCTCCATCAATATGGAGATTTATATAATAAGGTGAATCTCCGTCTTTCGGAAGAGGCAGAGAAAAAACTTACCAGTTTGCCATGGTACGGAAACATCCGTGAACTTCAGCACGCCATCGAGAAAGCCGTGATTCTATCTGACGGCGGAATGATTTCTGCCGAAGATATTGACGGCGGAAACCAGCAAAGAAGAGAGAAGCCCCTGGAAGAGGTTCAGACGCTCGACGAGATGGAGAGTCGAATGATAGAAAAAACCATCAGGGAATGTGAGGGAAACCTGTCGGTGGTAGCCGCAAGACTGGGTATTTCCCGCCAGACGCTTTATAATAAGATTAAGCGATATGGATTATAAACTGATTATAATAATCGTACTTTTGCTCGTGGCTGTAGTGGGTTACGTTCGCCTCTACCGCCACTATCATCGGAACATCAAGAAGGTAACCTTCCTTTTTGATGCGATAGATAATGGAGATTTCTCCTTCAACTTTCCCACGGAGAAGGGGTTTAAGGAGGATAAGATTCTGCACAAATCCCTCAATCGCATCAAGCTCTTCCTGCAGCATACGAGAGAGGAGCAGATGGATCGGGAGAAATATTACGAGCAGATTCTGAATGCGGTGGATACGGGCATCCTGGTGGTGGATAGTCACGACAACATCCTGCAGCACAACCAGGCAGCCCTCCGGTTGCTCGATACGGATGTGCTTACCCACATGAACCAGGTGAAAGGGAAACTGAAGGATGAACACCTGGCAAAGCATGAGACACAAGCCATGCTGAAAGACAAGCGCGTGCGCATCATCGCCCTGAGCGACGTGAGCCACGAGCTGAGCAATCAGGAAGTGGATTCTTGGATCAAGCTGATTCGTGTTCTGACCCATGAAATCATGAATACCATCACGCCGGTTACTTCGCTGAGCGAGACTCTGCTTACCCGAGTTACAGAGGATAAAGACTTGAAGCAAGGCTTGGAAACCATCCACAAAACAGGAACCGAGCTGTTGGCTTTCGTCAACAACTATCGCCGCTTCACCCATGTTCCCCAGCCTCAGCCTGCTCTTTTCTATGTAGAACCATTCCTGGAAAGAATGGCGATGCTCTGCAACCACGAAGTAGAGATTTCGGTTTCTCCCAAGGATTTGCTGGCTTACGCCGATGAGAGTCTCCTCTCTCACGTTGTAACGAATCTTCTGAAGAATGCCGTAGAAGCTTTCAAGGAAAAGAGAAAATTATCATTTATTCGTCTCCAAGCCTACGCCAACGCCCAGGAATCCATTATCATTGACGTGAGCAACAACGCCGGTCTCATCCCCGAAGATGTAGCCTCCCACATTTTCATCCCGTTCTTCACCACAAAGCCGGAAGGAAGCGGAATCGGTCTCTCCCTCTCCCGCCAGATCATGCGAGTAAGCGGCGGCAGTCTCTCGCTCCATCAGGACAAGGCACAGGGAATCACCACCTTCCGCATCATCATCCCATAAAAAAGTATAATTTTGGGGAGGAAAGTTTGGCATTTTCGCTTTTTTACCATATCTTTGCCATTATAAAAGATTAAGCTTATGTCAACAGACGATAAGACCATATTAAAGATAAAAGAAATAGCTAAATCTGCTATTCCTTTAGGCAGCAAGGCTATATTGTATGGATCAAGAGCGAGAGGTGATGCTCGCAACGATTCAGACTGGGACATTCTTATCCTTTTAGATAAAGCCAAACTGGAGCAAACAGACTATGACAAAGTAAGTTACCCGTTTGTCTTGTTAGGTTGCGACCTCGGCACAGAAATCAATCCCATTCTTTACACAAAGAAAGAATGGGAATCGTATAACTTCACCCCTTTTTACGAGAATGTAAATCGAGACGGCATTAGTTTAATATAAAAGTTATGGATCAAGTAAACAAAGACACATTAATCAGTCTGCAAGTAGAAAAAGCCAAGCGCTTTTTAACTCAAGCAGATGAAATGGTTGAACTAAAGCATTGGGATTTAGCAGCCAATCGCTATTATTATGCCTGCTTCCATGCCGTACAAGCTCTATTCATAGCAAAAGGTGTTAATGCCCACACTCATGCCGGCATTAACACCCAATTCAGTTTACACTTCGTAAAGACTGGTATCGTAGATATCTCTTATGGCAGTTTCCTCGCCCGTATGTTCCAATTAAGGCAAAAAGCCGATTACAACTGCGCCTACGAAATTTCCGAAAATGACATCCTGGAAATTATTGGCTTATCACACGATTTTATAAAAGCCATATTAAACTTAGTCAAATAATTACTGATTGCCCTCCGCCTCCACAATCTGTCCATCAAACAGGCGGATGGTGCGATGGGC
>OIXX01000730.1_pt1 | contig 16172 bp, 16 predicted proteins | sample 1588161 | NCBI WGS metagenome assembly OIXX01 (sample SAMN03283274) | human gut metagenome | biome: human-associated habitat; material: feces | host: Homo sapiens | place: Peru | collected 2012
GCTCCACCACGAGTCCCGCGATGATCGTGCCGTGCCCCGCCAGGTACTTGGTGGCGGAGTAGCACACGATATCGGCGCCGAAGTCGAAGGGACGGAACAGATAGGGCGTGGCGAAGGTGTTGTCCACCACGAGCGGCACGCCGTGCGCGTGCGCGATCTTGGAGATGGCCTCGATGTCCACGATGTTCATGCCGGGGTTTCCCAGGCACTCAACGTAGACGGCGCGCGTGCGGTCGGTGAAGGCGGCCTCGTAGGAGGCGGGATCGTCCTCGTTCTCCACCCAGTTGCAGGTGATGCCGTAGTCGGGCAGCACGCTCTCGAGCAGCGAGGTCGAACCGCCGTAGAGGGTCTTCACCGCCACGATCTCGTCGCCCTGCTGGCAGATGTTGAAGAACGTGCCCGAGATGGCGGCCATGCCGCTCGCGAACGAGACGGCCGCCACGCCGCCCTCGAGCGAGGAGATGCGCCGCTCCAGCACCGTGTTGGTGGGGTTCGAGAAGCGGACGTAGGAGTGGCCCTCCTCCGAGTAGTCGAAGAGGCGCACGCAGCGGTCGTAGTCGCCCAGCTCGAAGGCGGCCGTCTGATAGATGGGAACCGCCTTGGAGCGATCGTGCTCGGTGGGGTCGTACCCCGCGTGCAGCTGTCGGGTCGTGAACCCGAGCGAATCGTCCTTGAAAGCCTCGTACGTCATGCTAATGCACCGTCCTTTTCACGATGACGCGTTCTACCAACTTCAACAGGCGATCGGCCACCACGGCCACGAGCGCGCAGAGCAGCGTCCCGCCCACGATCTTGTACTGGTTCATGGTCCGAAGACCGGAGAAGAGGATGGTCCCCAAGCCGCCCGCGTTGATGGTGGCGGCGATGGTGGCGATGCCGATGGTGGAGATGGCCGCGAGCCGGATGCCCGCGAGGATCATCGGCGCCGCGAGCGGCAGCTTCACCCGGTAGAGCACCTGCCAGGGACTCATGCCCATGCCCACGGCCGCTTCCACGATGTCCGGGTCGATGCCGTCCAGCCCCTCGAGCACGTTGCGGAGCAGGAGGTACTGGTTATAGGCCACCATCACGAGGACCGCCGTGGTGGTGCCCAGCCCCGTGACGGGGATGAGCAGCGAGAACAGGGCGAGGCTCGGAATGGAGTAGACCGCCGAGAGCAGCTGGACCGAGATGTGCTCGGCGCGGCGCGAGCGCATGACGGCGAGCGTGAGCACGGCGGCGAGCGCGAGCGACCAGAGGAGCACCATGCCCACGAGCGCGAAGTGCTCGAGCAGGGCCTCGCCGAAGTCGTCCGCGTGGCTCGCCCAGTAGTCCAGGTATTCGTTCAGGGGCGCCATCCTAGATCGCCGCCCCGCCCGTCACGTAGCCGCGACGCTCGAGCCATCCACCAGATTCCAGCAGCGCGCGCACGAACGGCGTGGCCGGGCTCTCCAGCACCTCACGCGGGGTGCCGTACTGCTGCACGCGCCCCTGGTCCAAGACGAGCACCTTGGTGCCGAGCTTGAGCGCCTCGGCGATGTCGTGCGTCACGAAGATGAAGGTCTTGCCGCTCCCGCGGTGGATGCGCAGCAGCTCGTCCTGGAGCGTGGCGCGCGTGATGGCGTCGATAGCGCCGAAGGGCTCGTCAAAGAGCATGAGCGACGGGTTGGCGGCGAGCGCGCGGGCCAGCCCCACGCGCTGCTGCTGGCCGCCGGAGAGCTGACGGGGATAGCGGTCCTTGAACTCGACGGGGTCGAGCCCCACCAGGTTCAGGAGCTCGTCCACGCGCGCGGTGATGCGGGCGCGGTCCCACTTCAGGATCTCCGGCACGCAGGCGATGTTCTCGGCAACGGTCATGTGCGGGAAGAGCCCCGTCTGTTGGATCACGTAGCCGATGCCCCGGCGAAGCTCCACCGGGTCGGCCTGGGCCACGTCGCGCCCCTCCACGAACACCTGGCCCGCGTCGGGATCGTGCAGGCGGTTGATGAGCTTGATGAGCGTGGTCTTGCCGCCGCCGGAGGTGCCGAGCACGCAAACCAGCTCGCCCTCCTCGATCTTCAGGCTCACGTGGTCGAGCGCCGGGTGCGACATACCCGGGAAGCTCTTGGATACGTCCTTGAACTCCACAGCGGTGCTCATGAGGCGCTCCTCTCGACGAGGGTCAGGGCGGATACGGGACAGGTGTTGGCGCAGATGCCGCAGCCCACGCAGGCCGAGGTGTCAGCCTTAGCCACGCGGCGGCGCAGTCGCCTGGGGGCGTCGCCGGCGCTGACAGCGGCTTTAGGGGCATCCACCAGGGTGAACACGCCAAAGTGGCAGCGCTTCACGCAGCGCCCGCAGCCGATGCACGCGTCCGCGTCCAGGTGGATGATGTGCGGGACGATGGGCCAGATGCCCAGACTGTCGCGATAGCGCTGACCTCGGAACAGGTAGCAGCAATCCCCGCAGCAGTTGCAGATGCCGTTGGGGTTCACCGTGTGCATGAGGCCCGCGCGGTCCGCCTCACGCACCACGTCCTTGGCCTCCTCTTTGGTGAGCGCCTGGGAGAGCCCGCGCCCGCAGAACGAGTTGGGGCCGTCCTTGTAGGTGAGGCAGGTGCGCGTGGGAAGTCCGCAGTCGCCGGCAAGGCTCCGGCAGTCGCAGGTATTGAGGTAGATCTGGCGCGGGTCGGCGTCGATCTTTGCGAGCGTTTCCTCGAGCGAGAGAACCGCGTCTTCCGTGGGGACCACGGAGCGGTCGGGATCCATGCCCTCCATGTAGGCGTCGAAGTACCACTCGTCCATGGCCCGGCGCGCCTCGCACGGAATGATCTGCCACAGCTCCTGCTCGGAGATGGCGAAGACATCCAGACGGCTGTAGAACGTTCCGATAGCGTAGAAGGGATCCTCCGCATCGCGTTCGGTGCCATCGGCGTCTGCCAGGTCCACCACGCCGCGATGATGCGCCGCCCGCAGCAGCTCCGCCGCCTGGACCGTAGTCACGGCGTCACCCAGCACGCGGGAGACGTCCTGGGCCGTGAACGGCGCCCCGGGCAGGCGCGCTGCCAACGCGAGCTCCGCCTCGGAGTAGAACACGTCCACATACGGGAGCGCGACGGCCGGCACGCCGAGGCACGCAAGGGCGTGCTCGCGCTCCTCGGGCGTCAGGCGCACTTCGCACGCCGGCACCGAGGCCTCCTCCGTCTTCATCGTCTCTGCCATCTCCCCTCTCTCCGCGCGATTCCTACTTGATGCTCTTGTAGAAGTCGGCGGCCACGTCCTCGTAGTCCTCCTTGTCGATGTCCACGCGGGCGTTCAGCTTCACGAGCTCCTCGTTGGTGATCTTGGCGCTCACCGCGTTCAGGACATCGGTCACATCCGGGTACTTGTCGACGATCTTGGCGCGCACCACGGGAATCACGTTGTAGGGCGGCCAGACCTTCTTATCGTCGTCGAGCAGTGTGAAGGCCTTGTCCTTCAAATAGCCCTCGGTGGTGTAGCAAGGCGTCACATCCGCCTCATCGTTGCGCAGCACCTCGTACTTGAGGCCGTTGTCGTAGACGGCGTGCTCCTTCCAGTTAAAGGGGCCGTACGCCTTCTCGAGCGCGGGCATGCCGTCCTCGCGCTCGTCGAACTCTCCCTGCGAGGCGAAGCGCAGGTTGGTAGCGTTGGCCTGGAGCTCGGTGATGTTCGAGATGCCGTACTTCTTGGCAGCCTTGGTGGTGATGGCCAGGCCCTGCGAGTCCGATGCCTTCGCCATGTCGAGCACGTCCAGGTCGAACTGCTTCTTATAGGCGGCCTTCACCGTGTCGTAGACCTCCTGCGGGTCCGTGATCAGGTCCTCCTTCAGGATGGAGAGAAGCGCGGTTCCGGTGTACTCGGGATAGAAGTCGATATCGCCCGAGGTGAGCGCCGTGTGAACCACGGAGCTCGAGATGTCGAAGGAACGCTTGACGGTGAAGCCGGCGTTCTCGAGCGCGAGCGCGTAGACCTCGGAGAGGATCTCGCCCTCGGTGAAGTCCTTGGAGCCCACGACGATCGTGCCGGTCGCGGTGCCCTCGGAGCCCGTCCCGGAGCCGCCGCCGCTGCAGGCGGCGAGCGTGGCGGGGACGACGAGGGCACCCAGGCTCGCGAGCGCCAGGGAGCCCAGGCGACGACGGCTGAGCGGGCGCTGGAGGAGCTGGTTCACGGAAGCGTTGTTCTTGTTGTTCGACATGATGGTTTCCTTCCCCTATGGGTGTTGCCCGAATGGAATCGGTTCTACGCTGTCTCGGTACGGTTGGGACTTCGGCCGTTCAGGTACGGGCGCGCATGCCGCAGCGTGCTAGGCGCGCTCGTACCGGCGCATTCGCCGATCCACCACAGCGAGCAGCTGGCCCACGGCGAGCGATAGGATCGCGACGGATGCGCCGCCGATGCAGAGCAGGTCCGTGCGCATGAGGCCCATGCCGGTGAAGATGATCTCGCCCAGACCGCCGGCACCGATGTAGGACGCGAGCGTGGCGCTGGCGATGACCTCCACCGCGGCCGTGCGAATTCCCGCGAAAGCGGCCGGGAACGCCAGGGGCACCTTCACCTTGAAGAAGACGCGGGCAGGGCTCATGCCCATGCCCACCGCCGCCTCGAGCACCTCGGCCGGCAGCGTGCTGAACGCCAGCGCCGTGTTGATGAGGATGGGCGGCACCGCGAGGATGCAGAGCGCCACCACGGCGGGCAACACGCCCGTGCCCAGGATGGGAATCAGAAAGATGAGGATGGCGAGGCTCGGGATGATGCGGAGCACGGTGGCGATGCCCACGGAGATGCGGTCGATCAACGGGCTGCGAGCGCAGAGCACGCCCAGGGGCACCGCGATGACCGCGGCGATGACGAGCGTGAGCGCGCTCACGCTCAGATGCTCCCCTACCATCTGGAGGTACTCGGCGCCATGCGTCGAGAAGTACTCGATGATTGCCTGCATCCCGCCCCTCCTTTAACTCCTACTTTCCCATTAGGTTTGTAGGTTTACTTTGCTAAAGCAAAAGTATGGCCATTTGCCGAGGGATGTCAACCCACATACAGCAACCCACATACGAAAAAACCGACCGCTCGAAAAAACGAGCGGTCGGCATACGCGAGCGACGGCTTGAGCGGCAAGGAGCCGTGCCTCAGGCGGCTACAGCATGGAAGACAGAGTGCGCCAGGCAAGCTCCGCGCACTTGACGCGGGCGGGCATGTGGCTGATGTCCTTCAGCTCGGCAGCCTCGTCCAAATCCTCGTAATCCTGCTCGGACAGCTTCTCGCCGCGGATCATCGCCAGGAAGAGCCCGGCTAGGCGCTTGGCCTCCTCCACCGTCTCACCGGTGATGAGGTCGGCCATGATGTCCGCGCTCGCCTGGCTGATGGCGCAGCCGTGGCCGGTGAAGCTGGCCTCCTCGATGACGCCGTTCTCCACGCGCAGCTGCAGGTTGAGCTCGTCGCCGCAGCTGGGGTTCACGCCATCGTGCGTGGCCGTGGGGCGCTCCATCTCGTACTTGTAGTCGGGATGGCTGTTGTGCTCCATGAACGTTGTAGAGCTGTACAAACTAGGCATGGAAGGTCTCCCAAACGTGCTCGAGGCCCTCGATGAAGGCGTCGATGTCGTGCTTGTCGTTGTAGAATGCCACGCTCGCGCGGCAGCAGGCAAGGTTCTCCACGCCCAGCCAGGTGAGAAGCGGCTGCGCGCAATGGTGGCCGGCGCGGATGCAGACGTCATCCATGTCCATGATGCTCGCCACATCGTGCGGGTGAACGCCCTTCACGTTGAAGGAGACGACGCCGTGGTGGTTGTCCCAGTAGATGGAGCCGATGAGCTCCACGTACGGCAGCTGGGTGATGCGGCTCATGAGGTAGTGCACGAGCGCGGCCTCGCGAGCCTGCAGGGCCTCGTAGCCCACGTGGTTCACCAGGTAGTCGAGCGCCGCGCCCGTGGCGTAGATGCCCGCGGCATCCTGCGTGCCGGCCTCGAACTTCTCGGGCACAGGCGCCCACACGGCGTCCTGCTCCGACACGGAATCGATCATCTCGCCGCCCGTGAGCATCGGGGGCATCTGACAGAGGAGCTCGTGGCGACCCCACAGCACGCCCACGCCCATGGGACCGCACGCCTTGTGGCCCGAGAAGGCCAGGAAGTCGGCACCGAGCGCCTGCACGTCCACCGGCATGTGCGGCACGGACTGGGCACCGTCCACCACCAGGTAGCCGCCGTGCGCGTGCACCGCGGCCCCGAGCTTCTCGATGGGATTGCGGCAGCCGAGCACGTTGGAGACCTCGGTGGCGGCCACGATCTTGGTCTTGGGACCGATCTTGGCGGCGATCTCCTCGTCCGAGAGCGCACCCGTCTTGGTGGGATACAGGTACACGAGCGTGGCGCCGGCCGCGCGACAGGCCTGCTGCCAGGGAATCAGGTTGCTGTGATGCTCCATGATGGTGATGGCCACCTCGTCGCCCGGTGAGAGCACCGTGGACGCGAAGGACTTGGCCACCAGGTTCAGCGACTCGCTCGTGTTGCGCGTGAACACGATGTCGTGGCCGCGTGGGGTGCCGTCGACGGGAGCCGGCGCGTTGATGAGACGCGCGATCTGCTCGCGCACCTGCTCGATGGCCTCGGTGGCCTCAACGGACAGCTTGTACAGGCCGCGGAGCGGGTTGGCGTTCATCGTCTCGTAGAAGCGGCGCTCGGCGTCCAGCACGCAGGCGGGGCGCTGGGCCGTGGCGGCGCTGTCCAGGAAGGCGACCCCAGGATGGCTCGCGAGCAGGGGGAAATCGTGCTTGTAGGGATTCACCTCGATGTCCACGCGGGGCCAGGCGCGCGAGGCCTCGTCGGAGGCGTCGAGCACGCCGGGGGTCGGCGCGGTGCAGGTGTCGCAGGTCACATGCTCGGTATCGATCATGCCAGTTCCTCCTCGAAATCAGGAACGATAGCCTCGCCCAGGCGCACCACGCTCGCGCGGATGCGCTCGTCGGGCGCGGAAAGGGCCGCGTCCTCCAGCTTGGCGGAAACGAAGAGCGCCTCCGCCTGCGCCTCGGAAAGACCGCGGGAACCAAGGTAGAAGAGCTGCTCGGGGCGGACGTGCCCAATCGTGGCGCCGTGGTTGCCCGCCACGTCGTCTTCGTCGCAGAGGATGACGGGCACGGTCTTGTTCTCCACGCCGTCGTTCGCCAGAAGCACGGTCTCGCGCTCCGCACCCTCGGCACCCTTGGCGCCGTGCATGAGGTCGATGGTGCCGCGCAGGATCTTGGACGAGGTACCCGTCAGCACGCCGTTGGCGTCCATGTTGCTGACGGTCCTCTTGCCCAGATGGCGAATCTGGTAGTTGAAGTCGTGCAGCTGCTCGCGCGCGCCCAGGTAGCTGGTATCCACGTCGATGCGGGAGGCGTCGCCGCGCAGGTCGGCGGCAAGGCCGGTATAGCTCCTACCCGCGCCCAGCACGGTGTGGGAGACCTCCACGCGAGCGCCCTCGTCGGCAAAGACACCCATGTCGTCGATGACCAGGAAGGCGTCGTCGGCCGTCTGAACGCTCGCGACGTTCACGCGGGCGCCGCGGGCGGCGAACACGCGCGCCGCAAAACCCACCACGCCGGCGACCGCGTCCGGATCGGCCGCGCCGTCGAGGGCGAGCGTGAGGTCCAGGGTCGCGTTCGCGCGGACCACCACGTCCAGGCTCGCCGCCGCGGCGGCGCCCGGGCGCCCGTCAACGCGCACCGTCACGGCGGCGCGCACGCCACCGGGCACGTCGATGACGCTCGGCTTGCCGGAAAGCCCACGCAGGTAGGCGTAGGCCTCGCGCCCGCAGCCGGTCAGGAAGGCCTCTGCCGCGGAGAGCTCCTCCTCGGCACGGACGGCGCCCTGCTGGTAGGCGGAGAGCGCGGGCACGTCCATGGTGTCCAGCTCGCCGGCGGCCAGCTTGGCGCGTTCGGCGGCATCCCCCGGCGCCGCGGCGCGGGAGCGGGCGGCGTAGCGCTTGGAGGCGGCGACCATCTCGGTGTCGAAGGCCTCCCCGTTGCCGGTCACCACGTTCTCGGAACCCGGCGCGGGCTCCACGGAAACCGCATCCCGGGCAGGTGCCAGGCCAGCCGGCACCTCCACCGCCGCCGCGTTCATCTTGAGCCAGCTCCACGTGGGCGCCGGCATGGCGTTCACGTTCGTGAGCTTCTTTGTCTCGCCCATTAGCCGATCGCCCCTTCCATCTCGAGCTTGATCAGGTTGTTCATCTCGACGGCGTACTCCAGCGGCAGCTCCTTGGAGACCGGGTTGGCAAAGCCGTTCACGATCATGGTACGGGCCTCCTCCTCGGAGATGCCGCGGCTCATCAGGTAGAAGATCTTGTCGTCGCCGATGCGCCCGATGGTGGCCTCGTGGCCCACGTCCACGTTCTTGGCGCGGATGTCCATGGAGGGGATGGTGTCCGAACGGGACTGGTCGTCGAGCATCAGGCTCTGGCACGACACGCTCGCGCGCGATCCCGTGGCGGCAGGCGTGGCCACGATGGAGCTACGGAAGGTTTGCACGCCGCCGGACTTGCTGATTCCCTTGGTCTCTACCGAGGCCGAGGTCTCGGGAGCGCCCAGCACCACCTTGCAGCCGGTGTCCAGGTTCTGCCCCGCGCCGGCGAAGGTGATGCCGGTGAACGAGCAGCGGGCCTTGCGGCCGGCGAGGATGCTCATCGGGTACAGGTAGCCCACGTGGCTGCCGAAGGAGCCCGAGATCCACTCCACCTCGCCGCCCTCGTCCACACGGGCGCGCTTGGTGTTCAGGTTGTACATGTTCTTCGACCAGTTCTCGATGGTCGAGTAGCGCAGGTGCGCGTGCTTGCCCACGAAGAGCTCAACCGCGCCGGCGTGCAGGTTGGCCACGTTGTACTTGGGCGCGGAGCAGCCCTCGATGAAGTGCAGGTCGGCGTCGTCCTCCACGATGATGAGCGTGTGCTCGAACTGGCCGGCGCCCTTGGCGTTCAGGCGGAAGTAGCTCTGTAGCGGAAAGTCCAGCTTGGTGCCCTTCGGCACGTAGACGAAGCTGCCGCCGCTCCAGACCGCGCCGTGCAGGGCCGCGAACTTGTGGTCCGTGGGCGGAATGAGCGTCATGAACTTCTCGCGGATCATCGCCTCCCAGCGGGGCTCGTGGAGCGCTTCCTCGATGCCGGAGTAGACGATGCCCATCTTGGAGGCCGTGTCCTGCATGTTGTGGTACACGAGCTCGGAGTCGTACTGCGCGCCCACACCGGCCAGGTAGCTGCGCTCAGCCTCGGGGATGCCCAGGCGCTCGAAGGTGTTCTTCACGTCGTCGGGCAGGCTCTCCCAATCGGACTTCTGGTCCGTGTTGGGCTTCACATAGGTGACGATGTTGTCCATGTCGAGCCCGGAGATGTCCGGCCCCCACGTGGGCGCGTGCATGTGCTTGTAGGTTTCCAACGACTTCAGACGGAAGTCGAGCATCCATGCGGGCTCGTCCTTCTTGGCAGAGATCTCGCGCACGATGTCCGGCGTGAGGCCCGCGTCCAGGCGCTCGAATCCCTCCTCGCCATAGGTGAAGTCATAGAGGCTGCGGTCGATGTCCGCAACCTCGGTCCTCTTCTTCTCGGCCATGGGCTACGCCTCCTGCGGCGCCGCGGCGGCCTGGGGGTCGGCGGCGGCGCCATGGCCCGCCACCTGCTCAAAGGACTCGAAACCGTGCTCGTCGATCCAGGGGATGAGCGAGGCGTCGCCCTCCTTGACGATGCGGCCGGCGACCATCACGTGTACGCGGTCCACGTGCAGGTGCTCCAGGATGCGCGTGTTGTGGGTGATGATGACGAGCGTGCCGTCCGTGGCCTTCTTGTAGGCGTCGATGCCGCGCGAGACCACGCCGAGCGCGTCGACGTCCAGGCCGGAGTCGGTCTCGTCCAGGATGGCGAGCTTGGGCTGGAGCAGCAGCAGCTGCAGCATCTCGACTTTCTTCTTCTCGCCACCCGAGAAGCCCACGCCCAGCTCGCGGTTGAGGTAGGCGGTGTCCATGTCGAGCTGGCCGGCGAGCTCCTTCACGCGGCGGCGGAACTCCTTGCCCTTCATCTCGAGGCCGGGGCGGCCGGCGATCTCGGCGCGCAGGAAGCTGGAGAGCGGCACGCCCGGGATCTCGACCGGCGCCTGGAAGGACAGGAAGAGGCCAGCGCGGCTGCGCTTGTCCGGCGTGAGCTCGGTGATGTCCTGGCCGTCGAAGCTGATGGACCCCGACTGCACCGTGTAGGTGGGGTCGCCCATGATGACGTGGCCCATGGTGGACTTGCCGGCGCCGTTGGGGCCCATGAGGACGTGCGTCTCGCCCGCGGTGACGGCAAGGTCGATGCCGTGAAGGATGGTCTTCTCGTCGGCCGCGGCCGTGACGCCGCGCAGTTCGAGCAGCGGGGCGGCGGCAGTGGTATCGGTCATATGCTCCCTCTTTCAAAATACAGGCACCCGGGCGACGGTCCGGGTTAAACCCTAGCTTTTCACTCGGGATAACGATACCCACTTGCACCGGGCGGTCAAGCAAAATCCGACCGATTCACTAAGATTTGGGATAGGGGCGGTTGGGGGGCAGGTGCGGGGCCAGATGAATCACTTTTTTCAATAATCCGGTGATGTGAGGATGCGAACACAGAAATCCGTCCGCCAGGCCCTCCCAAGGTGGGCAACAGAGTCCAAGCGATGAGATTATTGTCCACTGCGGCGATTACGAACGGTCAGAAGGGGCCGAAGACCCGCTTATTCAAGACTCCAACCCCCCCCTGTGCGGGCTAGAAATCAAATGCAGCCGCAATGTCGCAGGAGATGAGCAGGTCGGCGCTCGCATCCTGCGGCGTGGGATCGCGGTTGACGATGGCGAGCGTATCCCCCGCGAAGTACCGCGTGAGTCCCGCCGCCGGATACACCACGAGCGAGGTCCCGCCCACGATGAGCGCGTCGGCGGCGGCGATGTCCTCTACCGCGCCCGTGAGCACCCGCTCCGAGAGCGGCTCCTCGTAGAGCACCACATCTGGCTTGATCGAGCCGCCGCAAACCGGGCAGACCGGCACGCCGCGCGCGTCGTCGTGGCTGCGGTCCAGCGCCCAGGCGGCATCGTAGACAGCCCCGCAGCGCTGGCAGACGTTCCGGTGCACGGAGCCGTGGAGCTCCCACACGCGCTCGCTGCCCGCCATCTGATGCAGGCCGTCGATGTTCTGCGTCACCACCGAAAGCAGCGTGCCCGCATGCTCTAGCTCCGCGAGCTTTTCGTGACAGCGGTTGGGCTGCGCGTCCAGCGCGATCATGCGCGTGCGATAGAACTCAAAGAACTCAGCCGGATGCTCAACATAGAAGGAATGGGAGAGCATCGTCTCCGGAGGATACTTGAAGTGCTGGTGGTAGAGCCCGTCCACGCTGCGGAAATCCGGAATGCCACTTGCCGTGGACACCCCGGCGCCGCCGAAGAACACCACGCGCTCGTGAGTGGCAAAGAGCTCGGCCAGCGCCTTCCGCGCCCGGCGGACATCAGTTATCGCGGCAACCATGGCGACCCCCTCGCAACGGCGCGGAATCCGCGCGGCCCCGGCCCCGACGAGCAACCCGAACGACGACCCTCCCATCGCCCCACCGCGACGGGAACGCGCCCGGCCATCCACCGCACAGCATACCCCCCCCACCGCGCACTCACCACGGTGCCAATACAAAGTTCACACTGGTAAACATGCCGTTTATCGAATACCCCTTTCTAAATGAGCGCTATCATGAGAGCGCATGTCAGTGCTCGGAGGGACGTTTTCGCCTGCGCCCCCTCGGGATTGCTACGACAGAGAGGAGAGGCATGCAGTACTCAGCAGAAGTGGAACACATGTGCCCGGTCGCCAAGGGCGCATACCACGGCCCCGCGCCCATCCCCGAGGAGGGCAAGTGGGTCCAGGCCAAGGAGGTCTCCGACATCTCCGGCCTCACCCACGGTGTGGGTTGGTGCGCCCCCCAGCAGGGCGCCTGCAAGCTCACGCTGAACGTCAAGGACGGCATCATCGAGGAGGCGCTGATCGAAACCATCGGCTGCTCCGGCATGACGCACTCCGCCGCCATGGCTTCCGAGATCCTTCCCGGTAAGACCATCCTCGAGGCGCTGAACACCGACCTCGTCTGCGACGCCATCAACGTGGCCATGCGCGAGATCTTCCTGCAGATCGTCTACGGCCGCACCCAGACCGCGTTCTCCGAGGGCGGCCTGCCCGTGGGCGCCTCCCTGGACGACCTGGGCAAGGGTCTGCGCTCCCAGGTGGGCACCATGTTCGGCACCAAGGCCAAGGGTGCTCGCTACCTGGAGCTCGCCCAGGGCTACGTCACCCGCATGGCGCTGAACGAGCATGACGAGATCATCGCCTTCGAGTTCCTGAACCTCGGCAAGTTCACCGACGCCATCAAGGCCGGCAAGAAGCCCGAGGAGGCCATCGCCGGCGCCATGGGTCACTACGGCCAGTGGGAGAACGCTGCCAAGTACATCGACCCGCGCACAGACGAGGAGACCCACTCCGTCGCCAGCACGTTCCCGGTCAACGAGTAGAAAGGGAGGGAAACAAACATGGCTGTTACGTTTGAGGGCTACGAGCGCCGCATCGACAAGATCAACGCGTGCCTCGCTGAGAACGGCATCTCCTCCCTCGAGGAAGCCGAGCAGATCTGCCTGGACAAGGGCGTCAACCCCCGCGAGATCGTGAACGGCGTTCAGTCCATCGCGTTCGAGAACGCCAAGTGGGCCTACACGCTGGGCTGCGCGCTCGCCATCAAGCAGGGTGCCAAGAACGCCTCCGAGGCCGCGGCCATCATCGGCCAGGGCATCCAGGCCTTCACCGTGCCGGGCTCCGTCGCCGAGGACCGCAAGGTCGGTCTCGGCCACGGCAACCTGGGCGCCATGCTGCTCGGTGACGACACCGAGTGCTTCGCCTTCCTGGCCGGCCACGAGTCCTTCGCCGCCGCCGAGGGCGCCATCGGCATCGCGCTGAACGCCAACAAGGCCCGCAAGAAGCCGCTGCGCGTCATCCTGAACGGCCTTGGCAAGGACGCCGCCCAGATCATCTCCCGCATCAACGGCTTCACCTACGTGAAGACCCAGTTCGACTACTACACGGGCGAGCTGAAGATCGTGGAGACCATCCCCTACTCCGACGGCCCGCGCGCTTCCGTGAACTGCTACGGCGCCGACGACGTCCGCGAGGGCGTGGCCATCATGTGGCACGAGAACGTGGACATCTCCATCACCGGTAACTCCACCAACCCCACGCGCTTCCAGCACCCGGTTGCGGGTACCTACAAGAAGGAGCGCCTGGCCGCTGGCAAGAAGTACTTCTCCGTGGCTTCTGGTGGCGGCACCGGCCGTACGCTGCACCCGGACAACATGGCCGCTGGCCCTGCCTCCTACGGCATGACCGACACCATGGGCCGCATGCACTCCGACGCGCAGTTCGCCGGCTCCAGCTCGGTGCCCGCGCACGTGGACATGATGGGCCTCATCGGCATGGGCAACAACCCCATGGTCGGTGCCACCGTGGCCTGCGCCGTGGCCGTGGAAGAGGCTCTGAACAAGTAGTTCGACCCTCCTTCGCGAGCATCTTTGGTTGAAGAGAACCGCCGTCCGGTTTTTCCCGGGCGGCGGTTTTTCATGGGCTGGTGCGATGTGGGCGCCGTGTAAGAGGAGGACGCGCAGATGCGAAGCCCCTTATCCCCGATGCGGCATCTTCTCGTGGATCGTCTTCAGGTTCTCGAGCGCCGCGCGCAGGGTCTCGTCGCGCTTGGCGAAGTGCAGGCGCGCGTAGCGGTTCTCGGGCTCCTTGAAGAAGCTCGAGCCCGGTACCGCGCCCACGCCCACCAGGCGCGCCATATCCTCGCAGAAGGCCAGGTCGCTCTCGTAGCCGAATTCGGAGATGTCGACCATCACGTAGTAGGCGCCCTGCGGCACGCTGTGGGCAAGGCCGATCTGGTCGAGCCCCTGGCAGAGCAGGTCGCGCTTGGCCGCGTAGAGCTCGCGCAGCTCATCGTAGTACGAATCCGGAAAGCGCAGCGCCACCGTCACGGCCTCCTGCAGAGGAGCCGACGCCCCCACCGTCAGGAAATCGTGCACCTTCTTGATGCGCTCGGTTACCTCGGGCGAGGCGATCGTGTAGCCCAGGCGCCATCCGGTGATGGAATAGGTCTTGGAAAGCGAGCTGCAGCTGATGGTCCGCTCGAACATCCCCGGCAGGCTGGCGATGTAGGTGTGCCGATACGGCTCGTAGACGATGTGCTCGTACACCTCGTCGGTGATCACGTAGGCGTCATACTTCCGGGCGAGCTCCGCGATGAACTCCAGCTCCTCGCGTGTGAACACCTTGCCGCAGGGGTTCGAGGGATTGCAGAGGATGAGTGCCTTGGGGTGGTTCTCGGCAAAGGCGCGCTCGAGCTCGGCACGATCGAAATCGTAGGTGGGCGGCACGAGCGGCACGTAGACGGGATCGGCGCCGGCAAGGATGGTGTCGGCACCGTAGTTCTCGTAGAACGGACTGAAGATGATCACCTTGTCGCCGGGGTTGGTGACGGTCATCATGGCCGCCATCATCGCCTCGGTTGATCCGCAGGTGATGACGATGTTTCCCTGCGGGTCAATCGGAATCCCCATGAAGCGGCTCTGCTTCTCGGCGAGCGCGTCGCGCATAGACTGAGCGCCCCAGGTGATGGAATACTGGTGATAGAGCGGGTTCGGATCCCCGGCGATGCGCGTCAGCTCGGCAAGGAGCGGCGCCGGCGGATCGAAATCCGGGAACCCCTGCGAGAGGTTGACGGCTCCATAGCGGTTGGAGATGCGCGTCATACGGCGGATGACGGAATCGGTGAAGGAATCGGTGCGCGTGGAAAGCGGTTGCATGGGACCTCCCGGGCTCGGCTGCATCGCTCCCATCCTAGTACGACCGAGTGCCGGCGCGCACGTGGTCGCCCGTCCGTTCGGGATTGTTCACGGTGCCGCGGTCGAGAGACCGTGGGGGCATCAGCGCGCGTGCGCCCGCCATATCGTGAAGCCTGCCAGCACCAACGCGTAGAAGCCGATGATCGCCCAGCGCACGGGCTCCATCAAGCCGGAACTCGCCACGAACACGCAGCCGAGCGCCGCGATGACGGGAGCCACGCGCCCGCGCAGGGCGCCCACCTCGCCCACGGGAAGCCCCAGCACGCTACTCCAGCCCTTGCCCGCTGTACTTCCCTGTCTCCGAGTCGTAGCTCAGTACGGCGACCTCGCCGTACTCTATCACGTTGCCGTCGATGAAGTAGTGGCTCACACCGTCGCTCCAGATTCCGCGGTAGCCCGCGATGCCCGAGACGGCCTCGGTATTGATGTGCCCGGCGATAACATCCAGACAGAACTCGCACCCCACATAGTCAGGCATCATCATGGTAAACGACTCGGTAGACGTGCCCATCTTCCAGTAGTCCCCGGCCTCCTCTTCAATGCCGGCGTGCACAAATACCTGGCCAAAAGGGCTCTCGTAAAAGTACGGGAGCTTGCGGACCCACGCGATGACGTCCGCATGCTCGGCCTTCATATGCTCAACCGTAAAAGCATAGGCCTCCTCGAACTTCCTAAGCCTCAGCAGATGTTTCACGTGCCTGAATGCCTCGCCATCCAAGAAACTCTTGGCCGTTGCCAAATTGCTGTCGGCAAGTATCCAAGCCTGCGTGAAATTAGGGTTCTTCACCTCGTCGATGTACTCCAGGAACATCTCCTCGTGGTTGCCGCGCAGTGCCACGACGCGATCGCCGTAACGCTTTTGCAGTTCCATGACGAGCTCGAAGACACCGAGCGAGTCGGGGCCTCGGTCGCAGTAGTCACCCAAAAGGACCAGCTTAGAATCCTCGGCATCGAGATCGATGGTGGAGAGCGATGCCTTAAAAGCATCAAGGCATCCGTGAATGTCACTCATAGCGTAGATATGCACTTATGACCCCCTGTTTGCGCAGGGCCTCGCCCGCTTGCGCCCGTGCGCTGCTGCGACCCCTCTAATCTCGCGGGCGACGGACACCCTTGCCCGTCACGCCCCCCCAGTATCTTAAAAATAAATCTCGCCGTGCGGACACAAATTTACCTTGGATCCCGGCCGCTCGGTCCACGGACACCCCAAAGGCACGCCCCCCTCCCACGCACACCCAAAAACTCATCCAACATTAATCTTGGCTCAAGAATCGCTTAATCTATAACCTGCA
>OIXX01000731.1_pt1 | contig 16157 bp, 18 predicted proteins | sample 1588161 | NCBI WGS metagenome assembly OIXX01 (sample SAMN03283274) | human gut metagenome | biome: human-associated habitat; material: feces | host: Homo sapiens | place: Peru | collected 2012
AGAAAGCATCTCTGGAAGACCTCCTCTACAGTCTCGTCCTCGACTATCCCGATGCTGAGATCCTAGGTCATCGCGACCTCCCCTGGGTTCGCAAGAGCTGTCCTTGCTTCGATGTCAGGGAATGGCTGAAGGAAATCGACTTCCATCTCTAGAAAGCCCAAACAGTTCCCAGATATTCGTGCTATTCGAGTTATTCGTGTTCAAAATCATCCCAGCTTGTAGCAATACAGGTTGGGATTTTTATTATCCGTGAGAGAACATAAAATATTCGTGCTATTCGTGAGATTCGTGTTCACCATCATCCTATTCCATCCTTTTAATCACCTTACAAGGATTACCTGCGGCAATACAATTTGCAGGAATATCCTTTACAACAACAGAACCAGCACCTATCACAGAGCCTTCACCAATTGTAACTCCTTTAAGGATGATACTCTTGGCTCCGATTAGTACGTGATCCTTGATAACGATAGGTGCACACTTAGCTGTATGGTTATCCATACTCACCATGGGAGCAAACATCTCACCAGAATCACGTACTCGCCAATCAAGATTATGTGCATCAGAATCCATGATAATACAATCACCACCAATATTCACATAGTTACCGATGGTGATACGCTCTTTCGCCCAAAGGCAAGGTGAAGACATACCTACATGATGTCCAATCTCAATGATTGAGTTAGGACGTTCTGTTATTATGCATCCTCTTTGATTACGGCACAAAGGATTATAACATTCACCTGAAGTAAATGTAAAATCATCACCTATCTTGACTTTCGAATCAGGATGAATATCAAGATAGATGTGATTGAATACCATTGCCCTCTTGCCTAAATGATTCCATCCGATGCAACCTCTCAAACACAAGCGGTTGTATCTGAGATAGAACTGCTTGCGGAGGAAACGAGGAAAATGAAGAAATCTGCGGGTATATAAACGAATTAATCTACTCATTAATTTTGTTATTTGAATTTATCTATTTTCTGTTTTACGAGTTGAGCGATGATTCTATAACCTTCTTTCTTAAAGTGACATCCATCTACCATCAGCTGAGGTGGCACCATACCATGCCTGATACTATCCTTATCCTCTTGAGTAGGAAGGAAACCTGCCTCCTGCAAACCTTTATTTACCATGTGACGACGCAGATTGATATAGCTATGGCCAAAAGCAAGTTGCAAAGAGTCTTCCATTTCGCCCATACGCTTAGACGTAGGCATTACGTCATTCGGCTTATGAAAAGAAACAACAACATAATGTTTGCAACGGCTATACTTTATCATAGCCTTCACTTGACGTATAAGGTCAGCTGCATTCTTGAATCCACCATTCTGACCAACAAAGAATACATTGCACCAAGCTCCTCTCAGTTGTCTCATCGCCTGCGTCTTTATTATACTACCCTTGCGGAGCGTATCAGTCTTCTCAATCTTCTGCTTGGGTGTCAAGAGATAATTAAACTCAAATTCAAATTTCTTGTTAGGATTCTGCCAAAACTTGGTCTGAGATTCAAGCATGATAGTTTTTCCATCAATAACCACAGGGTTAACCCTGGCACATGCGTCCTCTTTAAAGCCACCCTGCAGGAGAGGAAAGACCTCACTCTTATGGTCATAGGAAGAAATAAATGTCGGGATGTCGTTATTACCTATAAAGGTATCAAACTTTCGTTCTTCATCATTGAAGAGCACCACATCATGTGCTAACAACATCGGATAAACACCCTGTCTTGCCATGATGGTAAGCGTATTCTCACCACCTACTCCACAGTTAACAACATCATAGCCATCTCCTAAAAGATCTTGCAACACTCCGGGGTAAGAGTCATCGCCCATAAAGGTTTCTTTGAGAAGTTGTTTGATACTATTGCCACCCACATTGGTATGACTGGCGGTTAAAGAATCACCCCAGCATACTATCGTTTTCTTTTCCTTGTCATCCGCACAAGATACAAGGATGGAAAGGAGCAATATCGCCCCCCCCATAACCAGATTTCTAGATAATTTGTACATTGTTAAACATTTATTTTTTATCAATATAAAACGCTTTCAGCCTATCGATATCCGTAAGAAATCGCCAATGCTCCTTAAACCAATTCTCAGAGTTATATATGTTCATATAACAATCACTTAACTTTCTATTATCTTATGATAAATATCCAACTGAGTATTTACAACAAGCTCCCTATCATTCTCTTGCAGTCTTCTTTTACGACCATTAGCTGAAAGTTTCTCTGCCAAAGCCTTATTTCTAACAAGTTGGTCAACATAATAGGCACAAGAGAGGAAATCCATAGAGTTATAGAATAAGCATTCCTCGCCATGATCAGCCAACTCTGGCATGGCACCTGTATATGATACTACTGTAGGTGTACCAATAAGCATTGATTCTGCAAATGCAAGGCAATAAGTTTCAACAAATGATGGGATCACTGTAACATCAGCATACTGGAGTTCTTCTACAATCTGGTTTTCATTCAAGCTACCCAAGAAGATTACATTCTCTTGTATACCCAATTTCTTGATTAACTTTTCAAGATATAAAGTATAACCTGATTTTATGAATCGTCCCTTCATGCGTCCAGCTATTCGTAGTTGAATATTCGGATAACGCTTTTTCAACAATCCCAAAGCTTGTAGAAGAATATGAAAACCTTTGTACGAAATAGAACCAGAAGCAGTAGAGAATATCCTTGGGGAATCTACATTGCCTTTATACGTCCATGGCTCAGCATGATAAAAGGCGTCCCTCAACATAATACGAGTTTTCAAGAACTCAGCAGAAGGGTTAATCCAAGAAAGCTGCCTTTTCACCCATTCAGCCTGATAAGAGATATAGCGAAAGCTTCTCAAACATTCCGTCTCAACCTTACCTCTTCTTTTGAAGCTATGTTTCAGATAAACAAGTGATGTCCAAGGTCTTAGAAATTCCATATAGCGAAAGCTTTGAAGCACTTCAGAGAAACGCAATCCTCCATAATAATAATAATAAGAAGAAGAAAGTATACCCTGGATGTCTACAAATGCTTTTGCTTTGATATATCCTTGAGCATAAACAGATACCCATATACTCTCTGTTCCCCAAATATGTACGAGATCAGGCTTAACTTCTTCCACTATTCGCTGCACATTCTCACACATTTTTCGAGATGCTACCTGAGAATGGAATCGGTTCTTGTTTTCTGGCAATATCCACTGTCGTATTCCATGACACTCAGAAACTTGAGTCTCTCTAACATTTCCTGAGGTCACATTATAGATTTCCACCTTGCCCGATGCTTGAAGCATTTCAGCAAGCGGTTGCAACCATCCACCAGTGGATGTCAACATCTCATTGGTGAAAGGTAGGTTGCAGAGCCATAATATTTTATATTTTTGCATAAAAATTTTAATCAATTATTTCCACTCGGAACATCAAATATCTTACAATTCAAAGTTGTCAATTTTAGTTCCTTTGCCAAAGCCAATATTTCTTTTTTCTCTGGAACAGACAATTTTTCTGTCTGATTTTCATACTTTTGAAATACCTCAGAAAGAAGTCGATATGGTCCCGCTATTATTGCACTATCTTCTTGAAAACAAAACAAGGCCCAATTTGACGAATACAAATCAAGAATTTGAGCTATAGTTGCTCCATTTTTAATTCGACGAACAATGGATTCCCAAAAGTTTAAAGTTCTCGGTTCCAAGAAAACCTGTTGACGATAATTAGTAATTTCTCTAGCATCTTGAATCCATTCAAAAAATGTCTGTTCTCTGATATTATTTGAAAGAATAAAGGAATCTGGATAGCTGTTAGTATAACATTTTATAGTCTGCTTATGATCATTATCTTGCTTAAATCCTTTAGCCTTCTCCCCGACCTTCAATTCTATTTTGTGTAATCCATTTTTTCTTATAATGCCAATATTGTCAAAACCAAGAATAGCCTTGCATGAATAAAAAACAGAATAGTAAAATTGAACCGTTGCCCAAGAATAGCTTTTCGCTTTAAATGACTTTAATGCTTGCAAAAAAGAATACAATGAGTTGTAGTAAAAAGAAATCGTATCATGTAATTGGCACTCCTTCAATAATATGATATCAGAAGAAGTAACTTCAAGTGCTCCCTTGAATCGAAACTCAGCAGAATCCGCAGCTAACCCCTGTTGATTACGAGCAATAGTTTCACAAGCAACTTGCAATTCTCTGCGATTAAAATGAATATTCATTTTCTTCAGGTAAAATTTTATTTATCGATGATTCCAAATACTCAACAATCGCTTTTCGCTGATACTTACCATCTAAATTTTTTAATTCTGATCGTGTAAGCAAATAGTCTCCTAAATTCAGGATTTTATACATTGTTTCAACTTTAAAATCTCCCATGTCTGCACATTTTGGTATAACTTGGTTAGTTAAGACCTCTATTGCTGCATGAAACCCAGCATTCATAAGAAAAGGATTTTTTGTCTTAGAAGTCCATAAACTTTCTCCATCATACCATTTTTTCAACGCCTTAAAAAAATTACCAATTGTAGCTCTTTGGTTTTCCAAACTAGTAAGACGATACTTCTCAAAAACACCATTTTCAGAAAACTTGTCTTTCAATGCAGACACTACGGTTGACATATCGATACGACCTACTCCTCTAGGAGAACCTGGAATTTTTATTAAATTATAGTATGGCGAATCTATATCTTCATTTAAATAAGCAACAATATCATTTGCTCTTACTATTGGCATATCTGGATCATTTTGGTTTATTAAACCAAAAAGATCGTAAATAAGACTTTTCTGTACAGGTCGTTGCTCTGTATTAATATTCAAGAAGATTTTCGCAGCATCTTCAGTTTCTAACTCATTAGTTAAAATTACTAGAATATACTTATCTCCAATTTCTTCCTTTTTTTTCATTGCGCGCTCTAATCCTGCAATTCGATGCTGACCATCCAAAATCTGAGCTGAAGCAGGAACTAGAGGAATCTGTATAACAGACTCACCTAAATCTACATGAAAATCATTATTTGTCCAATTGATTAAGAAAGGTGTGTAAAAGATATTTCCCGCCAGAACATATTGCTCTATTGATTTTAATCTAATGACGCTCAACATTCGTTGAACAGCGCCTTTTTCATTGTCTCGTCCTCTACGAGCAACATATTGGATATAATCAAGATCCTTAACTTTCATCATAAAGACAAAAGCATCAATATCCCCCAATTTTATTGGCAACATTGGTAATTTTAGATAATTAATCTCAGCCATAAATCAATTATTTAATTCACTATATTATTTTGAAAAACTCAACAACTTATAAAATATACGCAAGATTTTATTTATGATTCGATAGCGCAACATTGTTTGCTTATATCGCACAGCAAAGAAAACTTTATTCTCAAAAAGATAATCATCTTGGAAAAAAGGTGGTATCCTTGTGATTTTATAAGTTTCAGTTTTATAAGTAACCTCTTTATTATATGGAGCCTTTTTGTTTTGCTTAGCATGCACACCATCCAATCCAATATTTTCTACAAGATTTCTTGCAGGAAACACAGCTAAAGCATTATATCGCCAACCAGTATTGACAAAAACATAATCCCAACAATGCGTTCTTTTAATAAATTCATGCTGAGATGTATATAATTTCTTGTAGTACTTTCTCTGCTGTTTGGTAGAAAAGAAAGAATTATAAAAATCACATTTCTCGTAATCAGATACGAAATCATAATCCCAATCTATCTTCTTCCATCGATCACGCCAAGAAGCCCATCCATAGATTTGCATGTCCTTTGTGAACATAATGTCATAGCCATGAGGATTATAATCTTCAAGATAATTATCTCCGCTTATCATCCAAACTCTAGGCTCATCCTTATACTTCTCTAACATTTTCTCACAATAATCAAAGAAGGCCAAAGATGGCACACAATCATCTTCCAAGATAATAGCTTGCTCTTCATTATCAAACACCCAATTAATGGCACCACTTAATGAAGTATATTGATCTACATATTCATCTCTAAAAAACGTATGCAAATCGCAATCCCAGTCAATTTCATTAACCCAGGAGCGAATTAACTCATTACGTCTTACTTCATCTGGGCGATCTTCACGCGCCTTATTTGAATAAAAGTATAATTTCTGAGGCTTGGCAATTTTTAGAGCATCAAAAACCTGACGAGCATAATCATCCCTAATATATGTTTCAAACAATACAGCAGTTTTTACCATGACTTTTTTAATATTTTTTCTGTTACTATTTTTCGTATTTGAATTCTTTCAGAACTATCAAGTCCGATGATGTATACACATACAACTACCCACATAAATGATAGGGCTGAATTTATCAGCAATGAGAAAACATCATCTGTTGGATTTTTTATCATCAAAAGCAGTGCTATTCCTGAAAATATAACTGTCAAGGTACTAGGCAAAATTGTTGCTTTGAAATAAGCACCAATCTGAAATTTAGAAATACCTTTCATGATGTAGCACTGAAACAAAATAGTGCAAACACTTAGTACAATCATCACCTGGACATTCACATAGCAAGGACATCCCAATTTGTATAACACATAAATGATAGGAATTAAGCTAATGTTTATCAATGAATAACCTATCTGGTTTTTCCTAATTTTTCCAGAAGCCTGTATCAAGGCATCAAAACCAGAGTTAAGACAAGCTACAAGACCATTGACCAATAGCAACACTATAAATACATCTGTATAAAGAGGTACATTTCCTAGCCATAATTTCAATACTTCCTGTATAGAGACAATAGTAGGTATCGCTATCAATAACATGACTAAGAAGCAATATTTGGATATCTTATACACCAACATTAAGGATCTATCTTCATTACCGCTGCCATAATTTTTCATAATCTGTGGTGATGTAGCCTGAACTAGATTACGCACGAACATCAATATGTAATTCTGAACTTGCATGGCTATACCATAAGCAGCGTTCACTAATGTACCAAAGAATAGATTGATCACAACAGCTGCCCCCTGGTTATTTCCCATGACACACACTGCACCACACAATAGCCACCATGTAAAAATGATGATTTCCTTATAGTCTGCCCAACATGAATTAAAAGCCCACTTAGTTACAACCTTGTCATATAGATAGCAATACAATGTATATGTAACTGGCTGAATTAATTGAGCTACCGCCATAAATATGGCATAGAGTTTTAATCTATTTCCCTCATAATCCATCAAGAACAATGCAATCACAGCAAGCTTGAAGAGGAACTGGATTATCTCAACAACAGAAGTGAATAAAAACTTCTCTCTGGCAACAATCAATCCATTACTTGGTATACTTACAACATAGAAAGACGTAGTTAGCAAACTGGCATACAGAACAAATAGGGCATCTGGATGTTTGCCATCTACAACATTCAAATAATTGTTTACATACCATGTTCCTACAATACCTCCCAGCAATAATAGCAAGAAAGCCAGAACTAAATGTATTGTAAGAATTGTATTATAGATTTTATTTATATTGCCATATTCTCCTTTTCCTAGCTCTACACTAAGATATCTATAAGAGGTGCATGACATTGTTATACCTATGGTATTCAATAAAGTAACAATGCCTCCTACTACCGAATATAGTCCAAAATCACTTGCTCCAAGTGCTTGTAAAACCAACCTAGATGTATATAAACCGACAATTATTGAGATTATCAGCTTGAGATACAAAATGGTTGTATTAAAGGCTATACGTTTATTATCATTCATGAACTAAATCAAATAGAGGCTTGAAATATGTCTTCAATTGTAGCACTAGGCTGTTCACCTAATTCCATTTTTAACTTGTCCCCACAAAGACACAAACTCTTGATATCGCCATCCCTTCTTGTTTCCTTTCCAAAGAAAGAATCATCGCATGGCACATGATAGATTGCAAACAATCTCTCTATCAAACTACGAATGCTCAAGAACTCACCACCACCTATATTATATATGCCAGAAGGGATATGCTTAATTACAGATTTATCAACAGTCAGAATCATCTCCTCCAATGTGATGAACTGTCTTGTTTGCAATCCGGCACTAAATCTTGGAGCCTCAGGATTCTTACCAGCTTTGTAATCTTGTAGATATTGCAAAGTATAAGGAACCAGTCTTGTTCCAGGTTTCAAATCATCCTCTGAGAACATATTGGGAAGAACGAAATGATAATGAGTAAAATCTGCCTGAAAATCATTCATATATCTTCCATATAGTCTTTTGCTCAATGCATAATCATTACTTACTTGCAATGGAGAACAAACAATCTCGGACTCAGTAAAGCGTTTCCCATCAACATTATTGATTCCTATCTCCATATAAGAGCCAAAACTAACATAGATGCCTTGGTATCCTCTCAGCTTTAACTGAAGTGTTATTTCTATAGGCACATTGACATTCAAAGCATACATCAAAGAGGAAGGTGTTGATAACGCTGCTTGAACTCCTGCACCAGAAGCATAAAATATAACATCAGAAGTCAAAAGCTCATCATAATTCAGACTACCTTTTAACAAATTAACTTGAATGAACTCAGAATAATCATAGTCTTTTGGAGCATCAAGCCCATAAACTATAACTTGATTAGACTTATTCTTTACATAATATTTTGTTAGAGCCTTGGAAAGCATTCCATTAGACCCAATAATTGAAATTTTCATACTACTTATGTTCACCTATTAAATTTGAATCTATTTTCCTTATTAATGGAATCAACAGACAAGATACAGCTAAAACTATAGTTCCGTAAACAACACCTTTTATCTCAGGAAGTGCAGACATATCTACATGTAAGATTTTAAAGAGAAAATCCGGCACAAATACCAACGCCAAATGAAAAGCATATATAGGCAAAGTGTATTTCCCATATTTGGCAAAACATCTATTATCAACAAGCCTTGACACCAATATGACAAAAACACTTAATGATAAAGCACCTGTTAAAAAGTATATGTAGGTACCATATTGGGCATACGACATGGCTAACAGTTGATTATTGCCTTTATTTGCAAAATAAGCAATAATCCCTAGGCACAAGCTCAAGATGGTAACCACAAGTTGCATAAATCGTCTTTTTTCTATCAACATCAAGAAACTGCGTATATATGTTCCCAAAAAGATGAAGACTATTGCTGTAAAAGCTACGTTAAAAGCCAAAGGAAAACCCATATAGAAGTTTTTCCCTGTTGTAACACCATTGCCAGTAAGATGAATACTATATGCCCCCAAAGGAATCATACAGTCTTTACTACTATCAAAACTTGCAGAAAAAAGCAGCATTAGAAACACCGTTAAAGGTAACATCCACTTCGCCTTTGAGGTTAAAATCTTCAAAACATTAAATAGCCAAACAGCCAAAAAATAACATGGTAAAAACCACAAATGTGTTGAGGTTACACCATTGATAGACTGTATCGAGCCATAAGTTATAAAGACCAGCCCTTTGAGACTAAACGCATTTCCTAAAATAAATGATATTAAGATATATGGAACAAGAACTCTATATACTAACTTTTTGCCCCCCCACAAACATATTCTTTTACTGTAGAAGCCTTTGCTTTCTGAAAGACAAAGCCATACAGAATAAAGAACAATGGCACATGAAAGGCAAACAAGAAATTAGACAACCCTGAGTTCATACACAGATGTGAGACTATCACAAAATAAATAGCTAAGAACTTAGCTGTATCTACGTATGTCAATCTCATAACTTCTTATTTTAAGAATTGCTGAATCTCATCTACACATAGCTCATAAACATCCTCATATTGGTATCGTTTATACCAATCAGCCGTCAAGATTGCTGTCTTCTTTGCATTTAATCTTGGCTTCCAACCAAGGCGACTCTTAGCCTTATTGATATCTAGCATCAACAAATTAGCCTCATGTAATGCTTGCGGATTAGAGACATCCTTTAATTCACCATATCCAAAGTTTTCGATAATAGCAGAAGCTACTTCCCAAACAGTTAAAACACTATCTGCCTCTGGTCCAAAATTCCATCCCTCGCAATACTCTGTAGGATTATCCCACATTTTTTGCGCAAGCAACATATAACCAGATAGTGGCTCCAGAACATGCTCCCAAGGACGTACAGCTTTTGGCGAACGAATATCAATGACCTTGGTTGTTTCCAAAGCTCGGATGCAATCTGGTATAATACGATCCTTAGCCCAATCACCGCCACCAATCACGTTTCCAGCTCTTACGCTAGCTAGACTGACATGATGTTTTTTGCCATAATCAGCAGGATTGAAAAAACTTCTACGCCATGACTGAATAGCAATCTCGCATGCACCCTTAGAAGAACTGTATGGGTCATAACCACCAAAAGGGTCTGTTTCAACATAACCTTTTAGCTGTTCCTTATTATCATAACATTTGTCTGTAGTGATCATCACTCCAACCTTTACACTTTCGGTTGCACGAATAGCCTCCATCACATGGATAGTTCCCATCACATTGACTTCGTAAGTTTCCACAGGAATCTCATAACTCAAACGAACCAAGGGCTGTGCTGCAAGATGGAAAACAATCTCTGGCTGATATTCTGCAAAGATTTGTTTAAGTTTTTCTCCATCACGAATGTCTGCACGAATGTCTGCTTTTATTTTACCACCGATACCAGATAATACGAAATTGTCTTTCTCTGAGTATGGATCCAAGCCTACACCAACGACTTCAGCTCCCAACTCATGGAGCCAAATGGAAAGCCAGCTACCCTTGAAACCAGTGTGACCTGTAACAAGAACACGCTTCCCCTTATAAAAATTATCAAAAATATCTATCATTATTCTATAGTATATGATATGGTATCCTTTGGGTCATACAATTTGTCGGTATATGCCAAAAGAATAAAATCTTCATTTCCGTTATTTACAACTATGTGTGCAACATTATTGGGGATAAAGACTGTTATAGCCTTATCTAAAGACATTTCTATATCTTTTCTGGTATGTGTTTCCATATCCTCAAGCTTCAATATTGCCTCACCTTTAATTAATGTAAACCACTCTACAGCTTCTGGATGATAATGACCACCCTTTGCCTGTCCGGGTTTACCCATCGTCAAATAGACTTCTCCTGTATGATGAGGAATGCCTTCTTCTGTTCCCGTAATCGCCTTAAGAAACCATCCTCTATCATCAGAAATCAGACGACGTTTTATGATTTGTACTTTGTCTATCTGCTCCATAGTTTATTCTCCTTTAGTCATTCTATTTTTAAATTCCAGATTTGGAATGGAGCGTTCCCATCTCTTCCAAGGTGCCTTATCTTCTGCCAAAAGTTTCTCTAGCATGTTTTTTTCACGGATATTATCCATACACTGCCAGAAACCTTTGTGAACATAAGACATTAATTGACCTTCATTGGCAAGCTGTACCAAAGCTGTTTTTTCAAAGACACATGTATCATCGGTAAGATAATCGAAGATTTGTGGTTCCAAAACCATATAGCCCGCATTGATTGGTGCTCCATCACTTTGTGCTTTCTCACGGAAACTTTTTACAGCTCCATCTTCTATATCGAGCACACCTTTCTCTTGCTCCATGATTACGGCTGTCAATGTGGCTAACTTGCCATGAGACTTATGGAACTCCAGCAATTTGTCAATATCGACATCACAGACACCATCGCCGTATGTCATGAAGAAAGGTTCGTTACCCACATATTTCTGCACACGCTTGATACGACCACCAGTCATGGTGTTATAGCCTGTATCGACTACCGTCACCTTCCAAGGCTCCAACTGGCTTTGGTGAATGGTAACCTCATTGCTGCCATTGCGCCAGTCAAAGCTTACATCACTGTTGTGTAGGAAGTAATTAGCGAACCACTCCTTGATGTATTCTTGTTTGTAACCTGCACAGATGATAAACTCATTGTGCCCATAATATGAATATTCCTTCATAATGTGCCAAAGGATTGGCATTCCGCCAATCTCAATCATTGGCTTAGGCTTAAACTGGCTCTCCTCGCTAATGCGAGTGCCAAAGCCTCCTGCTAAAAGTACTACTTTCATTGTATTCTATAAAAAAACTTTAAATACTCGTTATTTGTTTTATCAGAGCAGTCACACAATCGTCAATCTATAAATTGAACTGCATTATGAAAAATCTCAAGATATAGAAATAGCCTACACCTGTAATTACACATTTTGCATAGAACAACAACCAAATAATTGTGTTAATCCATTCTGAATCATTTACATTAACATCTTCATCCTTTTTATCAGTCTTATGCTTATAACAATAACAAACATGCCAAATAACTGTACCGATAAAATACTGTAAAGCGTCCAACACTATAGAAAAGACTATAAAAAGGCAAGAATTAATCAATAACTGACTAACCTGATGATTTTCTTTATCCACAAAAATCCAGGCTATTGCTATACCTGCAAAATTTATCTGTCTTACAATAGAACTCATTGTTCCAGACAATGCCTCATAAGCATCTCTTATGTCCTTTAACGTCATCATAGAGCACCTCTCCTATCTTGGACCTGTTCCTTGTTTTTTATTAGATTGAATTTGACGATCAGCCGAATGAGTAGTTCTTCTTGAAGTACTCTCATCAATTCTTCTAGCACCTCTGGAATCATTTGTCCTAGACTCACCACTCTTGCCACTTTTTTCACAATTTCTTGTTCACATATTATTCAAATAAAATCGTTAAACAAATCTATATTACCTATTTTCTTATCTCAATGTACAAACTTTATCCACACACAATCCTTCCTTTACGTGAGGGATTCTGTAACGATAATCCTGTTCTATCTTATCTGTCAAACCTTGTATCAAAGAAACAAAAGCTTCCTTAGTAGATACCTCAAACAAGACCTTCACTTTCTCAAAATAACGACAAGAGACAAGTTTTGGAAGTATCACAAAAGCCTTATTATAAATGCTTAAATGAGGATACCAAACTTTACGTCCATTATATGACTTAGTATACACCATAGAAAGATAATACAATAATATATCTGCTTGAACGTTTGCATCAAATTGATGACCATCTATAATGCTACTCATCAGCACAGCTTCCTCACTTATACAATTTGAACGCTCAAGACCTTTTTTATCTCAGAATCTTCAACCATTTGCTCCATGAACACATATTTGTCTTGTCCATTCTTCAAATCCCAAACATCGAGAATGCCATTTACACCGTCACCCATCAAACGTTCAGCCAGTCGCTGCACCCTTACTTTATTCTCTTCTGGATGCCAACTGTATGAAATAAAAACTTTTGGATTCATTTATTCATCCTTTAAACTGTTTTACAAGTACTTTATGCTTTAAACGTTTCTCGCCAAATCACTTTTTTACGAAATTCGTCAAAACCGCTTTCATCCCATTCCTTAATTACATTTCGCTTCTCAACCTCTGTAAACTTCACTGGAGGATGATTCTTAATTTTCAAATGCAATTTATCTATGTAGCTCTTCAATTCATCAAGCTCCACATCAGGATAATAACGAGATTTACAAAGCTCCAATGCTTGTTTTGAATAGAATTTACTATTAATGATTATATTTGCCTTCTTCTCTAAGATACTCTTAGAAAACAGCTTGCCAGACCTATTGGTATAATTAAATATCAACCAAGACATATCCTTATCTTGGCGGAATTTTATCTTTTGACAAGCCTTTTTTCTAAAGTCATCTTCAGGTCCCAGTCTCAACACAAAACCTGCCTGCTCTCCTGGACGAGAAAATGGCTGCAAACCTACTACCCTCATATGCTGGCTATACATATCTTTTCCATCAAAAGGAAAATCTGAATACATATAGATAACACCGTATTCAGGCTCCTTTGGCTCTATTGGGTAATACTTACCATCTTTATATCGAGTAGTTGCAAAAAAGGCCGCCACAAACTTATCGACAGTTAAGTCTAGTAAGTCGGTTTTGATGCCATAATGCTGTGCTAAAGCCTCTGCATCGATTGATAACTTCAATGGATATATACTCCCATTTCTCAAAGTTATTTGCAAGCCACTATCAAAAATTTTAGTAAGTGGATAATCCGATATAAGAAGTTCTAACTCACATGCCTTCAAGCACTCATGGAAGATATGTTCAGCATCCATGCCTTTACGGTATAAGGATGGACGGCATGGTTTATGATAGCCACTCTCTCCACGATAATAACAATTGAAAGATAAGCTACATGGAATTAAACGGTCTTTATCTTCGGGACCTGGTACAATCTCAAACAAACCGTCTTGCGCATACGAGGGAAAAAGTAATCGGAATGGAGATTTATCCAATGCCCACTTTTCCTCCCCATAAGACAGCCTATCCAAAACATCCATGATGGTAGGAAGTTTCTCTATCAGTTCATTTCTTTTGTTTTCCCAATATCCCATATATTATATCCTCCGCTTTTTGAATATATTGTAATTCTAGAGCCAAATCCTTATCGTTTCGCTTCATTGCTGTTTTTCGATATATCTCAACATAAGGAAGTGCCTTAGCGGCTTGCTCATAATTAATGCCTGTCACTAGGATAGAATCACTACAGCGACAGATTTCATCTAATGCATCCACACCTTGATAGAACTTGCATGCTTCGATGATAGGATCTACGTTATGTGTTATTTTGCCAAGCAATTCCTTGTAATACATCTTGTTCTGAGGCAAAGGTAAACTATCGTAATCTACCAAATTCAAGACTTGCTGAGCTTCATCCAAAAACATTTTCTCATCTTGTGGATGACGCAAAGACAAGCCATAATAAGAATTAACTCTAGCCATTCTGTTTTCCAGCAACAATTTCTCATCTCCCAGTCTTTCACATAAAGCTTGAGCCTTACGCAAGAAACTCATTCCTAATGAAGCATATCGCATAGAGAACATATGCGCTAAACGATTGTAGACATCGATCACATAAGTTTCCCCTAACTGTTCTGCCTCGTATAAAGCAGAAGAAAGAGAATTGACAGAAAACTCATACATATTCATTTTAGCACTCTCTATCTCACCTCGCAATAACAACATTTTATACCTAAGAAAATGCCCTTCGGCATAAGGCTCCGCTTGAATAGTCGCTTCCAAGGCTCTATCCAACAATCCTCTACGGAAATAGGAATCAGCAGAAGTATACCATCTATCAAAAAGGAGATTCCCATAAACTTTTTTGCCCGATGCGATTCGATCAAATAGCCGCAAATTTTTCTCGACGCCATACCAATCACAAGCATTGAACCTGCCATGAACATCCATCAAGATTAATTCCAAAACATCTTGATAATGTATACCCTCTCTAATTTTCGGAATATCCAAACCTATGTACTTACGGGCCTGGCTTATGAGTTCATTATGAACGGTTTGGTCTTCTGACTTATGAGAATATAGGCTTATATTCCAAAGATATGCCTGTAAGATTTCAGTATTAGTCATTGTCACTTATATAAATCCACATTGATATCGAATGGGCTATCAAAGTCCTTCAACAAATCATGCTTGGTATCTTTCTCTGAGAGAATGGCATGATCGGTAGGAATTTTCCAATCAATGCCTAGGCTATCGTCGAGAATAGAGATGCCGCCATCTGCCTCTGGGTGATAGAAATTATCACATTTGTATTGGAAGACGGCAGTTTCTGAGAGGACTGCAAAGCCGTGTGCGAAACCACGAGGGATGAAGAACTGGCGATGGTTATCCTCGGTAAGCTCCACTGCTACAGGCTTGCCATAAGTAGGGGAATCCTTGCGAATATCCACTGCTACATCAAGGACCCTGCCTTTTACGCAGCGCACCAATTTACTCTGAGTGAATGGTGGGCGTTGGAAATGCAAGCCTCTCATTACGCCATAGCTACTCATAGACTCGTTGTCTTGGCAGAAGTGAACACTGTGTCCCAGGATTGGGGCAACCTTCTCTTCAAACTCTCGCTCGCTGAAACTCTCGAAGAAGTAGCCACGAGCGTCACGGAAGAGGCGTGGCTCTATAATGAGAACGCCTTCTATTTCTGTTTTTACTATATTCATTTTTTTTATTTTCCAAATTCTTTGATTCTCTGTTCCTCTTTCAAAGAGCAGACAAGCAGTTGTCCGTGCTTCTCGGCTACGATATAGCCATCCAATCCTTGAACTACCACCTTGCTTTCATCGGCTGCATGAACCACGCAGTTCTTGCATT
>OIXX01000733.1_pt1 | contig 16097 bp, 18 predicted proteins | sample 1588161 | NCBI WGS metagenome assembly OIXX01 (sample SAMN03283274) | human gut metagenome | biome: human-associated habitat; material: feces | host: Homo sapiens | place: Peru | collected 2012
TCGGCGTGCACGGTGCCGGCGGGCACGGCGCGGCTCATCGCGGCGTCAACGGCGGGGGCCTTCACGCCTGCACGCCGTGCGATGTCGCGTGCGGCACGCTGGGCAAAGACAAGCCCTTCGAGCAGGGAGTTTGACGCAAGCCGGTTTCTTCCGTGCACCCCGTTGCAGCTCGTCTCGCCCACGGCGTAGAGGGCGGGCAGGCTCGTCTCGGAGTTTTCGGTGGCAACCCAGACGCCGCCCATGAAGTAGTGCTGCGTGGGCACGACGGGCGCGGGCTCGCGCAGGATGTCGTAGCCCTCCTCGAGGCAGCGCTCGTAGATGTGGGCAAAGTGCGTGCGCACCACCTCGGGGTCAATGCGCTCGAAGGAGAGCCACTCGTGGCTGGCCCCTTCGGCGCGCATCTGGTCGAGGATGGCGGCCGCCACCACGTCGCGGGGCAGCAGCTCGTCAACGAAACGCTCGCCGGCCTGGTTGAGAAGGATGGCGCCCTCGCCGCGGCAGCTCTCGGAGATGAGGAAGGTGCGTCCCGGACGCTTCGACCAGAGTCCCGTGGGGTGAATCTGGACGTAGTCCATGTGCTCGAGGCGGATGCCGCGCCTGCGCGCGATGTCGCAGGCGTCGCCGGTGAGCACGCGGTAGTTGGTCGAGCGCTCGTACGTGCCGCCGATGCCGCCCGTGGCCCAGACCGTGTACGGGGCGCGTATCTCGAACGACTCGCCCGCGGCCTCGACGGGGCCCTCGTCGGCCGTGGCGTCGACGCGGCGAGTGGGGCGGCAGACGAGCCCCGCGCACCGCGGCCCCCGCTCGTCGCCGCCCTCGAGGACGTCGACCATCTCGACGTCCTCGAGGATGCGGACGTTGGGCAGCTCGCGCACGCGCGCAAGCAGCGTCGTCGTGATCTCGCGGCCCGTGACGTCGGCGTGGTAGCAGATGCGCGAGCGGGAGTGCGCGCCCTCGCGCGTGTAGGCGAGGCTCCCGTCGGCCTCGCGCTCGAAGTCGACGCCGAGGGCCACGAGGTCGTCGATGACCGCGCGGCTCGAGCGCACCATGATGTCGACCGAGCTGCGGCGGTTCTCCCAGTGCCCGGCGCGCATGGTGTCGCGGAAGTAGGGCTGGTAGTCGTGCGCGTCGCGCATGACGCAGATGCCTCCCTGGGCGAGCATGGAGTCGCACTCCTCGAGCGAGCCCTTGGAGAGCATCACGACCGAGAGCTCGCGCGGGAGGTTGAGGGCGGCGTACAGTCCGCCCACGCCGCAGCCGGCGATGACGACGTCGCAGGTCAGATCTTGGTTCATGGTGAGGCTCCCTATCTCGCGCTGTACTCGAGCATGCGCTCGAGGGGACGCTTGGCCGCCGGGACGAGCTCCGGGGGCACCTCCACCTCGTGGCCTGCCGGGTTGCGCAGACACGCGAGGAGCCGCTCGGGCGTCACCATGGCCATGTTCACGCAGGTGGGCGTGGTGGCGGGGAAGTAGAAGGTGGCGTCGGGACGCAGGCGGCGCAGCTCGGCGATCACGCCCACGACCGTGAGCACGATGAACTCACGGCACGTGGGATGGCTCGCGGCGTAGTCGATGATGCCCTTGGTGGAGCCGATGAAGTCGGCCTCGTCAAGGACCTCCTCGGTGCACTCTGGGTGGGCGAGGACGGGCGCGTCCGGGTGGGCGAGCTCGAGCGCCTCCACCTGGGCCCGGTCGATCATCATGTGGCGGGGACAAAAACCCTTGTTGAGGATGACGCGCTTCTCGGGGAGCTGCTCTGCGACGTAACGGCCGAGGTTCTGATCGGGGATGAACAGGAGGTCGTGCTGCGGCAGCTCCCGGCAGATCTTGAGCGCATTGGAGGAGGTGACGCAGACGTCGCTCCAAGTCTTGATCCGGGCCGTCGAGTTGACGTAGCAGACCACGGCGAGGTCGTCGCCATAGGCGGCGCGGGCGGCGTCAACGTCTGTCTTGCGCACCATGTGGGCCATGGGGCAGTCGGCCGCCGGCTCGGGGAGTAGGACGCGCTTGTTCGGGCTCAGGAGCTTGGCCGACTCTCCCATGAACTCAACGCCGCAGAGCACGATGGTCTGCTGGGGGAGGTCGACGGCGAGCCGCGCCAGGGCAAACGAGTCGCCCACGTGGTCGGCGACGGACTGAACCTCGGGCGGGACGTAGTAGTGGGCGAGGACGACCGCGTCTTGCTCGCGCTTGAGGCGCTCGACCTCCGCGCGGAACTCGGACTCTTGGGGGCTCATGGGGCTTCTCTCGATGTGATGGCGCGCCCGGGGGCGCCGGTCGCCGCGACAGTATGGCACCGCGATTGGCACCTGACAAGACATATGTAAAGTTTTCCGAACGCCGCTGGTGGGGTATGGTCTGATGCGTTCACGAACGACGCCGTGCCCGGGCGGCTGCCACAGCGTGGTGGGCAGCCGCGGGTTTGGCGGTACCGCCGTGCCAGCCTCCGAGAGGGGAGCCCCATGATCGAGCTCTTCGCAAGCGACCTTGACGGAACGCTCCTTGGCGCGCTGCATGCGCCCGGGAGGATCGTGAAGGCGGCCATCCGCACGGCGACCGAGGCGGGCTTTCACTTCGCCCTCGCGACGGGTCGCACCTTCAGGAGCCCCCACGACTTTGGCTTTGGCGGCGTCGACGTCGAGGTGGTATGCGACAACGGGGCCATCGTGCTCGACCGCGAGGGCGCCGTCATCCGTCACGTCCCCGTCGACCCCGAGGTGCTCGAGGAGCTGCTCCGGGCGTTCCCCGGCGTCCCGTTCGACTGCGTGGGCCTGCGCCACAGCTACGTGACGGCCTCGCAAGAGGCATACGAGGCCGGGTTCCGTTCGCGGGGGCCCGTCGCGCGGACCGTCGACTACGTCAAGCTGCGTGCCATGTACAAGGGGCAGGTGCGCTACCCCGACGAGCGCCTCTTCGACCAGCGCCCGGAAGACGTGCTCGCCAACGACATCTGCAAGGTGAACCTGCACCTGGCTAACGACACCCGCGCCGCCGAGATAGAGGCGTTTCTCGCCGAGCGCCGCGACCGGGTGGTGAACGCCCCCTTCAACCCGTCGATGTTCGAGATCACCGAGGCGGGCGTCAACAAGGGCGAGGCGGTCGCGTGGCTCGCCACCTACCTCGGCATCCCCCGGGAAAACGTGGCCGTCTACGGGGACGGCGGCAACGACGTCGAGATGCTCGGGCGCTTCTCGGCCTACGGGCACGCCTACGCCACCCATGGCGCGAGCGAGGCCGCGAGACGTGCGGCGGGTCTCGCCCTGGGCTCGAACGTGCTCTACGCGGTGCCCCGGCACGTGACGCGCACCGTGCGCGAGCAGGCGGGCCGTTGCGCCTAGCTGGGCGGGGCGCTCGGGGGCGGGCCCGTCCCGCGTGGGCGCGCGGCCCTGAGCGGGCCCACGCGCTCCCTAGTTGTTCGCCACGAGAAAGGCCGCGAGCTGGCGGGCGAGGGTGAGCGGGTGGTCCGGGAAGTCCGCGTCGTACTCGGGTAGCTCGGAGCGGTTCATGAGGTTCCCGCGCGCAAAGTCCGGGTCGTAGCGGTCGAAGAACCAGCCGTCGTACGTGCCCTCGATCTTCGAGAGCACGAGCGAGTCGCGGTAGCCCGAGGAGCCCTGGGTGTTGAAGTTGGCCCGCACGCTCACCACGTCCCCGTCGAGCGAGAGGTCGAGACGCAGGGCGTAGAGGATGTTGCTGGGCTCGAAGTTGGTACGCACGATCTTGTAGGCGTACGGGTGCCCCGCCTCGGTGGTGCCCGCCTCGACCTCGATGAGGCCCTGGTCGTCGTCGAGGTGCTCGTGGACGTCTGCGGCGATTGCGGCCACGTCAGGCGGCAGCGCCTCCTCGGCCGGGATGACCTTCGCCTGCACGTAGCAGATGGCCCCCGGCTCCTCGCGGCGGAAGGCGGCGGACTCGGGCGGATCGAAGGGCATCGGCTCGATGGACTCGTACTCGTCCGGGACGGTGACGGCCTTCGTGCCGACGCTGGCTAGCTGGCTCATATGTGCTCCCTGATATGGTGAGTCTCGGGGTGTTATGTACATCCTGATGTATCCTCATACCCACAGCCGCCGTTCAGGATTCTCGAGGAGCCGTCCGTACACCGTGCGCCGTCAAACAAGGCCCTGAAGGCCCGGATGATTCTCGCGGCCGTCTTCGTCACCACCGTGACGATTCCCTCGGAGGTCACGTACGACGGCGAGACGTACGCGGGCGCAAGTAGCGCCAGGGACGCTCGAGCACCCATCGCGGCGTTGTCGGTGGCCGCGCATCCCGGGGGGTGTGCGACCACCGACCGTTTACCAGCTATTTGGGTCACTTGGGCCAGCTCATGCATAGGTCTTTTGTCATAAGGGACGCTTCAGCTACAATAATCGAACGTTGTCGGTGGGAATTCTTGTTCCCATAGCCGGCCTTCGTGCCGTCCTCGTTGCATAGTCGCTGCTTGGCATGGAAGAGGAGCCCCGTGGGGTTCGTCCTTGTCGCGTGTCGCGTGCTCCGTGGGCGTGTGTCGGGCGTTTCTCGCCCGTCCTTCGCAACCGAATGGCCCCGTCCGGGCTCACGCTCCGGACGGGTGGTGCGGGCATGAAGGCCACATACGGAAGGAAGATGATGGCCAACTCGAGCAGTAGCGGGATGAGCGAGTCCAAGAAGATTGCCTGGACTACGCTCGTGTTCATGTGTTTCTCGACCCTCTGGGGCTTCGGAAACGTTGCGAACGGTTACATGTACTTCCAGGGAACCCAGGTCATCTTCTCCTGGATCTGGATGTTCGCCCTGTACTTCCTGCCCTACGCCCTCATGGTGGGCGAGCTGGGCAGCGCCTTCAAGAAGGATGGCGGCGGCGTCACCTCCTGGGTGCGTAACACCACGGGAGCCAAGGTCGCCTACTTCGCCGGCTGGACCTACTGGGCCTGCCACGTGACCTACATCGCGTCCAAGGGCTCCGGCGGCCTCAAGGCCCTCTCCTGGATGGTCTTCCAGAACGCGCACACCTACGACACGTTCCCCACGCTGTGGGTGCAGCTTGCAACGGGTGCGGTCTTCCTGTTCTTCTGCTGGGTCGCCAGCCGTGGCCTCAACCCGCTCAAGAAGCTCGCCACCATCGCCGGCTCCAGCATGTTCGTGATGAGCATCCTCTACATCATCATGATGTTCGCGGCGCCCGCCATTAACCCCAACGCCAGCTTCGTGAAGCTCGACCTCAGCCTCACCAACCTCGTGCCCACGTTCAACCTGAACTACGTCACGAACCTCTCGATCCTCGTGTTCGCCGTGGGCGGCATCGAGAAGATCAGCCCCTACGTCAACAAGATGAAGGGCAACCCCGCCAAGGAGTTCCCCAAGAGCATGATGTTCACCGCCGGCATGGTCGTCGTCTGCGCCATCTTCGGCACCATTGCCATGGGCATGATGTTCGACCCGGCCGAGGTCTTCGCCTCCGCCGAGTCCCAGACTTCCTACATCGCCAACGGCGCCTACTGGGCGTTCGAGCGTCTCGGCCAGTACTACGGCGTGGGCAACATCTTCATGATGGTCTACGCGGCATGCAACATGATCGGCCAGTTCTCCACGCTCGTGCTTTCCATCGACGCGCCGCTGCGCATGCTCCTCGAGGACGAGAGCTCCAGCCAGTTCGTCCCCAAGCAGCTGCTCGTGAAGAACAAGTACGGTGCCTATAAGAACGGCATCCTGATGGTGATCATCCTCTCCGGCTCGATCATCTTCGCTCAGGCCTTCGTACCTGGCGCCGCGAGCGTCCTGGCGCAGCTCAACAAGCTCAACTCGGTGACGATGCCCCTGCGCTACGTCTGGGTGTTCTTCGCTTATCTCATGCTGCGCCGCGCCAGCGAGAAGTTCCCGCGGGAGTACATGTTCGTCAAGAACCAGGCCGTGGCCAAGTTCTTCGGTGGCTTCTGCTTGGTGCTGACGCTGTTCTGCTGCATCACGGGCATGTACTCGCCCGACCCGTTCACGATGATGCTCAACGTCATCACCCCGGTCGTGCTCACGCTGCTCGGCCTGATCATGCCGGCCATCCGCAAGCGTCAGGAGGCCGCGGCGCTGCCCGAGGCGTAAGTCTTCGGTCGGTCGTTGGTTATGCGCCCCCGGAGCGTCGTCGTAGACGCTCCGGGGGCGCTTTTTTGTTGCGGGATTAGTGCGTGCGCGAAACGGCAACCCGCCTCGACGTACGCGCGCGAAACGGTAAAAAATCGGCACGAGGATTACCGTTTGGCCCGCGTCTCGCGTCGTGTGCGTCTGGCTGCTAAGCCTGCTTGCGCATCTTGGCGAAGGCCACGAAGCACAGGATCATCTGGACGATGACGAAGAAGAAGTAGACCGGGAAGAGCACCATCGCCACGGCGTAGAGGATGCCCGCCGTGAGGGCGAAGCCGGCCTTGTTCATGAACGTGGCGAGCGCGTTGAAGACCACCGCGAGTAGGGTGAGCGCGAGATGCGGCATCACGAGCATCGCCGCGAGTCCGGCGCCTGCCTGCGAGGCAGAGTCGGATCCCACGTTTGCCGCGGCGCCGCCCCCGTAGAAGTACCAGAGCGAGTAGACGACGTATGCCGCTCCCAATACGAGTGCTACGACGAGCAGTTTGTTCTTCTTTGATTTGTCCATTGCTTCTCTTCCTTCCTGTGTGACGGAGCCTCCGTCTGGCGTGGGTGGGCTTTCGCAGCCCTTTACGGCCACACGCCGAGGCAGGGAAAACCGTAGCGAGCAAAGCAGCGAAAGACCTTAGCTCGCAGCTAATGAATCCTGCCTGAAAGCTCCGTAGCATGGGCAACGACATCCCAGACCCAGGCAACGACATAAGAATGGAGCACCGAATGAAGCGTCTCGCCACCCTCGACCCCGTCCGTAGCCGCGCCCTTGGCATCTGCGCCGTCGCGGGCCTTTCCCTCGCGCTTGTTGGCTGCGGCTCGTCGGGCGACGCCGCCGCGACCGGCACGGCAGCCAGCTCGGAGGCGGCCCAGAGCGCCCAGGCCGCAGCATCGGACAAGGCCGCCTCGGCTGACTACGTGGTCACCATCGACGGCAGCCGCATGGCCCAGGACTACGAGGGCAAGTCCGTCCTCGTCGTGAGCTACTCGTTCACCAACAACTCCGACTCCGCCCAGAGCTTCGCCTCCGCCGTCATTGCCAAGGCGTTCCAGAACGGCGTGCAGATTCAGGATTCCTTCGGCGTCGACGGCGTGGACACCAACGGCTACATGGCCGAGGTCAAGCCGGGTGGCACCTCCAAGGTCGAGCTCGCCTACAAGCTCACCGACCAGTCCGACGTCACGGTCGAGGTCAAGGAGCTCATCAGCTTTGATGACACCAAGCTCGCCGAGGCAACGTTCAGCGTTGCGTAGACTGATGCTGACGAGAGCCTGGCCACGAGGGGGAGTGACATGTCCGAGCCGCTGACGGAGGAGTTTCTCGAGGAGCTGGTCGACGCGCCCTCCATCGACGAGTTTCTCGACGCGCACGACCTGAAACGGCGCACGCTTGCCGAGTACCTCAACGAGATGCTCGAGAAGAAGGGGCTCAGGCGCTCGCGCGTCATTCGCATGGCCGACCTCAACGAGACCTTTGGCTACCAGATCTTCAAGGGCGAGCGCAACCCTGGCCGCGACAAGGTGCTGCAGATCTGCTTTGCCATGGCGCTGACCCTGCGCGAGACGAACCGGGCGCTCGAGGCGGCGGGTGTGAGCTCGCTCTATAGCAAGGATCGCCGCGACGCCATCATCATCTTCTGCATCGACCGCGGCTGCGGCCTGCAGAAGGTGAACGAGGAACTCTATCGCTTTGGGGAACCCACGATCTGCTAGCGTGCGAACGCTGGCAATCGAGGGCATGGGCTGCCGTCTTGGGCCGGGCATCGAGGGATGTCCGGCCCCTTTGCTACGATGGGGGCACCTACGGACGAAAGTGGGCCGATGGAGCATTCCGACGACATGCACGACGAGCTCGCGGCGCGGCTTGGCGCGCTTGGCGGCGTAGCCTATGGCGATGCGGCCGAGCCGGAGGATGGCCCGTTCCGCGTCGAGCGGGTGCTCAGGGAGTCGCCGGTCGAGAAGACCGAGCTCGTATGGTTCCGTGGCGCTGGCGGGGGCGAGCTGGGCCCCTTCGTGCGCAAGCGCATTGTGGCGTCGTCGGGGCTTGGCGGGGCGTACCGAGAGCTTTGGCAGGCCCAGCGCGAGGGTCGGCGTTTCCCGCACCTCCCGCGCGTGGTCGACTGCCGTGACGATGACGAGGCCCTCACGGTGCTGCTGGAGTGGGTGCCCGGGGCAACCGTGCGCGAGGTCGTCGCCGGTGCCGACACCCGGCAGCGGCCCTTGCTCGCCGCGCGCCTCATGCCGACGATCTGCGACGCCGTCGCCGAACTTCACGAGGCGCTTCCCGTCCCGCTCATCCACCGTGACCTGACGCCCGGCAACGTCGTGTGCCCGGAGGGTGATCCCGTAGACCCCGTGCTCATCGACCTTGGCATCGCCCGAGCGTGGCATGACGGGGCGAAGGCCGACACCACGCGCTTTGGCACGCGTCCCTATGCCCCGCCCGAGCAGTTTGGCTTTGGGCAGACCGACGTGCGCAGCGACGTCTACGCCCTCGGCATGCTCGCGCTCTTTTGTCTCACGGGCCGTAATCCCGCTCCTTCTGACCGCGAGGCGGGCTTTGCAGTGCCGGGCGTGAGCGAGGCGTGGCGCGTCGTTATCGCGCGGGCGTGCGAGCTCGATCCCGAGAAGCGCTACGCGGGTGCCCGTGAGCTTGCGGCGGCGTTTCGGGCGGCGGGCGACCCGAGCGCTGCAGACGGCGCGGGCGTCGCAGCTGGCGCGTGCGAGGAGGGCGCCTCGCGTGTTGGGGGAGCCTTGCGCGCCGCACGCGTCTTGCGCGCGGAGGGTACCTCGCGAGCGGCGCGCGTTCCGCAGGCCGTGCACTCCCCGCGCGTGCCGCGCATCTCGCGCGTTTTTGCCGTCGTACGGAACGCCGTTGTGCTCTTCTTCTCGGTGGGACTTTCCGTCCTCAGCGTGTCCATGGCATTTGACGGCAGGTACGTGACGGGGGACGTCTATCCCGTCTGGTACGACGCCTACGGCTACGCCGTCATGATGCCGGTGCTCCTGCTCGCCGTCGGCTACCTGGCACTCGACAAGCGTTGGCTCCGCGCACACGTCCCGTCGCTGCGTAGCCGCACCGGACGGCAGGACGCGCGGCTCGTAGGGATCATCGTCGCGGCGGACTTCCTCGTCCTGACGGCCCTGTACCTGATTGCGACGCTCTAGCGGGGCGCTACAGCTCCATGACGCCCTCGTTGTCGGCGAGCATGGCGTAGGCGGGGTTACTCGGTTGGTACACCACGCGCACGCGCGAGCCTGCCCTCACGCGTCCCAGAGAGGGGACCTTCTTGACCGTGAGGAAGAAGCCGCCGGTTTCGGTGCCGGGGGCGGTGTACCTCAGACGCTCGTGGATGGTGTAGGCACGTCCGCCCACCTCGTAGGCGACGGCGATGATGGTGGGCTGGTTCTTGCTGGTGGGTTCGGCGAGTTCCGTGACGGTGCCGACGACCTCGCCCGTGTAGCGTCGCCGCATGCTCTCGAGACGGCGGCGTGCGTCGCGATGGCTGCAGACGGTGATGCCGACGGCGATGGCCACGACGGCTGCCGTGATGGCCACGAAGAGGAGAAACGATTGCAGCTCGCTGGTCATGGGGCTCCCGTCGTCGTGCTCGCACATACGCGGTACTGTACCCCTTCTCGCGTCGGGTACCTAAAAGCCCAGGCTTGGAGGTAGTGCCCTGCCGCCCGTGCGGCGTCGCGCTTTTGTGAAGATGTTGACTTGGTAACATCTACCTCTACGATGTTAACAAGTTAACAAACGGACAGGAGGCCGACATGCGTGACAGCGCGCAGGAACGGTTCGAGGAGTTCGTTGGAACCATTGCGGCCATCGAGAAGGAAATCCAGCGCATCCGCGCCGCCGAGTGCGCCAAGATCGGGCTGCGCGGGGCAGACCTCATGGTGGTCTACCAGCTGGGTCGTGCCAAGGCGGGGCTCACAGGTGCCGAGCTTGCCCGGCGGGCGCGGCTGTCTCGGGCGGCGGTAAGCCGTTCGATTGCGAACCTCGAGAACGAGGGCCTGGTGGTCGTTGGCGAGGCCGCCCCGGAGGACGGCGTCGAGGACGCGGGCACGTCTCCCGACGAGGGCGCTTCCGGCGGGCGGTACCGCACTCCGGTTCGTCTGACCCAGCTCGGGGAGGGGCTTGTCGTGGAGGCCGAGCAGTCCATCGCCCGCGTGATGGCGCAGGTGGACTCCGCGCTCGGCGACGACGAACGTTCCCAGCTGTACGTCTCGCTCGACGCCATCCTCGACCGCCTGCGCAAGATCTCCCGGTAGGCTCACTGCCGTTCGTATTTTCCACTCGCATTCAATCCTGCTCCCGATGCATAACCCAGGAGGGCTCATGACCGTCCGCATCATCACCGACTCCGGCTCCGACATCGTCGACAGCAAGGACCCGCAGCTCACGGTTCTGCCCCTGTCCATCGCGTTTGGGTCCACCACCTACCGCGACGGCGTCGACCTCACGCACCGGCGCTTCTACGAGCTACTGGTCGAGAGCGACGAGCTCCCCACGACGGGCCAGGTCACGCCCTACGCCTTCGAGACCGCCATCCGGGCTGCCCGCGAGGCGGGGGAGGAGGTCGTCGTCGTGACGCTCTCGTCCAAGCTCTCGGGTACCTACGAGAGCGCGGTGACGGCCACCGCAGCCTTCGACGGCGGCGTATACGTGGTGGACAGTCTGAACGTGACGGTGGGCGAGCGCGTGCTCGTGGAGTACGCGCTGGGGCTCGTGCACGAGGGCAAGTCGGCGGCCGAGGTGGCGTCCGCCCTCGAGCGCGTCCGGGGCGACGTCCGCGTGGTGGGTCTGCTCGACACCCTCGAATACCTGCGGCGTGGCGGACGAGTTCCTGCCGCCGCGGCAACCGTGGGCCAGCTGCTCGCCATCAAGCCCGTCATCGCCGTCGAGGACGGGCAGGTTGTCATGCTCGGCAAGGCGCGGGGCTCCAAGAACGGACGTAACCTCCTCACGCAGCAGGTCGAGAAGGCCGGCGGCATCGACTTCTCCCGCCCGCTTGTCCTGGGCTACGCGGGGCTCGACGACGCGCTGTTGCGCAAGTACATCGCCGACAGCCGCGCGCTCTGGGAGGGGCGCGTTGCCGACGGCGGCCTGCCGGTGCACGAGGTGGGGGCCACGGTGGGCACGCACGTGGGGCCGGGCGCCATCGCGCTCGCGTTCTTCCGGAAGCGCTAGGCTGGTAGAAGCGCTAGGTTCCGGCGGCGGCGCTGCACTTCCGCCCTGGCGGAGGCGCTACACTCTCCCTATCCATCCGCGCGAGAAGGGGACGTCCATGGCGTTCAGGGAGATTGACATCAAGGAGCTCGAGCTCAACCCGTTCGAGAAGATCGGGAGCGAGTGGGCCTTGCTCACGGCGGGCAACGAGCGCGCGTACAACACGATGACGGTGAGCTGGGGCACCATGGGCGTGCTCTGGAGCAGGAACGTGGTGACGGCCTACGTGCGCCCGCAGCGCTTCACCAAGCAGTTCGTGGACGCGGCCGACGTCTTCACGCTCTCGTTCTACGGCCCCGAGCACAAGCGCGCCCTGGGTGTGCTTGGCTCCAAGAGCGGCCGCGACGGCGACAAGGTGGCCGAGGTGGGGTTCACGCCGGCGTTCGTGGGCGGGAGCTGCGCCTTCGAGCAGGCGAGCCTCGTGCTTGTGTGCCGCAAGCTCTATGCCGACGACATCAAGCCCGGGCGCTTCCTCGATGCGTCCGTGGACGCCGAGTGCTATCCCGAGCACGACTACCACACCGTGTACGTGGGCGAGGTCGAGCAGGTGTTCGTGCCGCAGGCCTAGCGACCGGCCGCGGCGCTTCGGATATCCGCTAGCGCCGCGGCCTTCTCGGTGGGATCTTGAAGACGACGTTGCCGTCGTCGTCTCTGACGATGCGGCCTCCGCTCAGGAAGTAGGTGGCGACGCCGATGACGAGCACCGCCGGAATGATCCTGAGCGCGAGACCGATGATGCCAAACGCGAGGCCGATGGCCGTGCCCACGATGCTGAGCAGAAGCGCCAGCACGAAGGCCGCGACGATGGCCACGATGATGAAGGTGAGCACGGCCATCAGGCTATCCCTCGTAGCCGTGCAGGACGGCCTCGATGTTGTTGCCCTCCGGGTCGTGCACGAAGCAGGCGTAGTAGCCGGGCTCGTAGTCGCGAGGGCCGGGCGCGCCGTTGTCGGTGCCGCCCTCGAGCGCCGCGTCGTAGAAGGCCTTGACCTGCTCCACGTTGGCCGCGCGCCAAGCGAGGTGGGTGGGCGTGGGGACAGCGTCCTTCTCGGCGGGAGACACCCATACGGCGTCGCCGTCGGCGTCGTTCACGTACTGGACGCCACCGGGATACTCGACGCCCGTGTGGTAGCCCAGCGTGGCGAGGACGCGGCCGTAGTAGGCGGCCAGGTTCTCGAAGTCCTTGGCATGGATGGTGAGATGGTCGAGCATAGTGCCCCCGCTTTCTGCGGCTATGCCGCGACGGCGTACGTTGGGGTTGGTATACCCATGTTGGGCGCGTGTGGGGCAGGGCAGGCGCGCGCGAGTCGGGCGCGTGTGGGGCGAGTGGGGCCGGGCGTGAGCCAGACGGGGAGGGCGGCATGAGGAGCGTCGCGCATGTTCCAACACCTATGGGCGACGTGGTCTTGGCGGGGGAGAACGGACTCCTCGTTGGCTGCGCCATCAACGGACAGCCCCTTCACCGGCGCTTGATTGACGAAGCGGATGCCGAGCGTCCCGAGGATCCGGTGCTTGCCCTGGGCGTTGCCTGGCTCGAGCGCTACGTTGCAGGAGAGCGGCCCGACCCGCACGGGCTGCCCCTGGCACCCGTCGGAACGCCGTTCCAGCACGAGATACGCGCCCTGTTGCTCAACGTGCCCTATGGGCACCTTACGAGCTACGGGGAGCTGGCGGACCTCGTGGTGCTTGCGCGCGGTGGCGGCAGGATGTCGGCGCAGGCCGTGGGGCAGGCCGTGGGACGCAACCCGTTCTCCATCATCGTCCCGTGCCATCGCGTGCTTGCGGCGCACGGCGCCATCGGCGGCTACACGGGCGGGCTCGACAAGAAGCTCTGGCTGCTCACGCATGAGGGCGTGGGCGTGAGCGGCATGGCCCTGCCCGAGACGGGACGCTTCGCGCACGGGGTGGACGCGCGGGCGTAGCGCCTCCGGGGCGTGAGTTCGGATCCTCTCCTACGTCCTGCCGCGCAGCATGCGCTCGAGGTTCATCGTGAACCGGCGACGGTCGGACGCCGTGAACGCCCTCGGCCCGCCCGTACGGCCGCCCGCGCGGCGCACGCGCTTCTCCTCGTGGCGCACGAGCAGCTCCGCGTCGATCGTCTCGCGACGGAACACGTGCCCCCGCACGCTTATGGCGGCGGCGCCTCGGCCGAGCACCATGCTCGCGAGGCCGATGTCCTGCGTCACCACGACGTCACCGGGGCGGAGACGCTCCACGATGGCGAAGTCCGCCGAGTCGGCGCCAACGGAGACGCCAAGGACGTCGACCCAGAACCCCCGGCGTGCGTGCTCGGCGTCGCGCGGGTCGTCGCGCCTGATGTGGCGCTCGAGATTCTGCGTGGTGTTGCCGGCGATGACGGCGGGGATGCCCGCCTGTCGGGCGCAGGCGAGGGCCTCGGCCGTGACGGGGCAGGCGTCGGCGTCGACGTAGAGCGTGCGGCGCACGACGAGCTCGAAGACGCGGGTGTCGTCTCCTGCCGCTGGCGTGAGCCCGCAGGCTTCGAGCACGGCCTGCGCCTGGTCGCCCTGCGCGGGGCAGGAGGCCCAGACCCGCGTTGCCCCGAGGTCGGAGACGGCGCGTCGAACGAGCGCGTGGGCCGCCTCGGTGGCGTAGCCATAGCCCCGGAAGGGGCGTCCGATCCAGAAGCCGAGCTCAAACGAGCGACCCGCCGTCCCGTCTGCCTCCCGGCCCGCCCCGTCGCCGGTCTTCTCCGCCAGCGCCGCGGACCCCAGCAGCTCGCTGGTGCGCAGGTCGATGACGGCGTAGGACTCTGGTGCTCGCAGCGTGTCGAGATCGACGCGCCCGTTCCCCTCGAGCTCGATGCCCGAGGGCAAGCCGAGCCGGTCCCCGTCCTCACCGTCGCGAAGGAGCTCGGCGAGCTCGGGGGCGTCGCCGTCCTCCCATGGTCTGAGTTCGAGCCTGTTCGTCTGCAGCCTCGTCATGGTGCCCCGTTCACCCGTCTACCTCGTCCGGTTGGCAGCGTCGCGCGCTCCGCGTCCCGACGCGTCCATGTCGCATGGTAGGCTATCCGAAGCGTGGAGGAGGTGGCCGCATGGCGGACGAGTGCAGGCGAGACGAGGCGCAGACGCAAGACGATTCCGAAGCGTCGGCAGGGGGCGAGCCCCACGTGCCCACGCTTGCCGAGGCCGGTCGGCACAGCCTTCGCCAGGGCGTCGTTGCCGGTACGCGCTTCATGGCCGCCATCCCCAGCTTCGGGCTGCTCGTGGCGTCGATCGCACTCACCATTCGCACGCTCGCGGAGGTGGTCGCCACCACGGTGAGCGTCGTGCGCGACGGCATCGACATGCAGACCATGCTGGTGCGCTACATCGAGTGCGCCGACTTCTTCCTGCTCTCCATCGTCATGTACATCATGGCCGTGGGCCTCTACTCGCTGTTCATCGACGCGGACGTGCACATGCCCGAGTGGCTCGAGATCCACGACCTCGACGACCTCAAGGAGAAGCTCGTCGGCGTCATCGTCGTGGTCATGGGCGTGTACTTCCTGGGGCAGCTCATCCATGGCACCAACACGCTCGACCTCCTGCACATGGGCCTCGGCATTGGCGCGGTTGTCTTTGCGCTGGCCTACTTCGTGCGGCACGTCATCTCGCGCGGACGGCGGGGGTAGCGGGCGCCGCGTCCCCGCGCAGGTGCCCGGGAGGTGACGCTGTCTTCTCGTGCCTGCGCCCTCCGATTCCCCCGGCGGCGTATACTTCCCCCTCGACTGGGGGAGGGTGCCGTGCTTGACGTTCTTGCGGTGTTTCTCGGCGGTGGCCTGGGTGCCGTGGCTCGCCACCTGCTTGCGTTCGTCCCGTGGAAGACCGTCGGGCCTATGGAGTTTCCGCTCGGGACGCTCGTGACCAACGTGCTGGGCTCGTTTGTGATCGGGGTGCTCGTGGGCATCGTGGCGACGCGTGGCATGTCGCCGAGGGCCGTCCTGTTCACGAAGACCGGCATCTGCGGCGGCTTCACCACGTTCTCGACGTTCGCGCTCGAGTCGCAGGGGCTTCTCGACCGGGGCGCGTACGGCGCGACGTGCGCGTACATGCTGCTGAGCTTCGTGCTGGGCGTGAGCGCCTGTTTGGCGGGCCAGGTGCTTGTGGGGCGGCTTCTCGCGCCGGGAACGTCGGCCTAGGGCAAGCGCGGGCGGCGCACTCCGTTCGTGTCGTTGGGCACACGATGGGCATATACTCACCGCGGAACGCATTGTGTCTTGCCGTCCCGTATGTCTCCGTCGACGGGCGACAGACCACGCCAGACATCAGCGAAGGAGCGCACATGCCCACGAACAACACCGCCAAGACGCCCACCAAGATCGCCCTGCTTACGGGCTATCTCGGAGCTGGCAAGACGACGCTGCTCAACCACATCCTTGCCAACGACCAGGGCATCCGCGCCGCCGTGCTCGTGAACGACATCGGCGAGATTAACGTCGACGCGTCGCTCATCTCCAAGGGCGGCCTCTCGCAGGTCGACGACGAGCTCATCCCCATGACCAACGGATGCCTCTGCTGCACGCTCGCGCCCGACCTCGAGCGTCAGCTCGCCGAGCTCGCCGCCTCAGACGACTTCGACTACATCATCATCGAGGCTTCCGGCATCTGCGAGCCCATCCCCATCGCCTACACCATCTCCGGCTTCTGCGACCAGACCAAGTACGACGGCGTCGCCCCGCTCGACCTCGACAACATCATCGCCGTGGTGGACTGCGCGCGCATGTGGGACGAGTTCAACGGCGGCAAGGACCTGCT
>OIXX01000734.1_pt1 | contig 16070 bp, 15 predicted proteins | sample 1588161 | NCBI WGS metagenome assembly OIXX01 (sample SAMN03283274) | human gut metagenome | biome: human-associated habitat; material: feces | host: Homo sapiens | place: Peru | collected 2012
TTGGAACAGCTACCTATGTGCAAGCTAATCTTACTACCAAAGTTCAACTCTATATCATCAAGCAACAATTCTACATCTTGCTCAACAGGTAAAGCTGCTGGTTCTATCGTGACAGAATCTGCAGGTTCTACGACCAGTGGATGCAAGCCCTGCTCTGCATCAGAACTCACAGGCTTGGCACTTGGCTTGCGATAAGAATCGTTACGCAAACAATGAAGCATCTTGGTATAGCTTACATTTTGTTCTTTACAGAACCCATGAAGGTTCTTGCTATTGTACTCGGTTCGAAACTTACGAACCATTGAGGCATAGTACTTGCCTTCTTCGTTTATATTCATTTTGTCCCAAATTTAAAATTCGGGGCAAAGGTATATATTTTTATTAACGTACGCAAGACGGCTCTAAGTGACTGCTTACACCCATTTGTCTGAATTTATAGAGAGCGTAAATATTATGTTTCTTCTTTTCTAAATCATTTCCATCTGTAAGGTCGATGTTCATACTTATGGTTTCCTTGTTTCCCTTTATCTTTTCATAAAAAGTCAAACAAAACTTGCTTCTCGTCAAAATTCAGTTGCCGGAATTTTTTGCCAGCATAAGTTGTTTCCTTAGCTTTCATTTCGAAGTCATTCAATGCCTCATTAAAGGTAAATTTATCACTAACAGCCTGTAACTTAAATCTAAACAAAATACACAGGTCGTACCCAATGGCATTGATGGCATTATTGATTCTAGAAAGTTGTTCTTGCGAGGCAGAAGCAATATTACTGAGAAGAGTAAATAAAATGGAAGTCGGCGAAATCATATTACCATTAACTTTCGCACCTATATACTTATAAAAATGGTATAGCTCTCTTTCATTACTTCTAGGAACCTTAAACTTATCGCATATGCTGAAACTTGTAGCCACAATCCGTGGCAACATTTCTAAGGAAAGCGAACATTCCTCTCTATCAATATAAAAATGCAAGCATCCGTCTTGCCATTCTAATTTACACACAGCCTCATTCATATAGTAAATAAGCGTAGTGCAAAAGATGTATTTAGGACGTCTCACCATCGAATACATGGTATAGCTTACCCAAACATAAAAGAGAAAATCAACGATAGCCTCTAATATAAGGCTTTTACCAACGCCATTTTCCCCAATCAATAGCGTGTATTGACTATCTTGTAATTTACTTTCTTGTTGGGTAAAATCCAACGTGAAAGAATGGTTGCCATCTTGCAAAAATGTTGCGCTTACTATTTTAAATGCCATATCGTTTTATTAATATACAATTGTTCTAATATATACCGACTTAGTATTAAAGGCGAGATTCCGAAACCTCTTCGTGTATCTTCATCTGCTACTTAATAACAATCAATACAACTTCAAATAGGTATATTAACATATACCTTGTGCTATATGCTCAGCTGCTATATCAAACAAATTTTGATAATGCGTCCAATAATCATTATCTTCATTTGGAAAAGGAGAAAACAATAATTTAGACGGAGTTATACCATTCATCATTCTACCAGAGTTTCTTTGTGCTAATGCTTCCAATGGCTTTTGTGTAGTTGTTGTAAGGTGCGCTGCGGCATTTCGTATAGTTCGATAATCAAATAACTCAGTAAATATTGTGTCTATATTTTGGGCTATAGGGTTTGCAACTCCAAAGAATAGTATTGACATCTGTCTTACCGTTTGGGGATTAGCCCAATCAAAATATTTGTTGCAACCAATTAACAATTTATGCGCATGCTCTTCGTCCGAAGCTGAAACAAATGTTCGAACATAACTACCAGTCAATGTTGCTTTGTGCATAATATATGCGACACATATTGATTCCAAAAATGTCTCCCATGCAACTTGGAATTTTATTGCGGCAGCATCTATGATAAAACCTCGATGATATTCATCATAAATGTATTGTCCAGTCTCATCTTGTCTAAATGCATCACATGCGTATTGTTTAGTAGCAGATACTGATGCCCTGTAATTTGCTAAGATTTCACTGATTTCCATTTACCATGAGATTTATGATAAAGCGTGTTCTTGCTTCACGTTTACTTGCGTCTGTAGTTGCTCTTCTGCAATTATCTATGAATAGTCGTTCTTCATTAGTCATTCCTATAACATTTTCTGAAGTTGCCATTTCGTAGAGATAATTTACCCGTTCTAATCGTTGACATACCAAAGGAAAATTTCTTTCATTTTCCAAAATATTCGGGACTTCCAAATCTAAACCTTCTAACCCGAAATAAAGATGATAAATAGATGTAAACAGGGTATAAAAAAGAGGTACTCTTTTAAATTCTGTAGAAATAAGTCCTTCCTTATAAATTTGGTTAATCGTATCAATAATAAACTTAAAGCGATCTCCTAAAATAACAACATCATAGTCAAAATTACGCTCAAATAAGTCATAATAATATTTGATTTTTTTCTTTTCTTTGATTCCAACACACATCGCAATCAACAAATCTGCCGTAAGACTTACATCTTCCATTCTTAAGATTTTCTTTTCTGTTAAGATCTTATTTTCTATCCAAAAAGAAAAAAACTCTTTAGAAATCTGATCTGCTAAGAGTTTGAATGGTCCAAAATGATTTGCATTGATTTTTTCTTGGTCATTCAATACAACAGAATAAGAATTAAGTCTACTAAAAATATCTAGCACCTTTGGATCTGGCATGTTAACCAATAAGTCTACAGAGATTTCATAACTCAAAATATTGCTTTGGACTTCATCATCTATTTGGTCTAACTGTGAAAAATACAAGCCCCCATACTTTGAATTATGCTTAGGAGATAACACAAAACCATCTTGCAAAAAAGAAAGTATTGTACGTAAGCGTTGTTGCCCATCAACAACTTCTCTTATATTATTTCTTGTTGTTACATTTAATTTTTGGCGAATGAAAACTTTTGGAATAGGGAATCCCCTGATGATGGTATCCATTAAATAAGAACGGGCATTATCATCCCATACCGATCGACGTTGAAACTTTGGATTCAACTCCAATTGACCATTAGAATACCATTCCAAAAAATCACTTATACTATAAGTTCTACTGTCAAAATTTTTCATATTTATCACATTTAAAAGGATCTGCTATAATTCAATCAAATATCTTGTACGTTACTTAGTACTCCACAGTATATTTACAAAAACGGGCTACTAAGCTCCATCCCCTAAATCAATCTTATTATAGGGTAGAGGAGCAGTTTCCCAAAATTCATCACTCTTTCAGCCCCTTTCAACACCAGTCGAAGACTTTCCTGTTGTTGCAGCATACCCTCCAATCACTCCATAACATACCAGCGGTATGAGAAAGGCAATCGCCATGCTCCCAGTAGTATCCGCAATATACAGGGCGAAGGTTTCTCTCATCCCTCTATCTCCTGCATAATTTCACTTTCTCCATTCTCATCCACCACATGAAGCATCACTTTTGCAATACCGCCAAGGTCATTGCACACATTCCTTGTCGTACCCTGCATCTTATCTCTATCATCTTGACAGCAGAAAGCGAATTGGCATAGAGCAGCTTCGTTCATCAACTGAAAATCATAATTGCTGTTGCTCCCATGATGTGGAATTTGAAACACGCCGACAGGATAATGAACATACTTACCCAATACCCTCTTCAATGCAGAATAATACCTAAACGGCAAGCTTCCATTGGTGAAATCTTTCAAATAGGCATCACCAGTATATACCGCAGTCGCAGCATCTACTGCATACTTACGCTGTGCAATAGTTGTATAGCAGCTATCCACATTTCCAGCAGGCATAGATACCACTATCAAGGAGTTACTGTTTATATTGAAACTTCTTGCATTCTTCTTTCCCATCAGTTGATAAATGCCCCTGATTATATCCGCATTCTGCTCCAGATCCATAGGCGACATATCGTTGATATCCATCCCCAACTGTCTTTTCACCTCGTCCTCTAATCTATCTACAAAGTTCTTGGAGTTGTTCAGGTTGAAAGGAATATAAATCCATTTCGGAGATAGGGAAATTCTGCTACCGCTTGGAATACTGCCCCTTAGCTGTTCAAAAGAAACATTACTAGCATGAGGTCTATCAAGATAACGACCATATTCATCCTCGAAAGGATTCAGCTCCTCGACTTCCACAATCGTAGCCCCTGTGCTTCTCAATATCAACATGCACTGCTCATAATAAGCATACAGGAACGGATTGAGAATCACAAAATAGGATGGATAATGGAATGGTATCACCACTTTGGTACTGCTATTGAGGAGATTCCTTCTCACCAATTCCTTTAGTCCATTCACATGGTCTCTGTCGAAATGAGAGATAAACAATAGGTCAACAGACTGCTTCCTGCTAAAAGCCTTGTTGATTTCTCGCTCCAACAACATGTTTCCTTTACGAGTGCCACAATCATAAACCACGTTGTAGCACTCGGTTGCATCACAGAGTTCTTCCATAAAGAAGCCACCATGACCTACCGGGTGTATCGTTCTGATTACTCTCATTTTACTATCCAGTCAATCCACAGTTTTCCCGATATACTTCCAGAATACCTTCATTTTCTCAGGAGTTTCCGTCAAAGCCAAGTTCTTGGTAATCACGAAATAGATGAAGCGGAACTTATATACCGTCCAATACAGCACCAAAGCTAGCGCCAACTTTCCAAACATCGAGAACAGCAAGAAATAGAAGTTGAGCCTTTCCAAACGATGGGAGGCAGTTACATCCAAGACGGGCGAAGACACCACGACATCAAAGATGCGATAATTCACCTCTTTACCTGTCACCTCGCAGGGCAGTGTCATTACCACAAAGCCATCCTTGACGCTATCCCAGCCACTCGCTATCAGTTCCAATGGCGCAAAAACTTGCGCTATGGCGAATATATACACAAAGATGCTCAGCAGGATCGGTATTTGCAGGTAATAGCTATTCAGCTTTCCCAATACCAGCACATAGGTAAAAGTGGAGAACAGTCCGAGAGCCAAACTAACCTGGAGCATCGGTGCAAATGCCTCTCTCATCGTAGGAATGGATGCCGCACGGATAAACAACGCTAATATCGCAATGATACAAAGAGACAGGAATATTGCACCCAACCTAAAGTCTGTCGAACTGTAATCCGGTCGGTATTCCTTGGATATGGTCACATTGTTCAGTACCAGATAGATATAAAACAGGATGATACTACCCGCCATCTCCATGATGCACCTGAACACGAACATATTATAAGCATACGATGCAGAGCCTATCTTTCCTCCTGTCACACCCATGACAAGCATCACTCCATTGTAGAATAACCATACCAACCACAGAGCCATCCATCCCTGATAGAAACGAGCCACGGAATGCCTGATGGCAGCAAACCGTTCCTCTATCGGAAAGTCCTCTTCATCCGTGATATGACACTCCCTTTTGAAATAAGTCTCTATCAAATCCTCCTTTTGCAGCAACCTCCTTACTATCTTGTCCTTATGCCCCCAGATATAGAAGAAGACGATGCCCATGAAAAGAGTCTGGAAAGCATACAGCAAATTCGTAAACTCCTCCAATCCCCAGTTTGGGGATAGAAGCTTGAAGTCCTTGAAATATCCCAACACGGTAAACGATGTGGCTACTATCGGACATAACACGGTTAGCACCAAAGCCCACGTCTCGTCTTGCCACCACTGCTTGTAGCTACTGCCATTCATATCTTTCATACGCCTTGTCAATCTAAATTATAAAATGTCTTCTCGTCCATATCCTCCAATTCCACGATATTGGACTGAAACTCAAACTTGTTGAATCCGTTGCTATCATAGTTCTCCACACATCTGAACAGCTTGCTCACGTTCTTCACCTTGCCACAATACATCTTGCTCGGTGTATTGGTGTAGCCGGCAAACTTCTCAACGAAGATCAGAGGATGACCATCTTTCTCGTCCTTATCCGTGATAATCACATTGTCAGCCAAGGCACGCAGCGTAGGAAGCATCGACCCAGCCCTGTCACACAATATATATAAGATGATGTCATGCTGACGGCAAAGTTCTGCCAATGCTGCCAGGAACAAGTCATCCTTCAATCTTGGAAAACAGAAATCCAATATCTGCAAGTCATCTATCACAATTCTTCTGATATGCTTTTGGCTGTCGCCATCGTATGGCACCTCTATCTGCTTTTCCAGATAATACAGGAACTCAGCTGGCGTGATATTACCCATACAAAAGTTCATGAAGTGGATATAGTGATAGCAATTAAGGCATGCCTCGTTCTTCTCCTTGTTTTTCTCCCTGTCCCCACATGATGGTCGGGCAGGGCAGACCAACCGTCTTCTCGTAACCGTCTCCTCTTTGTTCATCATGATGATGAGCGTGTGGTCTTTGGCGCAAGCCGATCCGAAGATACCACCAAAGGTAAGGAAACGTTTGTAAGTATTAGCCCTGCCTACTACGGCAGTCACAAATCCTGCGTTGCCATACATATACTCATTCTCAAAGAAGTCATCTTCCTCCTTCGATTTGTGGATAAGATGGCGCAATGGATTGATAGGGATAAATACCCTGTTCAGCAGGTCGATGGACATCTGCTCCATGTAATTCTTGGGATAGATGGCATAGAAAGGCTTGTTGCCCCCCGAGGCTAGTTCCGCCTCATAGTCCTCGTATGTAGTGGTAGGCGTATCATAATAATACTTCTGCAATTTCATGTATTGCTGGTAAGTATCCGTCAAAGCATCAGTATGTGTATATACCAAAGCACGCTGAAGGTATCTACGCTCATGCAGATACGATTCCTTGCGAGGATAAACCTCGATGCCAAAGTCACGCTTCTTGTACTGATGCTGTCCCTGATAGAACTCCTGACTGTCGCTCTTGATGATTTGAAGATACTTCAACACAAATCTATGGTTCAACTCTTTGGATAATTTGACTATCATATTCACCCGATTCTCTGGGACATCAGCGGTAGAGTCAACGCAAAGGATGGCTATTTTGGCAGATTGCAACCCATCAAGGATATTATTAACCACTTCTCTTGTGAGTTTCTTTTGGTCAGATACATCCACTGCAACCAAAGAGTGATGGGGACTTATCCTTTTGGCAACATCTTCTGCAGTCGTATTGTTCTCCATCACGAATGGCAAGAAGTGCAACCCTATATATCGATGGAACAAGTCATCCTTCGGCTTGCCATAAGCATCCTTGCTATACTCATTGACAGAACCATGCCTTCTTCGATACACTTGGTTGTATTGGTTGTCATCCGCAGCCAAGTCAGCCTTCACATGTAGCGAGTTGGTCCGCCTGTTATAATAGATGATGCCATCTCCCATCATCGCATCCGTCTTGGTGGCGATGGCAGAATAAGGAATGTTGACATTCCTGGAAATACCTTGGCACAATATCTGAGAACTATCGAACAATATATCCGTAAAGATATTCGAGCTGAGGTTGACAGAGGTATCTTTCGACGCCTTCTTTCTCAATATCTCTTGCAGGGAGGAAGAAATGAAGAAGTCCAAGAACAAATCATCCAACTTATGCGCTTGGTAATAGGTGGAATACATGATAGGCTCATTGTTCCAATCCTCACCGAATACCTGATACTGCGATTTGATATTCTCGATAGACTGGGCAATACCATAGAGCATCTGCATGGCAAGCATACACTTGTCATTGTCATCCTCGTTTCCTCGGATAACGATAACCAGAGGTGTTCTCTCTATAACCTGTTCTTTTATGTATAGAGGGTTGAAGACATTTGCGTCAATTCCCCCATACAGCACTTTGTCAAGCCCACGTATGCCTGTTGGTAACTTGGACAAACATTTTGGCTTCTGTTGTTCACTTGATTTTTCTTCCATTGTCAGTTGTTTTTGAAAGGTTAAAAGGGCTACTAGGCTCCATCCCCAAAAAGTAGCTTAAATAAAAAGGGGAGAGGGAGCCGTTCACCCGTAGATCTATTATCTTATTCCATGTATCTTCTTCCATATAGCAAACCAAGTTCTGAACAAAGGTTCGCTCAAAGCCTCTTTAGGATAATGCTTCACGAATCGAAGATTCCTGAGATTCATTCTGAAGTAACGGTGAATCTTACTTTCACCGACCTTACTACCCATCCTATCATCATATTGTCCGAAGTTTCCTCCTCGCATGATTTCATCAAGCAGGAACCTACCTTCCTTTTCATCCGTCGGTGCAATCATCCTATCTTCTAATAGCCCGAACACCTCCTTCATCACAAACATCACAGCCTGGGCAAACTTCCATAATCCAAGATATTTCAATTCATGTCGTAAGGCATCCAAATCTGTGTTAATCTGTGTCATCTGTGGGAGACTTTTTTTAGAATCCGTGAGATTTGTGAGATCCGTGTGCCACTTCACTAACACAAAGTAGTAATCCAGAAGCTGTCTCAATCCGATTCCCTCCGTAAAGATATGCCGATACAGATGAGAAAGGATATAGATAACGTTGAATGAAGGCGTAGGCACATGAATCTCCCCATACCCATCAGGCAATGAAACCCAATGCGCACACTGTTCACCCATCACCTCCTTAAACCACTTCTGCATTCTCCGATTATGAATCGGACAGAACATATATGAAGGAGTAAAATGCACCTCTATCGCCGTCTTCATCACGGGAAAATCCACATGATGATACCGCATCACCTGATTCGAACACACTTGATTAACGTACTTCATGATTTTCTTGCGACCACCCGAAAGATAGATATCGATGTCACCAGGAGTACGCATATAAGGGTCAGGATAAAGCAACGCATTCCCCTGCCCCTTCAAGATGCAGTTAGCAAAGCCCTCGCTCTCGAAGTTCTGGCAAACCTTCACGGAATCCTGAAACAGTTTGATATTCTGTTTCCGAATCATTTCCGCCATCGCCATCCATTGCATCAGTAGCTTCTGCTCTGGTGCCAACTCCTTTGGCAACCGCCTGATACCATAAAACAGCACACCAAGCAAAGCCTGCTTCTGGGCGATACGATATAGCTCCTTCCAATCCGCTTCCTTCAAGGAATCAGGTATTTCCTTGGCAGAACCAATGCAGAATCGCAAGAAATCAAAGAAAATCTTTTGTTGTTTCAACATAAAATTGTACTTTTGCACGCATGAAAGAGAAATTACAGAGAGCCATCGGTCATATTATACCGACGCTCCTATTCATTATATTACTTCCCATATCGGTAGTCTTCACCCCCATTCACTGGCTGTACAAGACTATCCGAAGATTTTTTCTGCGATAAATCTTGCAGGAAACAGCAAGCCTGCCATCACATAACGCTTACGGGTATGCGGTTCCTTCCACATTCGATAAACAAAGCGAAGATTCGTCTTATCCACCCATGCCGGATAATAATCAATCTCATTCTTGGAAGTCTGATGGATAAATCCTCCACAGGTAAATCCGACACCCTGATAGCCGGCATCCTTCACCTTTAGCAGGAACTTCTCTTGCATCAAGGCTCCCATACCAACTATCAAGAAATCAGAATTCTGCTTAACGATATGCTTAGCCTCTTCATCCATTTCTTGTTCTGAAGCAAAGTAACCATTGCGATAACCTGCAAACTTCACCTTTGGATACCGCTCACAGAATATCTCCACAGCCTTCTCCACCTGCTCCTGTTTAGAAGCCACAATATAGATGGTCTTTCCATGTTCCTCTGCATACGAGAACAACTCTGGTGCCATCGAAGTCATGTCAAAACTTCTTCGAGTCACCAACTTGCCATAAACCAACTTGATGGCTTTCACCAGCAAGCCACCATCGGCAAATATACCATCCATCTTACCAAACAGTTCCTTATTATCCAGAGCTGTGAGATAAGATACAGGATTGAGATAAGAATAAACCTTACCCTTTGTTTCAAATATCTGATTAACGGAAGACTTTTCCGTTGATAATATTTTATTGACTAATACAGACATATCCTTACTAATTATTCCCAACCATATTTTTTCCAATCATAAAAGCAAATCAATTTTCTCATATACGTAGAATAATTGTTATGTTTTATCAGAAAATCATTGAAGTTTTTATTGATAAAAGTACAAAGAATCGGCAATTCATCTACCTTTATATGCAAGTAAGGTATAAGAGCTACAGCCTTCCACACATCCTTTCCGTTATATTTATCAATAACTTCTTGCAAACTACTTGTTTTTTCATCTTCTGGAAAATTATAAGATTGAAAGTCACTTCCTTTTCTTAAAGTATAATTCAATCCCAATTTATTTCCACTGTAATTTTGATCACTATTTATTCCAACTTTAGACAGATATTTATATATCGGCAAAAACGCTTTAGGAGATGATTTTGCAAATTGAGGATAGGCTTCTGTCAACACTTGTTCAGCATTCCACTCATTCGTATCAGACAATACATCCTTTAATAATTCTACAACCTTTATACCTCTATAGCCTACTGCTGAACGAAATTGATTAATTGCTCCGAAACCATACACAACTTGTATTGTCTTATCCTTATCAACTTCAGTAGAAGGTAAAACATATATCTGCTTCTCAGGTTTTTCAGACTGAACTATTTCAAAAAATTGCTTTTTGTATTCTCTCAACATATTGGCAGGAATAGAACGTTCATAATATTGAAGAAGTTCATAAACTTCTTTAAAACAATGTGTCTTGATCTTAATAACTGGTAAATTCATCTTATTCGCCATCATAATATCTTGACGTTCTATTGTCATAGCATAATCTTCATCTGATGTCCATTCTACAAATATGAGGTTATCCTGCAATTTTTGGATATTCGCATTATCTAAACAAGCGACGATTGATTGCAATATCTCTTGAATATTTGAATCAGATATAGAATAACCAAGAAAAACAACAGGATGCTCAATAAAGATCGTTATGAGTTTAGCCGCCAAATATGGATTCTTTTTACTGAAATCATCATAATCGTCTTCTGTAAGTACCAAACTTTTAGGATCTCTATAACTACCATGGATTTTGTATATTTCACCAACACTATACGTAGATGAAAAGATTAATTGCTCTTGTCCAATGTATGGAGTAAATTGAGGAAAAAGTCTCTCAGCTGTATCATCCCAATTTGTTGTAATGATTCCATCTATACTTAATTTTTCCAGAATATGTATTTCTTCTTCATATTCTTTTGGAAAATCCCGTAAAGATTGTTTTTTAAGATAGTCTGAAATTTTAAATTTAAGGACAGAGCTAGCATCTGTAATGCGATCTTGAACAGCTTTCTTAAACTCATCATTTTCATCCAAATTCCAAAACTCATCAGTAACATCTTTTGCAATCTCAGTAGCCACCTTGATTAGGGACTTTGTATTCAATTTAGAATAATACTGTGCTAGCCTGTAAGGAGAAAACATCTGTAATATTCCATCCCATTGCGGAGTATCTAAATAATGTCGAGAAAAACCGGAACCAAGAAATAAAAAAGGAGCACCTTTTTTATGTTTGAGTATATCTTTAAAATCTTCTTTATTCATATAATGTATAAAAAATTATATTCCTACTTCTACTAAATTAGCATATCTTTTTATAATACTCAACCAGCTTTTTAGCTTCTCTTTGAATACTGTAACCAGCTTTTTCAATTGCAACGATTGCATCCTTAGATCGTAGTTCACGATTCTGCATACAATGACTTTTCTCTACAGTATGAACCCAATCCAATATTGGTGCTTGAAGAGAAAGAAAGCGGAGATTACCAGTTTTATCTGCTTCGGCCGTTATCGTATCAGAAACCACACACTGCAGACCATTAGCCTGCTGTTCTACAAGAGTTAATGGCAGTCCTTCATATAGAGATGGCATGATAATAATATCAATGGCATTAAGATACTCCGGCACATTATCAATATTACCAGTAAACGTTACTTTATTTAAAAGCCCCAAACTCGCTACCTTTTGTTCTATCTCTGCACGCATAGCCCCATCACCAATCAAAACCAGTTGATAACGAGAATCATTTCTTGCTAGTTCTGCAAAAACATCAACAAGGAATGACTGATTCTTGACAGGCATAAAATATCCTACATGACCTATAAGTATATCCGTTTCCGCCAATGCCATCTTAACTCGCAAAGCCTCTCTAGCTTTATTATTAAAAGAGAATTTCTCTACATCCACACCATTGTTAATAATTTCAAAAGGCTTGTTGCCGAACATAAATTTACCGGCTTCTTCACCGCATGCTAGACGATTTGTGCAAAGGCTATCAAACAAAGCAGCCAAAAGCTTATGCAAAGCAACACTATTACATCCCGTACTATGAGCATGTATAATTCTTACTTTGCAGCCAGCAAGTTTTGCTGCAAGCAACTCAAGTACTACAGTGTGACTATTTCCATGAACATGGATTGCATCATAGTTATTCTGCTTTATTATCTTATAAAGTGACCATATATACCCCAACACATTCTTTCTTTTAAAAGAATAAAGTGTAGCACTTTTTTCTTTAAAAAAGTTAACATAAAATGCATTAGGATTATTAATAGCTACATAATCAAAGGCTACGTCATTCCCCATCGCATTAAGATAGTTGATAATGACGTTGGTAATTCCATTTTTATCTGTAGGAACAGTATTTATTACAAGAATCTTCATTACCATAGAATTTACTTTTAATTCTCAATATTTGCACTATCCATAGGCTCATAACCACTCAAAGCCTTTCTCAGAAAATCAATAGAATTTGCACGTTGCATATTCAGGATTCTGTCTATTTTCGAATAATCAATAGGAGTCGTCAAAACCCTCTGAATCTCTTCAATACTATCCTCGTTAGTAAACAATCTATTCTCCAAGCCCACCATTTTTAAAATTGATGTAATTCGACTAAGTTTACTTTTGTCACCAGCATAGATAACAAACTGGCGATGATACAAGAGAGAGAGAACGGTTCCATGAAACGAATCTGTAAACACATATTTTGCAGATGCAATATTAGTAATCCATTTTCCTATCCTTTCAGGATATGCCGTTTTTATATTCTTTAATTGGCGCAAGCTACCAATAGAGCGAACACCACAAGATAAGTTTTTCCCAAGAGTAACAGCACGGCGATAAAATTCCGCATCATTTACAATCTTATATACTACAATATCATCGCTCTGCTTTATGCTTCCTGTAATTTCCGGATAAGATGGGAACAAAAGTACAGGATCAACCACCTGGGTTGCATCCAGTCCAAACTCATTTTTACAGATTTCTACACCTTTATCTTCACGAATAAGTCGAGTAGAAAAACGGCTCAACAGACGCTTAACATGCTCCTTCTTGGCAAAAGCAGAATCATTCCAGGTACTTGTACCAAAACTGGAAGCATACGAAATACGCTTGACCTCTTCACAACCAAAATCAAGGAAATAAGCCAAAGCATACTCTTTTGAAATAACAGGATTCCATGTCTGGTCACTGCCAACAAGATAGACATCCGATTTAGGAGGATTTTGCTGCAATTCTTCCAAAGAATTATAAAGTCTAGTCTTATTAATAAAGAATTTCTCTCTAAAACGATTAAAGCGATAACGCTTAAGACTAAAAATAATCTTCGAGAAAAGGCCCTCGTGATGCCCCATATGAAGATTAATGATTTCCGGAGTATATCCCAACTCCTTTACAGCTCTATAAGTTGCATAAGCTTGTAGAGTTGCTCCATAATTATCCTCGTCATGATATGTTATAATAGAAACTTTCATATTATTATAGTTTATATTTTATTAATTATTTTTTTTACTACTGCACGATATATTTTATACAACATCCAAGGGCTATACTTACCAAAAGCAAAAGCATAAATGGCCTTAAGAGTTCTATAATTGAAATGCTGAAAAGTATAAGAGAGAAATCGTCTCTCTGGAAGCATAAATGTATTGTCTTTACACAAGCAGATTCTTTTGTTATGAGCAACAATATCAGAAAGATTTGCCTCATGCACCTCTAGAAATGCATGAGCATCCTTCAATAATGCTATTGATTCTTCAGAATGAGCTATAATAGCAGAAACACCATCAGTGTGCTGTTCCTTAAAATCAGAAACTCCCCAATAATCACCAATCGTAAAATCAGACATTCTGTGAGTACCAGCAAACTGACATTTATAGCATGAATAACGATTGGTCATCTCGCAGGCAAAGCCTGTGCTGATAAGATTACGTTCATTGGTATAGTCATGGATAATGCCTTTATCATCCATAACCTTAAGGTTATATTTGAATCCACGGGGAGTCCAGCCATGTTCCTTTGTTCTGAAAGATACGATTCCCTTTACTTGATAAGGTTCACACTCGATAAACTTATCTATCAGAAATCGGGAAGGAACACCGCCACATATCAAATCAACAGTAATCAAGCTACCAGAATATTTGCGTTTTCCAAGATATCCATACAAACCAGCCACCTGACAACCCGTTCCTGAGAACAACACAAGTTTACCTTGTTTTAAGTTGACAGAGACAGTTTTATAAATTCCCTCCGCATTACTCTGGGTATATTTTGATCCCTGCAGTTTGTTAAGCTCATCCACTTTTTCGATACAAATATGCTTTACCAAAACCCCATCCACATTGGAAGCTCCGCATACGACTCCCCCTTTCGAGAATACATATTGTGCTAAAGCAGAAAAGGCGCCAGCCGTCGCACTGTTTTTGCGCACGACTTTATCCTTAGCCCATCCAGCAAAGGAACTAGCTATAGGACTTTGTGAATATGGAAGTTTACTAACAACAGGACAGACCCTTTCACACAATTTACAGTTTACGCATTTACTTTCATCTATCAGCGGAACAATATGCTCCTCTTCATTGAGTGTAGCCTGCAAAGCATTGTGGGAACAACTGTCCACACACGCCATACACCCCGTGCATTCTTTATATTGTGCTAGTTTTGGCATAATTTATCTATATATTGTCGATACTGTTTCAAAATTGCTTCAGAAGAAAATTTTTCTTTTACTAATTTGGCCTGACAAAGACGCAAATCAGCATAACGAGTATTATACTCTTCTATTGCTTTATGCATGGTTGTAGCCAATTGTTCCGCACTGCCCATTTGGAAGAAATAGCCATCATTCTCGCCTGTCATAAACTCCTTAAACGTATCAAGTTCAGAAGCTAAAATAGGAATGTTATAAAACAAGGCTACAGTCATTGCCCCACTTTGTGCTATGTCCTGATAGGGCATTACAAAGTAATGGCTGCTTTCAAAAAGATTAGGAATTTCCTCGTTAGGAATACGTCGAATATCTACAGAAACACTTTTTATTCCTTTCAATAAAGGAGCATACTTCCTTTCCCATTTATCTTTCCTACAATAACCACTAATCTGTACCTTAAAATTAGTTACACCTTTATCTTCTAGAATTCTTATAGCTTGTATTAATAAATCAACACGCTTATACTCCACAATATTGCCAAAAAAAAGGAAGGTGATAGGGTGATCCTCCCTCTTAACTGTCGGCAGACCATAATCTTTTAAACAGAGCGGTGCATATAGAATGTTTGCCTTTCCGCTAAGCGATTTCAATAACTCAAGCTGATTGATTGAAAATACCTGGAAATTGCGATATACCTTAACAATATAGTCCATATAAGGCTTAGCCATCCAATAGTATCTTGCGCCTTTAGGAGTTTTGACATTGTGAGCAGCAATAACACATTTATCTTTCGGCAACAACATTTGAACCACAGGAATAAAGTAAGGAGTACCTATAAAATCAAAGTAATAAAGATCATAATTTTGTTTTTTCATCTCCTTGACCAACTTCCAATAGAAGAAAAACTTCTTAGGATGGATGAATATTCCTTCGTCTATTACGAGCTTATAATTATGACAACCTCTAGCTTCTATCAAGACCTTATCTCCATCTCGATTGGCTGTTGTTGTCAATACAATCCAATCAATATCATAATCTGCCTGTAACACAGGTACAATTGGTATATCCACATCAAGCAAGTAAGTTGATGTAATCCAACATATTTTCTTTTTTGTCATAATATCAATAGTTCGTTAATAATTTAATAATGTGCTAAGCAGCTATACGCTGTAAGCACGAGAGATCTTTGAAAATCTTG
>OIXX01000739.1_pt1 | contig 15986 bp, 9 predicted proteins | sample 1588161 | NCBI WGS metagenome assembly OIXX01 (sample SAMN03283274) | human gut metagenome | biome: human-associated habitat; material: feces | host: Homo sapiens | place: Peru | collected 2012
ACTGGATTTTCGCGTCGCTTCACTCCTAAAAATCCAGTTCGCTTGCACAAGCCCTTCGGGCAGCTCCCCCGATGGGGAGCCAAGAACGTTCTGCCGCTTAACTTAATAGCATTACGGAGCCCCCGGCCGCATAGCGGTGCGGGGGCTTTTTGTGCCGAAAAGGAGTGGAAAGGGAAAAGATTCCTCATCCTATCATCTAAACTCATTATTGTCCTAAATCTAATATAGAAATTTGACAATACGAGATTTATGATTCATAATAAAACACATAAAAACAATAATAATGCACTTCAGATAGTTTAATATAATGAGAACCTTGAGACCCGAAGCCGGACTTGTTTTCAGGTTCTCATTTTTTATTTTCTATCAGTGGTTTTTACGCAGTCGTTGATGGTCCGTTTCAGGATATCTGAAATCGTCTGCGTGATTTATAAGAGAGAAGGATATATATGAAAAAGGATGTCAAATGTTTGCTCTCAGCGCTTGTCTTTGCCGGAATTTCATGGGGGGGATACGGAATAGCGTCTGCTGCCGGTGAAGCCGTGTATGAGCTGAATCCGGTCGTCGTGACGGCAACGAGAACGGAGAAGGCAGATATCGATGTGCCAGCCAATGTCACCGTCGTTACGGCAAAAAAAATCGAAGAAGCCGGCTATAAAAATGCATTCGATGCGATCCAGTCTCAGGTGGGCGTAGAGAGCACAGGGTATGGGGATGCGGGGCAGGACTTCGGGTTCAGCTCTGGACGCACGGTCGTGCGTGGATACGATCGTGGTACGTTGGTCATGGTCAATGGCATCCCGATGAATTTGAAAAACTACAATTCACTGGCAGGTATCCCGAAAGATATGATCGAGAAGATTGAAATCGTAAAAGGTGCTGCAGGGACACTTTATGGTGCGGAAGCTATGGGTGGCGTGGTGAATATCATTACAAAGACACCGGAGGATGATAAAGAAAGTTTTACAATCAAAGGAACCGTGGGGAATTACTATAATGATTATGGGGTGACTTACGCGGGGCCGAATTTGATTGTTTCGCTTCAGAAGGAGTATAGCGATTTTATTAACCACAGCAATGCGTATCCGGAAGGATCGAGTATCAACTGGTGGGTCGGTAAAGGGCAGTCGAATCGAGCTGCTGTGGCGGCCAAGCTTGGCGAGGAAGTTGGATTTAACCTGATGTATCAGGATGGAAATGTTACTCGTGGTAGCTTTAATGAGAAGTATTGGGTTAATAAACCTACAAAACCAGCTAAGTATGAAAAATATAATTATCGATTCGATGATAAGCGTTTAACGACTGGATTGACTTATACAGGAAAAGACAATGGTATCAAGGCGATTATTGGGTATAATTATCGTAAAACAGATGGGTTTGATCGAACCAAAAACATACCTGTAGATTCTTCTGCTGAACTGTCCAGCTATATCACGGATGTACAGAAAACATGGGAACTGGGGAAAGATACCCTCATTGCCGGCTATACATTCAAGAGAGAGGACTATGAAGGACTTGTCAATAAAGCAAAAAAAGCCCATCGTCTGAATCATGGATTCTATCTGTCTTATACCGATGAGTTCTCTCCGAAATTCAGTGCGACGCTCGGACTGCGTGCTGAGATCATTAAGGATCCCGTTTCGGATCAGAATGTTTTTAATCCGCAGTTCCAGACTCTGTATAAATTCAATGACAATACTTCTTGGTATGTAGATATTGGTCGCGGCTTCCAGATGCCGACGGTTGATTCATATTATGGCAAAAAAGCAGCATCAGATACACTCAAGCCGGAAAAAGGTTGGACTTATGAAACGGGAATCAAACACAATTTTAGTGAAAGCCAGAGTTTGAAATTCTCCGTCTATCATATGGATTTTAAAAATAAAATCGGCTGGTCTGACATAGATAAAGATACAGGGTTGCAGTATGCCATTAACAAAGGCAATTTTAGAAATACAGGTGTAGAAGTGACATACGACCAGGTGGTTAATAACCATTGGGATTACAGTATCGGGCTGTCGTATGGTAATCCAGAAATCAATGATCCAACCGGTAAGAAAGGGTGGGTACAGGATTCTGCCAGACTGGATGGTGTCGCATCTGTGACCTACAGAACGGACAAGATCAGAAGCACATTGTCTTGGAAATATCTGGGCGATCGGGAAGAATATACCAGCAGACCAAAGACGTCTGATCCGCAGGTCCCGTCTCTGTCTCGCGTGACATGGAATACCATTTATGATGTGACGCCCAATGATACGCTCTCTTTGACTCTGAATAACCTGTTCGATCATGAGAACTATGCCAATAAATTTGGCAATCTGGAACTTCCTTACAACTGGAGACTGTCTTATTCTCATAAGTTCTGATCTCCTTCAGGACGCCATTTGATCTTCTGAAGCGGCTGACAGCCAAAGGCTGCCGCCGCTTTTTATTTGATGAGCCAAAAGAAAGCTATGTGGAAAAGATTTCTTTTTACGATACTTGCCGCACTGGCATCGATCCTTCTTCCTGCCTGCTCGGTCACGCCCGCGCCGCAAAGCGAGACGCGAAGCATGATGGACGATGCCGGGCGCACTATATCCGCGCCCATCCATCCCACGCGCATCGTTTCGCTCACGTATGGGACGGATGAGATACTGACGGCGCTTCTTTCCCCTGGGCGTATTGCCGCCTATTCGAAGTATGCGGGAGATGACGGGATCAGTTTCCTCACCAAGGACGAGGTCAGCCGGGTCGGGCGTACGGTCGATATGGAGCCGGAGCATATTTTGGCACTTGCGCCGGATCTGGTGATCGCTTCGACGTCTACGCCCATGCAGACGGTCGAGGTACTCACACGCTCTGGTGTCCCTGTCTATGTTTCCGCCATCCCGACGACGGTAGAGGAAATGAAGGAGAAGGTGCGCGGCGTCGCGAAAGCAGTCCACGAAGAGGAGAAGGGGGAGGCGCTGGTTTCTGACATGGAGTCGAAGCTGGCCGCTCTTGCGTCCAAGCTCTCGGCGGTTTCACCGGATAAGGAGCGGGTGGCTCTCGGCATGTCATTCCGCGGGATCCTGGGCAAGAAGGGGACGCTTTTTTCGGATGTCCTGCGTCTCGCGCATGTGAAGGATGGGGCAGCGGTGTATGAGGTGCCGAAGGGGGCGGATGCGTACCTTTCTTTGGAGATCCTCCCGAAGATCGATCCGGATGTGATCCTTCTTCCCACCTGGCGGGTGAAGGCGGGGGATGATACGAAGGCCTTCGAGGAAGGACTTTTGTCAAATCCGGCTCTCCGCGAGGTGACGGCGGTCAAAGAGAGGCGGCTCGTGCCTTTTTCGGAGAAGTACAAGTACGTCATGAGCCAGCATGTCGTGGACGCAGTGGAAGCGGCGGCGCGGGCGGTGTATCCGGAAGTGTTTGTGACTAGTGACTAGGGATTAGGGATTAGGGGCTAGGACATTTCACCCCTTCTCGCATTTCGCCCGTTTGCATTTTTGCTTGACTGATGAATGGGATGATTGAATGAGGTATAAGGAGACTCACCTATGACACCCAAAATCATTTATATGACGAATATTGATCGTCGCTATTTCATGATGCGCCGTGCGCTTGACGAATTGATCGCGGATGGAGAGATGCCCGCATCCTCACAGGTCGTAAAGACGGAGGATGGCTCTGTGTGGAGCGCATCGTGGGAAGAAAAACTACGCGGGAGCGCACTGGTCATGATCCGTTTCATGGGAAATACGATCCGTACGAAGTTTTGGACGGCGTGTATGCATTTTCTCTCGCGGGAAGGGATCCCGTATTATATGGATGCGGCTGGATCGGCAGAGGAGGAGTGCGTAGAGCGGGTCGCAGCAAAGGACATCGAGGCTATGAAGGCGTACTCGTTCTATGGGGGTCTGACGAATTACAAGAATCTATGGCTCTATGTGCGTTCCCTTTTTGATCAGGGGGCGCCTTACGCAGAGCCGCCGTCGCCGATCTGCTGGGCGGGGATCTATCATCCGGGGATGGCGAAGAAGTTCATGACGGATCTTTCCCTATATGGGAAGATGTTTCTCAAGGCGGGGCGTCCGACGCTGGGGCTTCTCTTCTATCGGGATGAGTGGATCTGGGATGACCTGCATTACCAGAAGGCATTCATAGAAGAGGCGGAGCGGCAGGGGCTGAATGTCATCGCAGTCTTCACGAATGGTCTGCCGGATCCGAAGCTGGGGATGCCGACGATCCGTGAGGTGTTTGAGAAGTATTTCATGAAGGAGGGAAAGCCTCTCGTCGATGCCATCGTGAATGTGATGAAGTTCTCCTTTACGACGTCGGGGTCGATCTCCATCAAGGCGCTGGAAGAAATGGGTGTCCCTGTGCTGGAGGCCTACTCTCTGATCGCTCCGAAGGAGGAGTGGGAGGCTTCGCCGGAGGGGATGAATGCGATGGAGATCTCCATCTCGGTCACGATGCCGGAGTTTGATGGGATCATCCACGGGATGCCGATCGCTGCAAAGCATGTGAAGGAGGATGGGGAGGTGGAGTACCTGCCCATCCCCGAGCGTATGCGTGCGATGGTCTCGCGGGCGGGGGCATGGGCGAGACTGCACAGGAAACCGAATGCGGAGAAGAAGATCGCGATCATTTTTCACAATTACCCGCCGAAGAATTCGAACATCGGGAGTGCGTATGGTCTGGACAGCATCGAGAGCGTGCGCCGTCTGCTCGGCTTCATGAAGGAGGCCGGCTATCAGGTCGATTTCATCCCGGAGGACACGGAGGTCTTCATGAAGCGGCTGACAGCGCAGGCGACGAATGACCGCTCGATGCTGACGGAGGAGCAGGAGGCGGCGTGTCAGAAGGTCCCGAAGAAGCTCTACTGTGATTTCTTTGCTACCTTCTCCGAAGAGACGCGGCGGCAGATGGAGAAGGACTGGGGAAAGGCGCCTGGCAGGGTCATGACGACGGAGTCTGGCGATATCCTGGTACCGGGGCTGATGGACGGGCATATTTTCCTCACGGTGCAGGCGCCGCGCGGGTATGGCTTTGATGCGTCGAAGATCTATCATGATCCTTTCATAGCACCGACGCATCAGTATCTGGCATACTATCAGTGGATCCGTGATGTATGGGGAGCTGATGCCGTGGTCCATGTGGGGACGCATGGAAATCTGGAATGGCTTCCGGGGAAAAGTGCGGGGATGGATAGAGGAAGCTATCCTGATCTGGCTCTGGGAAGCCTGCCGAATATCTATCCCTACCATATGACGATCACGGGAGAGGGGATCCAGGCGAAGCGGCGCGGCGGTGCATGTCTTGTGGATCATTTGCCTGCACCGATGGAAGAGGCAGGGACGTATGAGGAGCTGGCTGAGCTGGAGCAGGCGATGGATGAGTACGCGCATTTTGAGAAATCGGAACCGGAAACGGCGAAGCGGCTGGTACCACGGATCCGTGAGCTTGCGGAGAAAGCAAGTCTGGACGGTGAGGTGCCGTATACGGAAGCGGATTTGGCAGGGTATCTTTCACGCCTTCACTGCTATATCGAAGATCTCAAAAATAGCGAGTGCCATGTCGGACTGCACATTCTGGGAGAGATGCCGAAGGAGGAAACGCTCATCCATGAAATATTGGCTCTTCTTCGTCTGCCGAATGGTGACATCCCCTCGATCTGTGAGCTGCTGGCTGAGGAGGAGGGGACATCTGTAGATACGCTGTTGGGACAGGCACAGACACTGTATCCGAATGGTCTCACCGGGGGCGAGTGGATGGCGCGCCTTCAGCGGAAGGCAGAGGGCCTGGTTCGCAAGCTGGCAGAATTGCATTTCGACAAAGAGAAGGCGAAGGCACTGGGGACAGAGAGAGAGCAGCCGCTGCTTCGTTTCGTTTGTGAGGAGGTATATCCGCGCCTTGCAGAGACAAAAAAGGAAATGGAGCATACCCTTCACGGGCTTTCTGCCCGTTACATTGTGCCGGGGATCTCCGGTTCTCCGCACGCGGGCGGTGTCTCTCTTCTGCCGGCAGGGGTGAATTTCTACGGCATCGATCCGCGGCGTCTGCCGACAAGGACGGCATGGGAGGTAGGGAAAGAGCTCGGAGATCAGGTCATCTCGCAATATATCGAGAGCGAAGGCCGGTATCCGGAAAGCGTCGGCATGGTTTTCTGGTCAGGCGCGAATATGCGAAGTCACGGGCAGTGCATCGCGGAATTTCTCTATCTCATGGGCATCCGTCCTATCTGGGAGCCGGGCAGCCTCTATGTGAAGCGTTTGGAGCCCATCCCCCTGTCGGAGCTCAAGCGTCCGCGCATCGATGTGACGGCGCGCATCAGCGGTCTTTTCCGTGATACCATGCCCTCTGTCGTCTCACTGATGGACAGGGCGGTGCTGCTCGCCGCTTCTCTTACGGAGAATGACGAGGATAATTACGTCAGGAAACATATTTCTGAGGACAGCCGGATCATGGAAGAAAAAGGCTCGCCCAAGGAAGAGGCGTGGCGGGAAGCTGCGTATCGCATCTTCGGGGATGCCCCGGGGACGTATGGCGCAGGCGTTGCGGCGCTTCTGGAGGAGAAAAATTGGGACAGCCTCGATGACCTTGCGAATGTTTTCATCCGATGGGGCGGTCATGCCTATGGGTCGAGGTCAAATGGCGACTACAAGCCCGAGCTCTTTCGTGAGCGTCTCTCGCATATGGAAGTCACCATCAAGAATGAGGATAACCATGAGACCAATATGATGTCATCGGATGACTACAATGCTTACCACGGCGGCCTGATCGCAGCGGTCAGAAGCTGCTCGGGGAAGAAACCACGTGCTTACGAAGGGGACAGCAGCGATCGGAGCCGCATCAAGGTACGCACTGTCGAAGCGGCAGCGAAGCGCATCTTCCGCACGGAGACTGTGAATCCGAAATTCATCGAAGGCCTTATGCAGCATGGCTACAAAGGCGCGGCAGATCTTTCAAATCGTGTCGCCGTCAGTTTCCAGTGGGATGCGACGAGCGATGTCATGGAGGACTGGATGTATGAGAAGCTCTCCGCCGCCTATGCCCTGGATCCCAAGGTGCAGGACTGGATGAAGCGTGTGAATCCTTGGGCACTTAGCCGCATCACTGAGACGCTCCTTGAGGCAGCGCGGCGAGGTCTGTGGCAGGCCAAAGAGGAGACTGTGGATGCTCTCGAGAAGCTGTATCTTGAGGTCGAAGGAGAGATCGAGGAGGAATAAGAAAACGCTGATCGGATCGCAAAGCGATCGGATCAGCGTTTTCTTCACGGAATGGCGCTCTCTGTCCCATTGTCACAAAATATCCAGATCCTCATAAGCGGGGCGCATCACATATGTTCCCGTCTTATCAATGAGCCCCCATTTGCCTTTGACCTTGACGCCGGCGAGACCGGAGGAGAAGGGGGTGACGTCGGAAAAGGTGTCGTCATGAGGGAAGGCTTCATGACCCGCAGGCGTGAGGAAGCTCCAGCCGTTCTTTGTCTTGACGGGAAGGAGGCCTTCTCCTGCTTTCGATACGGCGAGGTAGAGGGGGACGGTGAGGCGTGTCCCGTCTTTGTCTGCGATGCCCCATTTGTCCTCTTCTTTATAACCGAAAAGACCACTGCCCAAGGATCGGATCTCCTTATAGGAGAATGGCAGAAGCTCGTGACCGTCTTCCATGGAGAGGAGGCCCCATTTCTTGTTTTCGTCTTTGGCGAGAAGTACGCCGTCTTCCTCATCGGGGAGGAGACCGGTATAGATGGTATGAGCGATGTAGGTGCCTTCGCGGTCGACCCAGCCATAGCGGCCGTCTTTCGAAAGGAGGATGCCTTTTCTTCCGGCGGAGAAGACGCGGTCATTGGCGGGGCTGGCGATGACTTTTCCGTTCTTGTCGATGTAGCCGCGCTTCTCCGTGACGGATGTGACAGGCTCATAGTCGTATCGGCCAGGATACCAGATGGGCAGACCGATGCCCCATCCCCAGCCCCATGGGTGATGGTGATGGCGGAAGGAAAGCCAGTCGCCCCATCCCCAGCCGATGCCGATGGAGATAGGAGGAAGGCTGCGGACGGCGTGCGTCTCCACCTCGCCTTCTCTGACTTCGGCAAGGCCGTCCTTGAAGGGGAAAAGCTGGTCGTAGTCTGCCATGAAGGCGATGGTGCCGTCAGGTCTGGCATAGCCGTTGCCGTCGATGGTCTTGACACCGGAGAGCCCCTCGGAGAAGGGGGTCAGCACAGCTTTGAACTGCGGCTTTGCAGTGACGTTTCCTTCGGTATCGATGAATCCCCAGAGCTTGCTGTCGCCTAGGATAGCCGCGTAGCCTTCGCTGAAGGCTGGCGAGACGGCTTTGTAAGCGGGAGGGATGATTTCCTTGCCCTCTCTATCTATGTAGCCCCAGAGATTCTTTTGGTTTTTGACGGCGAGGCGTCCCTCTTGGAAGGCAGCACCGGTGTCCTTGTAGTTCGGGGAGACGATATAGCGGCCCGTCATGTCGATGACGCCCCAGCGTCCTTTTTCTTTGACGGCGGCGAGACCGTCTTCAAAGAAGCGCGCTTCCTGATAGACAGGCTTCACTTCTTTTCCATCCAGCGAAAGATAGCCATAGGTCGCGCCCTGCTTTACGATCGCCATGCCGTTCTCGAAGTCGGAGACTTGATCGTAGGCGGCATCAGAGATCAGCGATCCATCTTTTTTGTAGAAGGAGATCTTCTTGTCCTTCCCACGGACGGCGAGAGCACCTTCTTTCCAGATGGAGCGGCTTTCATAGGAGATCGGGATGACTTCCTTTCCCGTGCGGGTGAAGAATCCGCGAAGTCCGCCTTTTTCTGCTTCAATGAGATCATCACGCCCCTCTTCAGAGAGAAGGTCCTCCTTCTGCTCGTCGGTCTCGGAGAGTGAGAGGCCGAGACGGTCATACGAGATCGGGATCACGACTTGGCCGGCACCATTCACTGCGCCCCACATGCCGTTTTCTTTGACTGCGGCTGTGAAGGGGAGCGTGGGTTCATTGGCAGAAATCGCAGTTGCTGCCAAGAGGGCAGCAAGCGTCAGGAGCAGTGTACGTTTTTTCATAGAGAGCACCTCCGGGAAGATGATAGATTCTATCCTAAGGAAACACTGATTAAATCGTTGTCCGACTTGGCTCTTGCATTTTCATGCAAGGCGAGGAATAATCCGACGCGAATAGCGAGCTATTTAAGGAGGGTTATGACGAAGCATTGCATGAAAATACATGCCAAATCGGACTCTGCGATTTAATCAGCGTTTCCTTAATTATAGTCAAAGAACGAGGGGCTGTAAATTGAAAGCAAAAAAGCATTTTCCGCGGGGAAAATGCTTTTTGATGCTATGGGGACCTATGGGGCGGCACGACCCGGGGGATAAGTTTGAAAGCAGGGAAGAGTAGTTAGTGGCTAGGGATTAGGAGTGACTAGTGACTAGTCACTGGGATTCTCCGGCATCGTCATCCCGAGCGTAGCCGAGGGATCTTTACTGCACCGCAGGAAATCAGCGTGCATGCGCCGAGGGGGAAACGATGTCTTGGTGCTGTCTCACAGCAGGCAATGAGCGTTCTGCCATAGAGATTTCTCGGCTACGCTCAAAATGACGACGGCGCGAAGCGCTATCAAAATTCCGCGGCGCTTCTGATTATGATGCGCCGCACCAATCCCTTTGAACCTCTTGAACCTATAGAACCCGCTGAACCTTTATCATTCCACTTCGATGAGTTCATACTGTGGATTTCCCATCTTGAGCTCTTTCATCGCCTGCAGCTGATGGAGACCGTGGCGAGACTCGATGCGCTTGACGAGATCCTGATTCGAGGCGGTCTGATAGACGAGGTCGACCGATGCCTGATCGATCGCGAGAAGGTCGGTCGAGGCGAGGATGCCGATATCCGGGATCGTCGGCTCGGCAGCGATGAGACCGGCGCAGTCGCAGTCGACAGACATGCGGCGCAGGACATTCAGGTAGACGATGTGCTTGCCGAAGAGATCAATGGTGGCTTTGGCGGATTCCGCCATGTTCTCCATGAGGAGTTCCTTGCCTGGCCAGGCGTCCCAGTCTTCCGGCTGATTGTTTACATCGACGCCATGGACCTGGCTCTTGCCGATGCGTCCATCCGCGCAGCCGATGGCGAGATTCTTCATCGAGCCGCCAAAGCCGCCCATGGCATGTCCTTTGAAATGGGTGAGGACGATCATCGAGTCATAGTTCACGATGTGGCTGCCCATGGAGACCGTCTTGAAATGCTTGCCGCCACGGACCGGAAGCTCGATAGTTCCTTCTTCGTCCATGATATCGACGGGGCAGAAGGTCCAGCCATTCACCTGCAGGGTGTCGCGGTGCATCTCTGTCGTGTAGCGGTCTCCCTGGTAGAGCGTATTCGTTTCTACGATCGTGCTGTCCTTCACCTGCTTCTGAAAGGCTGCTACCATGTCACGCGGCAGGATATTCGGCCCATGCTTTTCACCGGTATGCAGTTTGATGGCTACTTTGCCATAGATGGCATCATTGATCCGTGCGTAGAGCGAGATCAGGTGCGTCGCATCGATCACGCGGGTGAAGTACACCTTGGCGCGGCTGCCTTCTGCGCTCTCATCCACACGGCGCGAGCCGATGATGGGAGCCTGTTTGTATGTTTCCATATCGTATCCTCCTTGATGGCTAGGGCTGCCTGTGGCAGCTCCGATCTACGTCATTAGTATAGTCTGTATTTTCTTCAATCACAAATGCTTTTGGCGAATGAGCATGGAAGCGGGAAAAGCATGGGAAAGCCCGGGCGGCGCTCTGCTGAGGAGAACCGATGGGATGGGGATCACAAAAAAACGCCCATGCATACACATGGGCGTTCATGTTCTGGAGCCGGCAACAGGATTTGAACCTGCGACCTACGCATTACGAATGCGCCGCTCTACCAGCTGAGCTATACCGGCATTGACATGAAATATTGTAACAAATGGAGTGGGGGTTTGTCAAATAAATTTTGCTGTTTTCAGAGAAGGCTGCGCGTTTTCCATGAATCATGCCGAGCGCATGCGCCTGTAAGAGGGAAACAGGATATGCGTCATGGGCTTTTGAAAATGTATTGACAAATCCGAATTTCCGTGCTATACTTCTAAACATTGTCGGGGCATAGCGCAGTTTGGTAGCGCACTTGGTTCGGGACCAAGGGGTCGCAGGTTCAAATCCTGCTGCTCCGACCATTTTTATGCGGGTGTAGCTCAATGGTAGAGCGCCAGCCTTCCAAGCTGGTTACGAGGGTTCGATTCCCTTCACCCGCTCCAGAAACGATCCGCTCTTGGGGCGGGCTTTTTTATTGTCTGAAATGACTGGCATCTGCCTTTCGTGCATCCAAGGGAAAGGAAGCTCCTGCGATTTTCCGGCATTTCCTTATACCCGTTTCCGAAATATGATAAGATAGTAGCAATAGCAGTGGAGGTGGATCACGATGGCATACACAGAAGCGGAATTGATCGGTCAGCTGGAGAAGGATCTTGCGCGTCCGGGCGAGCTGTATGTAAAGGACTATATACAAGAGGGCGGGGCGGCGAGTGATACAGGGCGCTCCTATGAGGACATCATCAGCACGTATCTCGTCTCTCACGCAGAAGCACTGAAAATGACAGATACGAATTGGGGCATGGTGCATACCGCTATCGGCAAGACTTCCGAGCGAGGGAGCCGCATGGCGCAGAAGCTGCTTTCGGAGAAGGACTTTTTCCATGCCATTCCGCTTGACGGAGATGTGCGTTTGACAGATGGGACGATGGCGGAGATCGGATACTTTGATTTTATGACGCTCAATAAAGAAGGAAAGAGCCTCACACTCTTTGAGATCCAGCCATATCCGGAAAAAGAAAAGCCGCTTTCGCGTCTCCTTCGCTGCTGGAGCCTCAAGACTTCGCTAAACAAAGCACTTCTTTTGCAGATGCTCGGCATGGAAAAGCTGCCACGGATCTCCATCGTGACGCTCATCACCGGCGGAGGAAGTGATCACTTCACGCCTGCGGGGAGACAGCCGGTGCCTCTTCCTTTGAAGCAGCTGGGCGGGATGCTCGGTGTTTTTTGCCTTTATCTCTTCCATGGCCTGTACGGCGTCCCCGTGAGCGGAGCACAGGCTCCGGCGCAGATGACGCGCGCGGAGCTGATCTCGCTCCTGGAAAAAGATGCCGAGCATCCGGAGCTTTTGTATCAGAAGGACTATATCAATCGATTCGGCCTCACGGCGGATACGAAGGAGCCGTACGCGGCTGTTGCAGCCGGTTGGCTCACCGGGCATCGGGATCTGTGGATGGGGGTGGCGCATGGTCTTTACCGATTGGTCGAAGGGAATCGCGTCAGCATCACGATGAAGGATCCCGATCTCCAAAGGATCCGCAAGCAGCGCGTCTTTCCGCCTTTTGGCGAAGTGCTGCCTGTCGCGCTCGTGCTTTTGGGAAATCGGTCGCAGGAGCTAGGACGCCCCTCTATGCTGCTCTATGATGGAAATCCGTCAGGGACGGGGACGTACTCTCTCGTGAGAGCGCTCGAAAGGGTCGATCCGTCCGACAGCCTGCTTCGGAGCGTACTTCGCGCGTTCACGCATCTTGTGCTGGTCGATCGGAAGAAGCTGATGGCAGATCTTCGGCTACCGGAGGAAACGACGATGGAGGTACGTCTCGTCGTAGGAAAGGGGATGCAGTACGACCTCTTTTTGCGGGATCTCCCCTTCGTAGAGCCGCTCATGAAGGCCATGGGCATCGGACTCATCACGATGGGAGAAGGATATGAGGCGATGTATTGAGGGAGATTTTAGTGACTAGTGACTAGTGACTAGTGACTGGTGACTAGTGACTGGACACAAGCTACCAGTTACAAGCTACTAGTCACAAGTCACTCTTTTCAAAAACCTTGAACCTTCCCTTCGTTCCCTATATAATAAGAAGAAATAAAAATGTAAGGAGAGCAACCATCCATGGGATTTTTTGATAAAAAGCACGAATCCGACACCCCGATAGGAAACCTGAGAGCGCACATCGGTACCTACATGTACTTTGTCAAAGTGGGCAAGTCGAAGTTCAAGCACAAGGGACGCATTGGCGAGATCTTTGCGGATATGGACAACACCCAGTTCCTTTTCAATCAGGCGACAATGGGGACGATGTATGATTTCAAAAAGAAACTCGACTATGCCCTTTGGGATGCAGCCGTTCATAAATACACCGAAGACATGGAAGCCCTGAAGGCAGAACTGCTCAAGGTCGTCGATCAGGAAGAGGCAGCGCCGAAGGAAGAGGAAGCGGTGGAAGTCGCTCCAAAGGAAGAGGAGACAGGCGACTGGAAATCCTCCATCAAAGGACAGATGGCGGCTGCGGAAGAGAAGGCGAAGAAGGAAGCCGAGCGCAAGAAGCACGAAGCTGAGTCGGAGGAAGGCTTTGCGGTCGATGCCAGCGAAGAAATGACCGAAGCCGACTGCCGCGAGCTCTGGCGCATCCTACAGGGACTCGAAAGAGAATTCCAGGAAATGAAGAGCATTGCGGACGACTGGTTCACCGTACACGGTAAAGGCAATGGCTGCTTTGCCGCGCTCGCCATGATGGCTCTTATCCCCGTGGGCGCGATCTACGGGATCTGTCAGATGCTGTAAATGAGGAATGGATGTGCGGCACGCATACTAAGGAAGCGGCCGATCATGCGCTTTGCTCTCCTTTGGATCCTGAGAACCTGCTGCGTCCCTTCACCATGACGGTAAAGGGAAAATGGACTGATGTGCCTGCCCGGCCCCAATTCCTTATAATAACTTTTCTCGAGAGGGTGTACATTTACCCTCACCTATGGTATGATAATGCAAGAAATCTTGGTTTCAGGGAGGTGACATCATGTCCAAACACATCGTTACAATCAACAAGTCTTCTCTGCAGGACTCCATCAAATTCGAAGGCTGCAGTGAATGTCAGACTTCCTGCCAGTCCGCTTGCAAAACAAGCTGCACCATTGGCAACCTGATCTGCACAGAACAGGAAGAAGCAGAAGCAAAGAGAGCATAAGCTGATGCACGGCCAAGCCCCCGGCCTTGAGACCGGGGGCTTTTCTTGTGAGAGAATGGATGAGGGTGGAAGGGAAATAGCATCAGAATTTTCGGCGCTTCCTGATCGGCTGCGCCGCACCATCCCTTTGAAGCCATAAAACTGTTGAGCCCTTCTAGACCATAAGCCTTACCTGATATACCAGCAAGCAATCAATAAAAGGAGAATAACATTTCATGGATTACAACGTTAAGCCAATGATCCACCGTTTCCAGCAGAACGGCATGAATATCGTCATGGATGTGAACAGCGGCATCGTACATGTCGTCGATGATGTGACGTACAAGGTCCTCGCGTATTACAATGGAACCAACCGGGGAATGGTTCTGGCGAATTTGGCCAAAGACTACGAAGAGGCCGAACTCAATGAAGTCATGGATGACCTTGATGAACTCATCGCCAAAGAAGTGCTCTTCGCACCGATGGATAAGAATTACAAAATGGCGATCGAAGACCGTCCGATCATCAAAGCACTCTGCATCAATATCGCTCATGACTGCAATCTGCGCTGCCAGTACTGCTTCGCCGGACAGGGCGGCTATGGCCAGTGGCGTATGCTGATGAGCTTCGACGTTGCCAGAAGAGCTGTCGATTTCCTCATCGCACACAGCGGTCCGCGTGAACACTGCGAGCTTGATTTCTTCGGCGGTGAACCGCTCATGAACTGGCATGTCGTACAGCAGACCATCGACTATGTACACAAGCAGGAAAAGAAGCACGGCAAGAAGATCAAGATGTCCCTCACCACGAATGGCCTTCTGCTCGACAAGGAAAAGGTCAAATATCTGACAGACAACCACATCAGTCTCATCTTGTCGCTTGACGGCCGCAAGGAAATGCATGACCGTATGCGTCCGGGCGTCCATGGCGAAGGCACCTATGATGAGATCGTGAAGAATCTCCAGTACTGCGTGGCGAACCGCAAGGGTGAGGAATACTATGTCCGCGGTACCTTCACCCGTTACAATATGGACTTTACGACCGACGTCATCGATATGATCGACAAGGGCTTCCCGGCTGTATCCATGGAACCGGTCGTCGGCGAAGACACTGCCGACTACTCCATCAAGGAAGAGGATCTGCCGCGCGTCAAAGCGGAATATGACCGCCTCGCCAAGCTCTTCATCGCAAGAGAAGAAGAAGGCCGTCCATTCTTCTTCTTCCATTTCAATATGGATCTCTGGAAGGGCCCCTGCCTCCCGAAGCGTCTTCGCGGCTGCGGTGCCGGTCACGAGTATCTCGCCGTCGTACCGAATGGCGATATTTACCCCTGCCACCAGTTCGTCGGACGAGAAGGCTACGTCATTGGCAACGTCTATGAAGGTCTCAAGAACTTCAAGATGATGCGCGATTTCCGCATGAACCACGTCTTCAGCAAGCCGGAATGTGTCGACTGCTGGGCGAAATTCTTCTGCTCCGGCGGCTGCCATGCGAATAACGAAGCATTTGCCGGCGACATTCATAAGCCGTACCACATCACCTGTGAGATCCAGAAGAAACGTGTAGAATGCGCGATGATGATCCAGGCGTACAATGAAATGAAGAAACCAAAGGTCATGGCGCAGCCAGGCACCTACCAGGCAAAGAAAGAAGCCATGGAAGAGAAATAAAGAGCCTGTAGCTGAGAAAGTCTTTGCAGGAAGAGTGATAGTCCCGCAGGATCTTTCAGGCATAGAGGGGCTGTGAAGAAATGAATCCTCATTTCTTCACAGCCCCTTTTTACTTTGTTTTACTTTGTTTTCATTTGGTTCAGGGTTCAAGGTTCAAGGTTCAGGGCTCTCGTGGCGGCTTCGCCGCCTTTTTTAGAAGATGGTATTCTCGTATCGCAGCCTTCCCCTCTAGGGAATGCTATTAAGTTAAGCGGCAGAACGTTCTTGGCTCCCCATCGGGGGAGCTGCCCGAAGGGCTTGTGCAAGCGAACTGGATTTTTAGGAGTGAAGCGACGCGAAAATCCAGT
>OIXX01000744.1_pt1 | contig 15915 bp, 28 predicted proteins | sample 1588161 | NCBI WGS metagenome assembly OIXX01 (sample SAMN03283274) | human gut metagenome | biome: human-associated habitat; material: feces | host: Homo sapiens | place: Peru | collected 2012
CATGTGGTACGTGTCCAACCTTTGAACGCTTACGCATTTGATAAAAGATTTGTTCTGGGTTCGCTGTGTACTTTGTATCCTTGCTTTCCCAGTAAGTAATGTTGTTCATTACGTATTGTGCAATGAATGCTCGGTTTTCCATTTTTAAACTCCTATTCGAATAGATCTCGTTTGTATGTTCCTTGTTTCAAATTCATAGCAATAAATTCGTTGCTATATTTGCTTTCAAGTTTCCTTTTGTATTCTGAATAAATGACATCATCAACGTTATGAAATATTGATGTTAGCACCTGCTCTTTTCGATGGTAAATTTTTCTTGGCTGTTTAAACAAAATCATTCCGTGTTTGTGACCCTTGGGCAACCTGCTGCCTGATCCAAGCATCGAATATTTAAACCCAGCTTTTTCCAAAAGCGTTCTGTCTCGTTGTGCTGTTGAAAACGGCGGATTATCAAAAATAAATCGATCGGTTTCTCCGCTCGCCAATAAATCTTCAAAGCGTTCAAACTCTTTTACATCTAACTCTTTGTCTAATAAGAACTTAGTATATGGATTATCGTTTCCAAATGCTGTTGCGAATTTTGTTTTACCATCAAATCCAATGTATCGCTTTGTGAGTTGAAAATGTTCTTCGACCAACTTCAACGGTGTGTAAAATTCATCTAGCGTTTTTCGTTCTTCTTCGGCGTATCTCTTAGCCCATTCCATCGTCATGGTTTATACTCCTTTGGTACATATCGTTTTATAATAAAAAAAAACAAGTAAATTGTTGTTAATATATTATGTATTGATATATTATGTGGTTGCGTTGGTCCGCCCCACATCTCAATACAACTATTATTGACTTTTTTTATTGCCTTGTCAACCCTTTCTTTAACGAATTGGTATAGTCGTACTCGAATAGGTCAGCATTGCGAAATGATATGTTCATTGCAGCAGCAACGTTCAACTTAGTCATGCCATCATTACGCATGATTGAATAAACGTAACTGTAATGCCTATAATTTGCATGCGTGATCGTTCTAAATTCTTTATTCATTATTCAAACCCCTTTGCAATCGCTTCGATTACGTTGACGGTAACACTGTTTCCAGCTTGCTTATATAATTGACTATCGCTTAATCCAGCAGCCTTTACCTTGTCAAACAATTCATCAGGAAACGCCTGTAATCGCCAGCATTCTCGCGGCGTCAGCTTTCTTACGCGACCATTTACAAGTACCTTTGGCTCTCTTCCGCCTCCCTGCATAGTGTTAAGCGTTGGCGCAATTCCGTCAGCATCATATACACGACCTGTTTGCGGATTGCCACCAAATGAAGTACTGTTTTTTAGATTTCCAACTTGCTTGATACTTGCTTGATTAGTTGATCCGTTTTCTCCGAAGAAAGGAAATACTTCTCGTCCACTGTCTTCTCTAAGATGTCCGATAATGTACACTCGTTCTCGGTTTTGCGAAACTCCGAAGTCTTTGCTGTTAAGTACACGCCATTCGACATCGTACCCCAGTTCATCAAGCGTGTTGAGGATTGTTCGGAAAGTGTTCCCGCTGTCGTGATTGAGTAACCCTTTGACGTTTTCAAGGAATAGATAGCGTGGTTTGATTTGTTGAGCCGCTCTGGCAATATCGAAGAATAACGTTCCTTTTGTGCTGTCCAAAAATCCCATACGCTTTCCTGCGATACTGAACGCTTGGCAAGGGAAGCCCCCTGCAATGATGTCGACTGATCCATTAAATTTTCTCCATTCTTCATCTTTTACTTTCGTAATATCCGTTGCTGTCCATTCGCCTGACGTATCGAACATAGCGTTGTATGATTGACGTGCAAATTTGTCAATTTCAACATACCCAACCGGCGTGTGACCATTCCGCTCAAGACCAAGCCTAAAACCACCAATACCACTAAACAAGTCTAAAAAATTCATTCTATTTAATCTCCATATTCGCTCATGTTGTACCAGCGTGCCAAACGATCAATGCGACCCATACCCCAACCAGTGAACGCTTGAACATCCTTGCGGGTGTAATTGCACTTACGCAACTTGATATACAAAATCTTTGCTTCTTCAAACTCTTCATGCCTTTGCTTAGCCGTTTGCTCAAATCCATCGAAGTATGGCGTCTCTGGTTCTCGTTCCTTTTGCTTGTCAACGTTTACCGTTACCAAGTCGCCTACATTGTAACTGCTGAAATTATAGTTAATCATTCTTGTATCCCCCTAACAACTTAATAAGTCCCCACAAAGCTAAACTGATTGACAACGGTACCACTGTCAGCAACACATATAAAGCTATCGTAAACATCGCATTTAAATGCAATAGCAATGCTAAGAACGGAACTGCGAAAATTGGTGCGCTTAACAACGCGCTATTGATACTTGCGTGTATCTTCTTCATGTTTAGACGGGCTTACAGTCTTTTCACCCTTGGCTGTTGTTATATTACTTGTAACTCTCAACTAGTTCAGCATCACCGAACTTGTCCAACATTTGGGACACGATGCTTTCGACATCGCGATCACTCAACGCGCCAGCATATCGCTTGTCGCTAGTAGATGTGTAATCCTCTGATCCTACTTCCACTACGAAGCGACCGAAACCATCTCCTAAGATGAACGCCTTACCATCTTCATAGTGTTCGATCACTACCTTTGTTTCTTCGCCTTGCTTAACCTTGATTTGCTTCATGTCTTTGTTCCTCCTTTGTTTATATATATAACTATACACCCGTTTTTATCTATGTCAATAAAAAAAGACAGCTATTAAGCTGCCTTAATAATTTCTTATAAATTGAATACGCCACGTTGCTTGTTCTCGTCAAAGTAGTAAATCTTCATGCCGTTAAGTGATCCAACGAAGCCGTTGCTCTTCTCCCAGCCGCTTGTCTTTGTAATCGCCGGTACTTGGTGGATGTACAAGCTGTCCGTCTTTTCTGTCGTCGTGTGGTAATGCCCTTGGAACCAGTGAATATCATTTCCAGTTCGCAACGACTGCATCAGCACATCAGGCATTTCAGCCTTGATGAACTTCAAATAATCAGTATCACGCAACCGGTTCTTCTTAACGCCTCCGCCGTGATACATTACAATGGGAACATTGCCGAGTTGGTAACTAGCAAATTCGCCTGCATAATCAACATAAATTCCCATCGCGTTCCACGTGTGGTACATAATTTGCGAACTTGTGCGGTCATGGTTTCCATCAATTGCAATAACCTTAACTTCATCAGCCAATTCCATAGCCTTAAATGTAATTTCAGCGATAAAGTTCGTTGCATCGGTAACGGCTTGCATTAAGTCGATGCTGTCGATTGAAGTGCCTGAACTTGTAACGCCTTCTGCTGTCTCACTATGCAAATAGTCGCCACCAAGAATGATTAGCAGTTCCTTTACCCGCCGAGCTTGTAGTTCTTCAACAACTCTTTCAATCTTTTCAAAGTATTCCGAACTATCAGCAAACCCAAAGTGCATATCGTACAGCGGCAAGACAGCGTACATGTTGTTATTTGTGCTTAAAACGTTCTCTGACGGCTTTTTAGTAAATTCGTAGCTATTTACCTTATCGAGATACAAATCAATGTCAAATGGCTTCTCTCGGCGATCAAATGCAATTCTAAGTGACGTCTTGTCTGCATATTGATTGAAGTATGATCCACTTTTCTTAATAGCGAACTCGTCAGGGTTCAAACCGACAAATTCAAGCAATTCAGCTTCTCCCTTGTCCTTGATAGCTGTAAATGCTTCTCCGTCAATCTCCTTGACGTTATATGTACGCCCGTCTGGTTGTTCCTTTTGACGCGTTACAAACGACTTGTTAAGCATCGAGCCAGTTTCTCGCATTCGTTGCGCACGCTTTCGTATCGTCGCTTCTTTCTTCCCCAAATGTTCGGCAATTTCTTTTTGCGGTGTAATACCGTAATTGTCTATCAAATATAAATCTTCTTCACTAGTCCAAGTCATCTTGCTCCCCTAACACATCAATAACCATTTGAATGTTCTCCTGCGCCTTCTTCAAATCTTGAATAGGCTTACCCTTATCCTTGTATCGTGATACATACTTAATTGCGTTACCAATTGCCCACGACTTAAATCCGTCATCTCCAATAATTGAACGAATGTGGTTCTTAACTTCTGTACCATCTTCCAGCATGTAGTGCGATGGGCGCTTAACAGCATTTTCCACTTCAAACATTTCGTCAATCAACCGTTTATTTTCTTCAATATTTAACTTTTCAATCAATTCAGCATTAGTATAATCTCCGATATTGTTCAATCCAGAAATTTCGTTTGTGGTGTCAATTTTTAGCTTATCTAATAATTCTTCTGGGTTTCCTGAAAACTCGTAAACATTTTTACCGTTTAACTTTGTATAAAATTCCAGTACATCGACGACTTGTTCTCTTGTCAAAAACACGTCAGCATCATACCAAGTTTCAACTACGTCAGAACTATCAAACCACCAATAGTTTTGAAAGCTATCGTTGTCTTCCCATGCGTTTTCATCTGTTCCAATGACAGACTTTCCGTCAAAAATAATATAATACTTTTCATTCATTCTAATAACCAACCTTCAATATTTTCGTATATAAAATTATAAAACTTGTCTGTATCAACAGTTTTAATATATTCGTAGTAGTCCGGCATTGCAAGACCACTTGCGATATCTTCTAAAAATCGTGTGTAAATGATGGCAGGATAACCCTTGTAACCTTTAAATTTCCCGTTACGATTGAATACAACCTGATAGCAAAGTTCGTGCGCTTTCATCATAGTATAGTTCTTAATAAATGTATCGTCCATATCTTAATTGAACTCCTTTGAACCAGTCGAACCAAAGCCGCCACGGTTAGCATCATCTAACTTTGTTACTTCTTCCAATTCAATATTTACAAACATTGCGTCTTGCGTGTTAGCCAATCGAAACTGCAACAATCGTGTACCGCGCTCAACAAAAGTAGCACGAGTTGCATAGAAAGCTGCTCCCCACTCGTCATCGTCTCCGCTGTATGAATTATCAATCACTCCCATGCTATTAGCTAGTAATAGTCCTGTTTTCATGAAAGTTGATGATCGTGGCAAAACATGCGCTTCAACACCTTCAGGCAACTTCATTGCCAAGCCGAGCGGCACTTTAACGACATCGCCAGCATTAACTGAAATATCTTCGTCAATTGCCAAATCAATCCAATCACCTTTCTTGATCGCCTTTAAACGATAACTGTCTTCGTGTGTGTACTTAATCTTAATGTTCATCTTATACTCCTTGTCGTTCGTTAAAAATACGGTTTAGTTCATTCATATCTTCTTTTGTCGCAAAGTTCTTGACAAAATTCTTTGCGTGGCTCTTGTAAACAGCTATCTTATGCCGTTCATTGTTTTCAGGTTTCTTAAAGTATTCTCGCATGTATTCGTTTCGTTCCATATCATAATGGGCTTGCAGTCTTTTTCACCCTTGGCTGTTTAGATTTAATTGTACATTACAAGCTAATATTACCATAATTAGCTACCGATTCGTCCCCTACCTTTTTCCATTCCGTTACCGAATTGTCAATTATTTTGTCAAATTGATTTAGTAACTTTTAATTATGGAATTTCCAGTCGAACCAACTAACTCCAGCGTATTCCATAAGCGCACTCATAACAATCCAGCGTGTTGCATGTTCATTGAAGAACAGCTGTCCATATTCATATAATGTTTCTGGCTGTGCCATTAATCTTCCACCCTTTCAATAGTAATTTTCCAATTGTTCGTTTGCTTACCTTCAAACGAATGTGATACTTGTGCAATAACCGAATTTCCTTCGCCATGTAAAATTTCAAAAACTGCATGCTTAGCAGCTTTTTCAAGTAAAAATTGTTCTTCCATCAATTCTTCTTGTGTCATTATCATTCACCACTTTCAATAAATTCATCAACAATCTGTTCTACAGTCATATCACGGCGCATTGCATTTTCTGAATTTGCAAACTTAATCAAAATATCGCGCACTTGCGTTTCATAATATCCAACGAACGTCATTGGAAAACCAGCATGTATTTTAGCTTCTGGTTCGTCCCACGCGTTTTCAATAAATACATCGTCATCAAGATAATCTATTTTTACTGGTTTAATTCCTGCAATTGTCATTATTCAAACTCGTTTCCTTCTTCGTCAATTTCAACAACCACCTGATGCGAATTAGCCCATTCTTGAGCTTCTTCTCGCGTGTCAAACTTCATTGCAAGATTATAGTCAGTATTCAAAGCCATTTGATCAACAACCTTAACGTACGAATAATATCCATCTGAATGAATTTCTTTGCTGCGTACAACAAACTTATGTGGTTCTTCAACTTCAAACACATCTTCTCCGTTCAACCATTGAATGATTGCAATTAGACGGTTGTTATTCTCTATTGGATTATCTAGGTCCGTCCACCAAATTCCGATAACAAAAGGAATGTTCTGAATATTTTCCCCGACTACAAATTCGTAATCAGAACCTGTTTTAGCGTCCAAATCATTTTTATCACGCCACTCAACAAAAGCGTTCATGAACTCTTGTGTTACCTTGTACATCTTTTCTTCCTTTCGTCCGTCGTATACGATTGTTTCATCTTCAAACGTTTTCATCACCGACCACCAAATATTATCATTTGTAATCATCAACATATATGGAAAGTTGTTTTCGTTAAAATTAAATCGTTCACTTGGAACAAAACTCATTGCATTTTCACAAGCGTTCCAAGGAAAACCTTTTTGTTCAAACCTCTTCAAAACTTCTAGTTCTTGTTCCTTGTTCGCTACAATATATGCCTTATCTGCCATTTCTTATATCTCCTTTGTTTATATATATAACTATACACCTAAATTTGTTTATGTCAATAAAAAACAACCACTTCGCTAAAAGTGATTGTCAAAGTTTACGCATTATTTTGTTTCTGTTTCTTGATCAGCAAAGTAAATTTTGTAGCCTTTTGCTTGTTTAAATTTTCCTTTAGCGACGAGCAATGCGTCTGATTTATAAATACCTAGTTCTCGCTCTACTTCATGAGCGCTAATGAATGTTTTATCCATACCTTGTCCGACGACTCGTAATCTAGTACCTTGTGCTGCTCTCCAGTGATCATCTCTTTGTTCGGATCTACTTACCCACATCAGGTTTTGTAATGTGTTGTATTTTCTGTCGTGGTTTAAGTGATGTATTTCTATAAGGCTATCAGGGTTTGGCAAAAACGCCTCGGCAACTAACCTATGAACCTTATAATTTTTATAAACGCCATTCTTTTGTAATACAATGTTGGCATATCCGTCTTTATCAATCTGTATCTTTAAATCTCTTCCCTTATACTTCCTGATCCTTCCGTCTTTACACTCGACTATTCTATTAACGCTCCGAATTTGACCCAATTCGTTAACTTCGTAAAAACCTTCGTAATCTTTAATTGATTTGTACATTTTGTTATTTCTCCTTTGTTTATATATATAGTATACAATTATCTTTTTGTAATAGTCAATAAAAAAAAGAGCGATATAATCGCCCTTGAAATATTGCATTAGAATAATCCTTCGCCCCATTCATTATTTTTGTTTTGATATTTATCGCTAAACCATCTTAGTGTTTTAATGTCTTGCGTCTTGAACGCTTTTTTAAATTCGCTTGTTTTGAAAAACACACGTTTGCCTTCCTTATCATAACTAACGCCAATAAAAACGCCCTTATTATCGATTAAGGTGTAATACATGGTAAAAATCCCGTTCGTATTGTTTTTGAAGTTGAAGAACCTTTTTGCGTGTCATACGCTTACCTCCGGGGTTTGCAACTTGTGCAGCCAATTCAGCAATAGCATCATAAACGTCAAACCCAGTTTCAAGCATAATCATCTTAACGCGAAACTTCACGTAATCAGGATTTTCATAAGTAGCGTTTGCAAAGCTACCGTTTTTCTCTTCGTATTCCTTTACTAAATCAAACCACTCCATTTTATGCTCCTTTCATCAAAATAAAAAGCGTAAGGCTTTAACCTTACGCGTAGTAACTAGAATGGTAAACCGTCATCATCAAAATCGACAGTATCGAATGGCGATGAAGTTGGCTTTGAAGCTGTTGCAGCAGGTTGTGTAGCGTTATCATTCTTTGAACCAACGAAATCAAATTGGTTTACGATAACATCAGTTGTATAAACTCGCGTGCCATCTTCCTTATCGTATGATCCAGTTCTCAAATTTCCGGCGATTAGAATTTGTTGTCCCTTTCCGAAAAACTTATTTAAGTTTTCTGCGTCACGTCCAAATGCAACAACGTTGATAAAGTCGCTTTCTCGTTCGCCGTCCTTGTTCTTAAAGTTTCGTGGAACTGCGATGTTGTTTCGGAAAATGCTTGTTTCTCCAACTTCCTTGAAGTCGTTTTCTCGTGTAAAGCGTCCCAATAGTTGTACTGCGTTCATGTTATGCGTTCTCCTTCTTTGTTGTGTTCAAGTAGTGAATGATATAAGCTTTTTGGTTGTCGTTTACTGATTGGAACGTTTGCACGTCCTTAACAGCTCCCTTAGTTAGTTCATTCAAAACTTCAAACGTTTGCGTCAAGTTCATGCCGTTGGCTTTTTGGTAAACATTCAAGGCGCTTTGGAGTGCTGCCAAAACTTGTTCGCTTTGCTTTTCTTCCTTAACGGCTTCTGGCAAGTCTTCGCCGGCATAAATGTAAAGCCCCAAACCGTGACGTGCAATTGCCTTCGTTAATGCACGTTGGATTGTCTTGTTAACGGCGAAACTATCCAAAGCGTTTAGCGCGATTGATTTGTTACGGTGATCCATGACAGGCAACATTTCGATGTGTTCTTGTCCGTCAACCGTAACACCTACCTTAACCCAAGCCGTGCGACCGTCTGTAAAGTAATTAACGTTGCGCTTAATTGGAAACGCTTGTTCGCCGTGGATAAGCAAGTCATCAATCTCGTTCTCGTAAATCTTGTAGCTTGATTCAGGGTACTTGTTTTTCAACTCGCCCCAAGCCCACGCCCAAGATAGATAAGTAAGATTAGACTTCTTTTCAGTCTTGCCGCTTACGTCAATTGCTGACAATGTTTCAAATACGCTCATTTTATTTTCTCCTTTTTCCTATGTGTCTATTATACCAAACCAAGCAACGGCTGGCAAATTTTTAACGCCATTTAATAGATTGCGTTTTAGTAGTTTCAATAGCGTCAGCTTGTTGCAAGTCCGCCATAACTTCCGCACCAAACAACTTAGCTAGTTGAGTAGGCGACTTTGTGGCAACCGCATCCCAACCGTACTTCTTAACTAGCGCCTTCTTAATAGTTTCGCTATCCTTGACCTTCTTAGTCTCTCGATCAACCAGTTCAACGCTGCTAAATTCTTTTCCTTGTTCCTTAACACGGCGATTGAACTCTTTTGTCATGATGTCGAACTTGCCGCCAAACATTTTGACGTAATACATGGCGTTTTCAAGCGTGTTGTCATCAAGCATTTGCACGCTCATTGCGTTGATGTCGTTAAGCCCCATTCGCTCACCTTCATCAGTGACAAGCATTGCGCCGTAGTTGTTATGCTCTGAATAAACCATTTTAAGCCCCCTTATTGCTCGAAAACGTCGTCGCCTTGGAAGTAGTTAACCAAAGCCGTAAAACGCCGCATATGCTCTCCTGTGGTTGTTGTGCTATCAATCCAGCGTTGAATAGTTGGAAACGACTTGTAAACTCCAGCAACTTCCATAATGATGTCGCTAAGTTTCATCTCGTCTTCAAAACGTGTGTCTTCCCATTCGTTAAGTTCCTTTTGCATCGTTGTTGATAAGTACATTCTTATAACTCCTTTTCTGTATAGGCTTGTGGCTTTTAAGCCTTTGCGCCCCAAGCGCAATATAGGGCTTAAATATATAGCCACATATATAGCCGGTGTTTGGTCAGCTTACGCTGACTTTTACTCTATCCAATATAAACCATATTTGCCATTAAGCAATTGATTAACGATTACCTTAACGAATTCTTTATCTTCTTCAAAATCTTCGTCGTTTAGATAATCATAACAATCTAAATAGAAAGACTTGGTGTTTGTAAAGTCTAACGACTTTATTATCATCGTTTTGTTTTCTGCTTCAAACCAACTTAAATCTATGAATTTATCTTCGGTTGTTAGATAGTGTTTCATCTCCTTATTTATCCTTTGATTATTTGTATCTATATATAGTTGGTTTGCGGTGGTCCGCACCAACTGATACAAATAATATTGTCTATTATTTTGAATGTCTTGTCAATAGTTTTTATTGAACAATTTTATAATATATGTTCAACTTTATTTGCAAAGAAAAAGCACCAAGTGCATATCTGCGCCTAGTGCTTAATCCGATTTTCCAAAGGAGTAAATCAATTATATCAAGTTTTAAGAATACCGACAAGTAAATTTATAAAGAAAAAGCGCCAAACATACACAAGCATGCCCGGGGCTTAATTCCGTTTAAATTTAAAGGGATAACAACATTATATCAAGACAAAACAAAACCCGCAAGCGTATAATCTACGAAGCGGGTTAAGAACTATAAGAAAAAAGGAGTACAAGTCTTGTTAGGGAACTTGTATACATATTCTAACACAACGAAATTAAAAGGACAAGCCTTTTAGTCCTTTGTCCAGATAGCCGTATAACCGTCTGTAAGCAGCTTTTGCACTTCTCCCTTAATGTAATTCAAGTCTTGCTCTAAATCGTCTGTATCTCCTTCGTATTCGCGCTCATCGATACGATAAGCCTTGCGCCAATCATCAGCGATATTATATCCGGTAACTTTTACAGCATGATCTTCAAATTCAGTTGTCAGTTCAACCGGTTCGGTCGTTTCCATGTCTTTCGTGATTTCCAAAAAATACATAAATGTTATCTCCTTTGATATTTGTAGTTATATTATGTTGGTTTGCGGTGGTCCGCACCAACAAACTACCAATATATTGTCAATCATTTTGAACGCCTTGTCAATAGTTTTTACTGTACAATTTTGCGTAAACTGTTAAATAAATAGAATAAAGAAAAACACCCACTTAATTAAAAGTGAGTGCTAAAAGTTTATGCGTTTCGTGCTACTCCGGCATCCACCCAGACCTTCCAACCATCAACCATTACAGCAATTCCATTGCTTGGTTCGTCATAATCAACAATATCCATACGGTCTTGCTTAAACTTGAAGCGAGCGCCGTTTGTGCTTGATTGGTCAGTTCCGTCTGTCCAGTCCACTGCGCTCATCGGTACGCCATTGTTAGTCCATTCCGTTGCGCTAGTCGTTGGCGTTGGTTGTAAACCGCCTAGTTCATTGCTGATAACTTGCCACATGCCGTTGATATAACCGCGATCGTCAACCATGAATTGCTTACCATTCCAGACAACATAACCGAATTGCTTCATATATTGAACGTCATTAGCCGGCTTTACAGCTGGTTGTGGAGCTTGTGCAGGCGTTGGCTTCACTGAACCACCACCTGCGATGTCCTTCTTCAATTGGTCATAAGACACGCCCCACTTAGCCAAGAATGGTAATGGGTCAACGTGGCTAGAACCAAAACCGTTGCGTGAAGCAAAATTGTGCGTGATGATATAACCAGCACCCGCTGTTGCAATCGCTTCTTGTGGATCTAAAATTTTGTTAGCATGAGCTTCATCAGCTAGTTGTCGCAATAATTCTACATATACTTGATATGCCGCATTGAATTGTGATTGCGTTGAGATTGATCCACCAACAAATTCAACTGACGCATAACCGTTGGCGTTACCAATACGAGTTCCTAAGTCCCATGCACCTTGATTTGTTTCGGCAACTTGCCACGCTTCAGCTTGTTGAGTAGATGGGTTCCAACCTACCAAGTGAGTGTAAAACGCATCGTCATAATGTCCCGCTAAATAATCATGTTCGTTCTGCATTGATGAGTTTGTATTACCTGTATCATGTGCGTGAACTGATGTATAAGGTGGTACAGAATATCCGCCTTGTTGAGCTAATCCGCTTGGTACAACGATTTTCCTAATTACATTAACCATGTTTTATCCTTTCAAACTTTGATAAGCACGTTCAACAATTTGTTCAACTTGCTCTGCTGTAAAGTTGTTCTTTAAACCGTTGTCGTTTAAACGCTTAAAAAGGGCATTTACAGCCGTTTCTTTTCGTTCTGAACCTTGTATCCCATCAATGGTAGAAGCGAGCGTCACGGCTTGTTCTGCAAACTTCTCGGCAGTAATAAGGTGTTCATTACGTGTCTTTGCCTTAGCATAGGCAATCAACTTTAATAGAACCGGCGACAACAAAGCGACAAGCGAAACAACTCCTGTCAAAATATCAACAATATCTTGCATAAATATTTCTCCTTTCTGCATAAAAATAACGTTAAGACTTAACCTAACGTTATAATTATACACTATTTATTGTGTTCTTGTTTGAAAAGCGTAACGATTTGTTCGCCGTGTCGTGCCAATTCTATTTCGTGATGGTCAAGCACCTTATCAATAGCGTCAAAACGTTGCATATTAGCTTCGTTACTCTCTCGTTGTGCAATTGCCAAATCTTCATTACTCTTTCTAACTTCTTCCAGCGGTTCAGAAACTTCCTTGCGCATAATCCACTTCAAAACAGAAAGTGTACCACCAATTAAGGCAAGTGTACTAGCAAAATCATGTGGGAAAAAATCGCTAATGTTCATCACTTTCAGCCGCCTTTTCTCCGTTTTCTAGTATCATTTGTAACTTGATAAGTTCAAAGCGCAATTCAGCATTTTCTTGTACGTAACGTTGCAAAATTTGTTCTGCTGTAACTTTATTTTCGTTCATTTTATTCGTCTCCGTTAGTTGTTTGTGGTTTTTCTTCAACTACCTTAGCTGTTTTTGGGAACAGAAGTTCAGGCGCGTTTCGATTTATGTTGAATTTCTTTTCTAAATAATCGATGCGTTCCTCTAAATCATTTATTCGTTGTATATAATCATCCATTAAAGCATACCTACCTTGCTTAGAATTTGGTAAACGCTGTAAGCTCTACCGTGAACCCACAGCCAAGTATCATCACCCGTAACAGCCCAGCCAGCCTGCTTGTCTCCAGTAGTCATTCCGATTGCCGGCAAATTGTTAATTGTTCCTTGCCATTTATGCGCGAATACACCACTGTCATTGAAGTGTGTAATTCTGAATTCAGCAGCTTGCATATTGACGTTCACTGTGTTATCGAACCACACATTAGAAGCTGTATTATCCCATGTTGAGAACCTAATATTTTCTGGTATAATCCAGCCTTGTGGATTTTCCCACGTTTTATAGTCTGTTTTTACGTTTCCTACATTAGCACCTGCCCAAATCAGTTGTGGAGCTGAACCGCTACCTTGCTTGACGCTAATTCCCCACGCCATGTTTTCAGCCTTATAATTTTTCCCATCGCCAATGGTAATCCCTTGGTGGTTCAAACCGTATACATACTTATCAGTCGTAAACCCAGACGTTTTACCACCAAAATTACTAACTTCACCAATAACTCCAGACGACAAACCGATACTTGAAGTGATTGAAAAACCGGCGTGGTCTATTTTGTTATATATCAATTCTCCTTCTGTTCCCGTTGTGAATTTAAAATTAACAGAATCTGCATTTATTTCAACGGAGTTTCCGTACGTGTCTTCAAAGTTTGCTCTGAAAAACTCGGCATTCCTACCGATAAGATTTTGTGCGTTGATATTGATAACGTTAATTTGATTACCGTCAATTTGACCACCTTCCAAAAAGTTAGCTGACATTTTACCAACTGTTATATTGTTTGCGCTCAAATTCAAAACGTTTATTTTGCTTGCGTCAATAGTTCCAATTTGCAAACGAGAAGCATCAGCTGAACCGTCAAACTTAATCCAATTAACTCCATCGTAAGTGTACATGGACTTTCCGTCTGGAGCGTTGTTATCGTTTTTGAACCAAACATCGCCCTTAACAGCGCCAGTTGGTACTGCAATACCATAGAAAGTTGTATGTGTTCCTTGTGCAATAGCTTGGTTTTCTTGCCACTGTTGGTCAGTTTTAGCGCCAAGCACCCAAACCGTGCCGTTAAAGTAATATTCTTCTGTGTTTCCATTAGGAAGTTGCTTGAACCAAACATCGCCATTGCGCGGATTAGCTGGTTCTTGCAATCCATATGACGTGTTGTTGTGTCCACCATTGCTAATGTTCCATTGAACTTGGTCACTAATAGTAGCACCGTTTGAACTAATAGAATTGATTTGGTTTGTAATGCTGTCCTTGCTAAGGTCATTACCGAACTCTGCAACAGTCTTGGTGTTATCAATTAAATCATAAGTGATGTGAAACACTCTTGTACGGTAACTCATTGAACGTTTGCTATGCATGATAACTATTGTATCGCCCAGTTGCATATCGCCAACATTAGCAACTGTCGCCGAATATTGAACGGCTGGCTTGTTCATCGCCATTAAGTCCATATAAGCCTTATTGATTAAAATATTAGCGTCTTCAACATCATCATAAGTTTTTAGCAAAAGCCTTGGTGTTCCGTCTGTATTTCCGTATTCAGCTGTTGCGTCTGGATCGACAATAATTTTATCGCCAGCTTTCTTATCTAGCGGGTTTCCATTTGACTTACTCCAAGTAATGCCTGAAATGTCAATACGCCGTCCATACCCGTCAGGTGTGTCTCCTTCTCCTGAACTTACTTGTTCGCCCTTACCACGTGGCAAAATAGCAGTATAGACGCTGCTCATATCACGCTTGCGTTCGACTGTAATTAGGTTTGAACCGTCAGCAAACGTTTTAGATGTGTTCGTTCCTTGCTCCGTAACATAGTCCATGTAACGACCAGTGATTTTAGAACCCGTAATCGACACATAGAAATAAATCTCTCCGCCTAGCAATTCAACAACATTAGAAATGGCACTAAGGTGGTCTGTGTAATAAAAGTTTGTCTTTACTTTACCCGGAACGTTTACAACGCCTAACTTATACCCGCTACCGTCAAGCGCGATGTTCATAAGCGTTTGTGCGTCACTTTCAACTGGTCGTTTATCTTCAATATAACCCCTGCTAGAAAGTTCTTGATAGGCAAGTTCCTTAGCCATGTACTCAACACGGTCAGTTTCATCGTTGATTGTCATTAGTCGCAAGAATACGATTTTATCTTCACTATTAGGACTTGGAACACCGATATATTTAACGCCAGCCATCTTTTCGGCTAAATCGTCATCTAATGGAAGCGCAAAATCAAGGGTTGACGCTTCATTGATTTTCATTTCTAACGTTGCGCTAAGTGTTTCTGTATGCTCATCAATTACACCAGTAAGCGTTTGCGTCTTATCAAATAAGTAAATCATAGCATTTGCACCCTATACTGTAATTCGATATAACCAGCACCTTTCGCTGTAATTCGTTGGCCGTTTTTGATTTTCAGCTCAAAGATATTGCTTTTAAGAATATCCATATCAGGCAACTTGTTTGTTCCGCTGGAAGTCAATGTATTTCCATTGAAGTCAATCGCAAGGTTAGAATTTGCTTGAAGCCCGCCTGTAAGCGTCAAGTTATATTCGTTGTCAACATTTAATACAAACGGATTAGCGGCTGTTTTGATGTTTAAAATAATTTTTTCAGCGCTTTGCTTGTAATAAAGTTGTGGATCGTTGATAACTAGTGTTTCACCACCTGTAATCGCCTTGCGTTGTCCATGACGGAACGGGTTGCTCATGGAAATCTCGAACGTACCTACCACATCAAATGCACCTGCCGTTGGGTTTTCCAACTTTGTAACAGTTCCTGTACGTGTGTATTCTGGTTCGTCCATAAAGTAAAACTCGACTTCTTCTCCTAGCAAAAACTTTTTCAAGTTTGTAAACGTTTCGTTGAAGTCATCTGCATTTCGTGTCTCAATTGTGTAAGTTACTGTAATTGTATTCGCATTCAGCTTAGATG
>OIXX01000749.1_pt1 | contig 15834 bp, 10 predicted proteins | sample 1588161 | NCBI WGS metagenome assembly OIXX01 (sample SAMN03283274) | human gut metagenome | biome: human-associated habitat; material: feces | host: Homo sapiens | place: Peru | collected 2012
ACGGGCGTGAAATCTATCTTCAGCGAAGGTCGCCAGGTGGAATAATGCCATACCAGCAGGGTATTCAGTCCTACATAGACCACGCCCTGGGTTGCCAACGACCAATAGGCAAAGCCATTCCATGCCATCAGCACACCCACGCTACTCGACAGCAGCACCGCCGTGATACTCGCCTTCGCCTGCTGCTTCACCATCATGTTCTTGAAGAGAAATGCAGCCTGAGCCGTACCCAGACTGGAAAAGAGAATCGTGACGAAAGCCAGCCTGCACAACGCGATAAGCCGGTCATCATGATAGAAATCTGCAATGAAAGGGGCACAGAGGAAAAGGATGACATAAAGAGAACCGCCCACGATGATATTAAACCAGAACACGGAGTTGTAATCATTGGAGATAGGATGCTTCAGGTTACCGATGGCAGAAGCGAATCCGCTGTTCTGGAGTGCAATCGCTATCAGCGGGAACACATTGATCATCGCCATCATTCCGTAGTCTTCCTTCGACAGCAATCGTCCCAGGATGATGCCGAATACCAGTCCGATAACCTGCATCGCTCCATTGTTCATTGCCCCCCAGAAAAGTCCCTTGGCTGTTTTCTCCTTCAGTGTTTCTGCCATATCTTCTAATCTTTTTTATCTTCCTGTTTTACTATTCTCCCCGGATTCCCTACCACGGTAGCCCCGTCGGGAATATCCTGGAATACCACGGCACCGGCTCCTATCGTCACATGGTTACCGATATGGATGCCGCCGAAGACCGTGGCGCCGGTATAAATCTTCACGTCATTTCCGATGGTAGGTCTGCCGCCCTTGCCGTTGCCCAGCGTCACCATCTGCAGACAGTAGAAGTCATCACCTATACTTTCTGCGTTGAGATAGGTGGCATAGCTGTGCTCCAGATGCGCACCCTTCCCGATATGCGGGCACCAGATGGTCATCGTACGCTCGGGAGGCAACAGCCAGCTGATGAAAACCGAACGGTATTCGCCCAGGCGGTAATAAAACAGATTGCGGAAACTCCTTTCGCGGGTGCATGCCTTAATCAGGTTGAGCACCGTAGGCTTCCTGTCCTGCACCTTCAGCAGATCGGCATCTATCTCCTTCTTATGGAGCAGATACAGAGCGATATGCGGCAACATGCGCACCGCCGAAGCTGACAATATGATGGTTTGTACTATCGGATTCATGACTCTAAATCTTATTTATCTTGCAAAGAAAATGCAAACGAGTGCAATGAAAGCTTGCTTTCAAATTGCCGAGTGCAGCTTTTCTTATGCAAAGATACAAAAAATAAAGCAACTAGCATGCTTTTATCCGAAAACAATTGTTCTTTTCACTAAAAATAAGATAATAGAACAGGGTTTGTAGAATTTTAGTCGGTTTTAATGCTAAATAATGTGAATTAAATAGCTTTCCATACAACTTTTCCGTACCTTTGCACAAAGTTATATATAACGATATTTTAGAAGAGGATAAAACTGAACATTATGAAGAGGATATTGATTGTAGAAGACGATTTGGCATTCGGAACAATGATACAGACTTGGCTCAAAAAGAAAGGATTCGATGTAGAAAGGGTAACATCTGTAGGCGCTGCCATCAAAGCGATGGGAGCCGGCGATGCATTCCATCTGGTTCTTTCCGACTTGCGTCTGCCCGACCATGACGGACTGGTATTGCTCCAGCATATCAGAAAGACCGATGCCCACCTGCCTTTTATCGTAATGACTAGCTATGCAGAGGTTCAGAATGCCGTATGTGCCATGAAATCGGGTGCTACCGATTACGTGGCTAAACCCTTCCATCCCGAAATCCTCTTAGAGAAAATCCGTGAGGCTATCCAGTCAGCTGTTTCTGCGGTTTCTGCCCCTCAGCGTGCGGAATCTGCCGCCATGCAGGATGCGTCCCAAGAAGAGCAGCAGGGCGCTACGGAGGTGCCTAGATATATAAAAGGTGAAAGCGAGGCTTCCAAGCAGCTCTACGAGTTCGTTTCGCTCGTTGCCCCTACCCCGATGTCAGTGCTCATTCTCGGAGCCAGCGGCACCGGAAAGGAATATGTGGCGCGCAGCATCCACGAACAGAGTCTGCGCAAGGACAAGCCTTTCTATGCCATCGACTGCGGCGCCATTCCTAAGGAGGTGGCGGCATCTGAATTCTTCGGATATAAGAAGGGTGCCTTTACCGGAGCCGAACAGGATAAGAAGGGTGCCTTCGAGATAGCTAACGGCGGAACGGTTTTCCTCGATGAGATGGGAAACCTCAACTACGAAGTACAGGTGCAGCTCCTCAGAGCCTTGCAGGAGAGAAAAATCCGTCCGCTGGGCAGCACGCAGGAGATTGATGTGGATATCCGACTCATCTGTGCCACCAACGAGAATCTGGCGCAGGCGGTAGCCGAAGGCAAGTTCAGAGAGGACCTCTATCACCGCATCAACGAGTTTACCATCTACATGCCTGCCCTCAAGGACAGAGGTGCCGACATCTTCCTCTTTGCCAACCTCTTTATCAAGCATGCCAACCAGGAACTGGGCAAGAATGTGCTCGGACTGGATGCCAAAGCCTCCGAAATCATTGCCTCATACGACTGGCCGGGCAACCTGCGCGAACTGAACAATGTGATGAAGCGCGCCACCCTGCTCACCCGTGGCAAGTATATCGGTGCCCAGGAACTGGAGAAGACGATGGCACAGACCTCCACAGCCCGACCAATCAATATGCAGCTGCACAGCGAACAGTCGGAACAGGAAAGCATCGCCGCTGCCCTGAGAGCCACCCACGGCAACAAGAGCAAGGCAGCCCAACTGCTTGCCATCGACCGCAAGACACTCTACAACAAGATGAAGAAATACGGCATGGAGTAAAAGATTCCCCAATATATTCCACACTATATTGGGGAATTTTTCTACACCTTTTCCCCACTTTCCCCACATCCCGTTTCTGGCACAAAACACCATCATCCCTGATTATCAGATACTTAACCAAATTCACCATTTTCTGGCACGCCTATTGTGATATTATTTAGCGAACTCGCAAATGAGTTCTGCAAGAGAATTAATAAACAAAATAATATTCACAATTAAAAAACAGAAAAATTATGAAAAAGTTAGTATTTGCAGTTATCGCAGCAGTAGCAATGGTATCAGTTAGCAATGTATTTGCAGGTAACAGAATGGTAAACGTTGCAGGTTCAGAACCAGTAGACACAGTAGCTCCAGCCGACACTACAGCAACACCAGCTGAGACTCCAGCAGAGACTCCTACAGACACTACAGCTGCAACAGTGGATTCAACCGTAGCAGAGTAAATTCACCTTCAGAAAATAGTAATTACGCGTCGCTTTCAATGAAACAGGAGATAGATGACCAGATTCTGGCATTTATCTCCTGTTTTCGTTGGTTTATATCGCATTTTTGATTAACTTTGCACGCAAATAGCAAAAAGACTCAAAACATTAAAAGATAAGAAGATGCAGCAAACAAACGTTCCTTTCAAGGTAGCCCTGGGTTACATCATCGTCGCCATCGTACTGATTCTGGCGATAGGGCTGGTATACCGCAACACCACAACCGTGCTCGCTATCAACCAGGCAACCCGCGACTATATCGAAAAGCGACAGGCAGCCGACAGCACCATGTCCAACCTGCTCAAGGAGGAACAGACCAATCTGCAGCAGCTTACCCGCGCCATGCAGGGCAAGTCAGCCCACAACTATCTGCACGAGAAGATGAACAGCCTCAACAGTGGCGAAGATTCCGTTGTCGTGCATTCCAAGGCACCCAAGACTCATGTGGCAAAGAACACCACCGTAGAGGTGATGAAAACCCGCAAGGGCTTCTTCCGCCGCCTTGCCGATGCCTTCAAGAAGGAACATGCCGAAACGCTCAGCATCAGACGCGACAGCAACCAGGCTGTCACCGATACCCTCTCTACCCCGGTCAACTTAGCCGGAAACGTAGCCAATATCCTGGAACAGATTGACCGCAAGGAGAAGCAGTCTATGCACGATAACCACGATGCCATCAACCGCGAGATGAGAGACCTGCAGATAACCAATGCCCGCCTCGCCCTGCGCTCCTCCCAGCAGCTCAACGATATCCACCAGCGCGAACGTCAGGCGATGCAGCAGGCTATCAACCAGGCGATGCAGGCGCGCAAGAATCTGCTCTGGCAGATAGGTCTGCTTGCCATCGTAGCCATCACAGCCGCCGTCATTCTCGTCTATTACATCTACCGCGATACGCAGAAGGAACGCATCTACCGCGAGAATCTCGAAGAGGCTAACGAGGAAATCAGGCGCATCATGAACCAGCGCGAACGCCTGCTCCTCACCATCACCCACGACATCAAGGCTCCGGCTGCCAGCATCTCGGGCTTCATCGACCTGATGAAGGATTATGTCGACACCCCGCAGGGCATCTCCTGTCTCAACAGCATCAAGGGTTCTGCCACCCATCTCTCCCAGCTCGTTGCCGCCCTGCTCGATTATCACCAGTTGGAAAACGGACTGATGAAGCTGAACCCTGTTGATTTCTCGCCTGCCGACATGTTCCGCCAGTGTGCCGGAGAGATGCAGATCCTGAGCCAGGAGAAGGGATTGGAACTGCATCTGGAGCTCGATGGCATCAGCAGTCCGCAGACCTACTACCGTGCCGATGCCTTCCGCATCCGTCAGATACTCAACAATCTGGTGAGCAATGCTATCAAGTATACTGATAAGGGCAGCGTCACCATCCAGGCAGCCATCAGTCCGCAGCACCTCCTCACCTTCTCGGTAAGGGATACCGGCAAGGGCATGACCACCGAAGAGCGCCAGAAGGTATTCCAGGCGTTCACCCGTCTGAAGAGTGCCCAAGGCATCGAGGGCACCGGTCTCGGACTGAACATCACCCAGGAGCTGGTCAATCTGCTCCAGGGCACCCTGCGTCTGGAATCTGTCAAGGGCAAGGGCAGCACCTTCACCGTCACCATTCCGCTAGCCTTAGGTACCGCTCCTGCAGCAGAAGAGGCAGAAGAGCAGAAGCCCCTCACCCCAGCCAAGCCCCATTTCGAAAATCACAAGATACTGCTGCTCGATGACGACCCGTTGCAGCTCCGTCTGCTTCAGGAGATGCTGAAGAAGCTGGTAGGCGACAGTTGGCAAGTCTTTGCCTGTCTGCATGTAGCCGAGGCGCTCACCGTGCTCCACAACGAGCATCCTGCGCTGATGATGATGGATATCGAAATGCCCGAGATGAACGGCATCAGGATGATTCAGCACATCAACCACAGCCACATGAAGGTAGTAGCAATGACCGCCCACGATGCCAGCATCATCAGAGAGTTGAAAGAAGCCGGTTTCGACGATTGCCTCTTCAAGCCGTTCAGCACAGAGAAGCTGAAAGAAATCCTCGGTTTGGAGGATACAGCATCAGCAGCTGAGGATATGGCAGAGAAAACAAGGGATACTGCATCAGCAGCAGAGGATATTACAGAGAAAACCAATAAGAAATCCCGCTTTGCAGCCCTCCTGACCTTTGCAGAAGGCGATCCGGAGGCAGAAGCCGAGATACTCAGCACCGTCAAGCAGGAGTTTTCATCCCATCTCCAGAACCTCCAGCAGGCAACAGAAGGCGAGTTATCGATAGAAGCCATCGGCAAGACAGCCCACAAGCTTCTCCCTATCGCCACGATGATAGAGATGGAGAGCCGCCAGCACATCGCCGCCCTCGCTCCCGAGCATATCAGCGATCTGTCAGAATCTCAGATAAGAGCCTACACCCAGGCCATCATCGCCGACCTGAAGGCTCTCCTCTAGCTATCAGCTATTGTATCTCTTCCATCGACAGTCCTGTTATTTCCAAGACTGTCGATGCATCCATCCCCTTTGCCAGCATATTCCTGGCAATCTCAAGGCTGCGCTGGTTCATACCTTCTTCTCTGCCTTCTTCTCTGCCTTTCTGGTATCTGTCATCCAGGAGGGTCCTTTCTACACTTACGGAATCCCAGAATTTGTCGTAGGCACGGAGCTCGGCATCTGTAAAGCCGGAAATTTCTAGTTCTTCTACTGACGGCAGATACTGTTGCAGGTGTATCAACTCGTCCTCGCTGGGTGACTGAAGGACATACAGGAGGTTTCTCAACCGATCAGGATGATTGCCGAATATCTTCTTGAACGTGAGGTCTGCCTTAGGATCTAAGTACTTCATAACCATCTGTTTTAAAATTCTATAGCGCAAAGTTATGACTTTATTTTCATTCGCACAAGAGTTTTAGACATTTTTTCAGGCAAAATAAGCTGAAATGTTGAAAAAAAAAATCTTTTTCCTCACGTATTACGTATAGTGTAAAAGATGTAAATGTATATATATAATATACTTGGTATAGTATAGGGAAGGAAAATCTGCACCTAACTGTCTGATATTCAGTAATATATATTTTTAAGATTCTCCCTGGTAGTCATTCGGGCATATCAGAAAACACATGATTGGCCCTGATGGTACCTATTATTGGCTCTGGTAGTCATCAAAAAAAGGTAATTTGCCCTGGTAGTCATTGAGCGCTTAAATGAGGTAAACAAACGATGTACTTCCGTTTACCAACTGAAGCGGCTGCGTCGGGTTACAGATATGGCTGCGTTGGGTTAAGGATTCGACTGCGTTGGGTTAAGGATTCGACTGCATCGGGTTAAGGATTCGACTGCATCGGGTTAAGGATTCGACTGCATCGGGTTAAGGATTCGACTGCATCGGGTTAAGGATTCGACTGCATCGGGTTAAGGATTCGACTGCATCGGGTTGCAGATATGGCTGCATCGGGTTAAGGATATGGCTGAACTGGGTTACGCAGACGGCTGTACTCACTGATTGAGCCACTTGAGTAGTCTGATTGAGCCGTATCAGTACTTTTCTGCATGAACTTGCGTACAAAAGAACAGTTAATGAAGAGGACTTTTCATCAATGAAACTCAAAGCTTGTTTAACAAATTGAGAGTGCATCATAAGTCACATCCAATACGCCCTGGGCTAGGAGCTTTTGGGCCTTCAGCCCGTCCTCGGCTGCAATTATCTAGACTTACGACACACTCTCCTATTTTTTGTCTACATTTTTCACACTTCGAAAACAAGCTAGACGTAAGAAAAATATCATTTCCCCATAGGCGTTAGAAAAAGCCAGAACGCCAAACGGAATCTTCTTCTTTTTACTTTTTTACCTTTTTACTTTTTTACCTTTTTACAGCCCCTCTTATCACGAACCAGGCATGAACTGCAAGGGTGGGAAGAAGGCCGTAATGGGTGCGCATCACCTGGAAACGCTCCTTCAGGGAGGCTTGATGGTTCTGCGTGGTCATGCCACCATCCAGAAAATAGGTGAGGACGGCATGGACGTTGCGCAACGGTAACTTGCGGCGAGCTGACTCTCGCATGATGCGGATGCACCAGTCTACATCTGCCGAATAACGGTAGTGCAGATCGTAATGAATCTCACGGGCTATGTCTGTGCGGGCATAGAACGACTGGTGACATACCAGCATGCCCCAGATGAATGAACGCCATGTGAGTTTCTTAGGTGGAGCCAGGCGGCGGTGACGCAGGAAATAGCCCATCTCGTTCACGATATCGGTATCGCCGTAAAGCACGCCAGGCAATACTTCTCCTTCGCCTACACAGCCTTCTACATACTCCAGCGTATCGTCGGTAGGAAAGGTGTCGCCGGCATTCATAAACACCAGGTAATCGCCCGTAGCACGGTCGATGCTCTTGTTCATGGCATCATAAAGTCCCTTGTCGGGCTCTGATACGACTACGATTTCGTGCGAGCTCTCTCCTACTGCATTGCGATGCTGGTATGCCTTGACCAGCTGGAGGGTGCGGTCGCGGGAACCGCCATCCATGATGATGTGCTCGATGTTGCAATAGGTCTGGCGCTGCACGCTGTCGAGGGTACGCTGCAACTCTTTCTCGGCATTGAACGTACAGGTTACGACGGTGAACTTAATCATAACTTATAGTTTTTGTAGGCCATCGCCTCGTTATAAACTTCAATATATTTCAATGCTACGGCATGCTGCGAATAGTTCTGTGCTACCTTCTGCAGACATGCCTGCTTCAGAGCCGCCCTGTCGGCCTCTTCGAGCACCCAGTGGATGCCACTCGCCAGGTCTTCGGTATCGCGGTAGTTGGCCACGTAGCCGTTCTGCTGATGGTCTATCATCTCCGGTATACCTCCTACCCTGAAACCGATGCTCGGCACGCCGCACGCCATCGACTCCATGATGGTGTTAGGAAGGTTATCTTCGAGCGACGGCAGCACAAAGGCATCTGCAGAATTGTAGATTGCCACTATCTGCTTCTCATCGCTGACATAGCCGAGCGAATAGGACGGCAGGGTGAGGTTTACTTCCTCGGAATGGCCGCCCAGAATGGCGATGGCGGTATTCTCCTTCATCTCAGGATAGCGCGCTAACAGCCGGTCGATAGCTTCGATGAAATAACGCATGCCCTTGCGCTCGTCGGTTACGCGCTGGGATACGAAGAGGATGATATGCTTGTCGGCTGGCAGACCGGCACGCAGACGCGCCTCTGCCTGATCCTGCGGACAGAACACGTGGGTATCTATCGGATTCGGGATGTTGGTGATGCGCTGACCTACGAAGAGACCGCTGCCCTTAGCCTGCCGTTCGAGCCAACGGCTACAGGTGACGAAGGAGATGGCGCCGCGATGGTAGAGTTCCTTCTTGCGGCGGAAAATCTTGGCAGAGAGGTCGTTCTTGCTGCCTTTATTGGGGAGAAGCGGACAGTTGCCGCAGGCGGAGGCATAGCGGTTGCAGCCGCGCGCATAATGGCAGATGCCGGTAGCTGGCCAGAGATCGTGCATGGTCCATACCACCGGTTTGCCGCTGCGGATAATCTTGCGGATGTTCTTGAGTGAGAGCATGCCCTGGTTGATCCAGGAGAGATGGATGAAATCTGCCTCCTGAAACTCACGGAGCCTGGTGATATCGGTGCCCGATGTTGCCATGTCTACCTCCCAGAGGCGCTGGCGGGAGAAATGGAGATGCCAGAATACGCACCAGCGCTCCCACAGGAAGTTCCACTGCAACCTGAGCGAACGGGGCAGACTGACCACGGTGATGTCTTCAGTCTCCTTGTCGCGTACCAACATCTTTGCCTTAACGCCATTGTTGTTAAGGGCATCCATCAGGCGGTTGGCTGCTACTGCCGCTCCGCCTGTCTTTTCACTTGTATTTACTATGAGTACTCTCATCTGCGTATATTTTTGATACCGCAAAAAGCTGCGTATATTGATTGATACTGCAAAGATAGCACAAATCGGAGACAAAACAAAATAAAAAGGCATGTTTTTTTCGAGGAAATCGGAAAAGAGGAAACGGAAGGGGGAGAAAGGGGCATAAAAAAAACATACCACAACTCTCAACGAGCTGTGGCATGCAATATGTTTAACTTAAAAAGTCTAATCAAAATAGTCTCACGACTGTCTCAATTATCGGTTAAACAATCTACCTTAAAACCTAATAACTAAAAACCTAAATCTATTACTACTAACCTAAACAATCTATTAACCTTTTGACGCTGCAAAATTACTACTATTTCGGCTATCCACCAAATATTTAGCCAAGAAAGTGTGACGTTTTTACATTTTTTTGATATATATCAAGCAAAAACGAACAAAAGAAACGGAAATTAACAACTTTCTGACACTTTTTCTACATTTTGCAGAGTATAAAGCTTTTGCCCTTTCAGAGCGTGCTGCTTGCGTGCTATCCTTTCTGGATAAGTACGGTGGCATAGGCGGAGATGCCCTCCATTCTGCCCGTGAAACCGAGTTTCTCGGTGGTTGTAGCCTTGATGGATATCTGGTCTTCGTCTACCCCCATTACCTCTGCCAGACAGGCTTTCATGGCTGGCACATGCGGATTGAGTTTAGGGCGTTCAGCACAGACTGTGGCATCGATATTGCCCAGTGTATAGCCCTTGGTAGCTATCAGTTCCATCGTTTTGCGGAGCAGAATCTTAGAATCCACATTCAGTGTCTCTGCTGCCGTATCCGGGAAATGATATCCGATATCACGCATGTTGGCAGCGCCCAGCAGGGCATCGCAAATGGCATGAATCAGCACATCGGCATCGCTGTGGCCCAGCAATCCCAGTTCATAATCTATCTTGATTCCTCCCAGCCACAAGTCGCGGTTCTCCACCAGCTTGTGGACATCATATCCAAATCCTACACGTATATTCATCGCTTTAAATTTATATTATAGTGTTGAATGTTGAATGTTGAATGTTGAATTAGGCTAGCGCCCTTGAGTCCGTTAGGCAAAAATTCAACATTCAACATTCAACATTCAACACTATTCATTCAACATTCAACATTCAACACTCAACATTACCTTTTAAAGAGGTCCTTCAGTCCATCCATATCAAACGACAGGGTGAAGCGGAGAGTCTGGTCGAGCGGGTTGCTCTTGGCGGTAGCCACCACATAGGCAGCATCGAGCGAAAAGACATTCATCTTGAAACCGGCACCCACGGTGAAGTACTTGCGGTTACCCTTGCTCTGACTCTCGTGATGATAACCGGCACGCAGCGCAAACTTATCATTATATACATACTCGGCACCCAGACCGTAGTTGATTTCCTCCAGCTCTTCCTTGAAACCGCCAGGGGCATCGCTGAAACTCTTGAAGATACCGCTGATGCCCGAAATATCATCATACTCACGATGCACACGGTCTTCATATTCTGAATTGTCCTCACCCTCTTCCTGCTTCGGAACGGTAGGTACCAGATACTTGTTGACATCGGCTGCCAGGGTAACGCGGTTGTATTCGTCGATAGGAATCATCAGCGAAGCACCCAGACGCATGTTGGCTGGCAGGAACTCGCCATACTCCTTGCCACTGAAGGTAATCTTACTACCGATGTTAGAAATATTCAAACCCAAACCCAACTGGCATTCGCGCTGGCCGATGACCACATAGTTCTGGTAATAGGCAGCAATATCGGCTGCGAAAGCGGAGGCTGGCGAATTATCTTCGGTATAATCGAAGCGCATATCGGAATAGATCCAGCGGATGGCGGCAGCAAGAGAGAACTTCTCGCTGAGCATCAGAGAATAAGCCACATCGACCGACATCTCGTAAGGATTGATGGTCATACCCTTGCCACTCTCGGCACCCTCCTGACTGGTAAACACTTCACCCATATTGAAATAGCGGAGCGATGCTGATACAGCACTGTAATCGCCAATGCGGTAATAGCCAGAGAGATAGGCAAGATTCATATCATTGACCAGCGAGCGCAGCCAAGGAGTGAAACTGAGCGAAACACCGGCACGCGAAATGGTGAAAGGATATTTTGCCGGGTTCCAGTACTGGGAATTGACATCAGGGTCGGTAGCCGCACCGACATCTCCCAAACCGCCACCACGGGCATCAGGAGCTATGGTTTGCGAAATGACTGCATAGTTCACAGGATTGAAGAGGTCTTTCTTATCCTGCGCCTTCACTTCTGATGCCATCAGAGCGAGACATCCCAAGATGAATATCTTATAGATTCTTTTCATTGCCATTGTAAATATATTTTCATTTGATGATGATAAGTTTCTTGACTTTAGAGGTGTAGCTGCTGCCATCGCTCGCCACCTTGACGCGATAGAGATATACGCCGGTGCCCAGAGGGGTGCCGCTATCGGAGGTGAGGTCCCAGCTTACGGTATAGCTGCCTGAGGTAGGTACACCGCTTTCGGAATGGCGCCAGTGCTGTCTGCCCGATGAATCGAACACTTCTACAACCACGTCCATATCGCTCTCTGTGCGGTCGTGACTGATGATGAAGGTAGTGGAGGTTTTAGCCGGATTGGCGGTTACACCCACATCGAAGAGCGCCGGACTCAGTGCCTTCACCACATTGAAACGGAGCTTCACCGTAGAACTGTTGTTCTGGATATCCCAGGCTCGGAAGGTGAGTTCGTGCTTGCCCGGTTCCAGTTGCGGTATGCTGTAATAGGTAGAACCGCTGGTATAGGTTCCGAAATCGTAGGTGAAATTGCTGTTCAGCACGTAGGTCTTCGACATATCGCCATCTATCACCAGCTGCAGGTCGTGGCCGATACCGCTTCCGGCAGCATTGATTCCGTCCTTATCGGTTATCTTTGCCACAAAGAACGGGGTGGTGTTGACATTGCCGCCATCTACAAAAGAAGGCGAATTGAGATAGCAGTAGATGGAAGGACCGATGGAATCGTTCTTCTGCTCCTCGCTCTCGCCTACCGTAAACTGCTCGCTGGAGCCGTGGGCAGAGAGGGTCTTGGAGGTATTCACCGCATAGAGGTTGACCAGACCGCTCTGGTTAGAATAATTGATATCCAGCGGAACGGCAAAGGAGAAGGCAAACTTGCCGCCTCTTACGCTATCGGTGCCCTGATACAGGGTCTTGGTTCTGTCTTTGTATTCGAATGCCGTCTCTGCGCCATCCTTGTCGGTATTGTTCAGGCGACAGGTAACCGTTTCCTTAGAATCTCTTACGGTAGCGGTGATGACGCCCCGGAAGTCGTCTGCTCCCTCGATATGACCTGCCATGCGGGCGATAGAGCCTGCCTTCAGCATCGGCAGGGTTGCGGCTCCGGCAACAGGAATGCCATTGATGGAATCTACCACAATCTGATGCATAGGCAGATTGAGCGCAAGCGCCGGATCGCCCAGAAGGGAATAGTGAAGATGGTTCACCGTGACATCGGAGCCGGAAGTTGGTCCGTTGCCGCTCACCAGGTCGTTCTGCGCCAGTCGGTGCGCCTCACCTATCGTGACAGGCTTGCCGTCTACCAGACTGAGCACTCTGTGGATGAAGGCACGGTTGATATGTCTGTTATACTGGGCGTAAACGGTACGGGTGGTGCCATAGAAGGCTACTGCGCCACCTTTATCGTTGAGCAGCGCATATTCGCCGATGTTGGCTTCGAGCCCGTCGAACGGCATGATATCGCAGGAGGCGGTTACCCAGAGCGACAGGTTGGTATTGCGGAAATTGGCAAAATCGTTGAGTTTCAGAACCGATTCGTTCGATATCTGGGTAGGATCGCCATGTCCGGCATAATCCATGATGAGGGCTCCCGCCGCCTGCTGCTGCTTGATGATTTTAGCAGCCTCAGGATAGGTGTTGCCCGTAGAGGAGGTTTCGCGGGTATAGGCATCCCACATCACCTTCTTGACGAGATAGGCTGGATAGGTGGTGAGCACATCATTTGCCACCTCATCGGCATCCTGCATGTGGAGGTTGCCGTTTCCGTCATCGCCCATAAACATCAGGGTGTTCTGCCAGGCGCCTACATTGGCATTCTGAGCATAACTGATGGTCTTGTCTACCAGCACCTTGGCTTCTTCTGCATAAGTTACCGGAAAGCGGCCTACGGCTACATCCTGCAGTTCGCGGCTAGGATACAGTCCGGCTCCCTCGCCGAGCATGCCGAACCAGCTGTCGCTGACGAAGCAGGATACGGCGCTGAAGGAGTTTTCACTCTCAAAGCACAGCAGATAATCGTCTGGATTCAGGGTTCTGCAACCGGAGGTAAGCATGCGGTTATCCCATACGCAGTCGCCGAAAAGCAGGAGATATTTCGGCATATCTGCCTCGCTCTGCGCCTTATCAGAAAGCATACACAGGTAGCGGCGGTAGGCGTTGGCATCGGGAGTACCGCTAGAAAATTCGTTATAGAGTTCATCGGCAGGAACGATGGTAACGCGCAGTCCGTCGTGCTGTTCATGAAATTCTTTCAGTCGCTGAGCCTGTTTCAGCAGTTTCTGTGAGGTCGGGATGATGATGACCATATCGGCTGCTCCATCGGCATGATGATCCTGGTTGGTGATGCCGTAGACATACTGGGCAGCCGGAATCTTTCCACCGGAGGCCAGGTTCGCAGCGGTAAAGGCACAGCTTCCAGGCTCTGCCCACGTTACGGAGATATAATCGAGGCGGATGGAAGCACCTGACAAGACCTTGATGGAGATGGTATCCTTATCCTGGAAATCGGAAATGGGATAAGTGGCAATCTGCTCTGTTGCCTTGAGGTAAGCTATATCCTCCGTCGGATTGTCATCTTTGAGAGAAAGGGTGATTTTGCCCAAAGCCTTGCCATTCTTCAGAATCTGAGCCACGCTGTTTGTGACGGTAGTCAGGGCTACGGAGAGTTTGCCTGCCGCAGAACCGGTGGTATTCGTGATTACCACTTTCTTTTCATCGCCCACCTTCAGTTCTTCTGCATCGAAGAGGTTTCTGCCGCCATGATAGTAGCTGTAACCATCTGGCTCGTAGAGGGAATGGTAATCGTAAGACTGCGGATAATGGGAAGAGACAAAGGTGGCTGAATCCTGCACCAGTGGCTCTCCATCGGTCTGGGTAATAAAATAGTAGCCGTAATCGGAATAAGGATTACGGATGCGCTGGAGGGCGGTTTCTGACTTCCAGGATACCGGACCCTGGGCATAGAAATAATGTTTGCCGCCAACGATGCACTGGGGAACTTCCTGCAAATCGTCGGTAGCCTGCAGTTCGCTCGCCAGAAGGGCTTCGTTCTGCAGATTGCCGCCATAGCCGTAAATCTTCACCTTGCTGATATCGGAGAAGCCTGCCTGGCGCACTACCTGTTCGGTAAGCTGATGAAAACCGGTTTCGCTGACTCTGATCTTCGCCCATCTGCCTGAGGCTAGGACGGAATGGTCAGCATAGAGGGAAGAGGCTGAGCGCAAAGCATCAGAAGAAGTGAAGGCTGATACTTTGCCCTTAGCCAATAAAGAAGCCCTACCCGACTGCTCGGAGCGCTTCAGAGGACGGGCATCTACCTGGAGCATGAAACTGACGAGCAGCTGATGGCGGTTGTTACGGAATACGACAGGACTGAAATCTATCTGGAGGACGCCCTGCTTACGGCATTCGGTAACCCGCTGCTGAGGAAATACCTGCTCAGGAGGAACTGCACCCGACAGGCGGTTGTAATTGGCGATGTCGGAGGCAGTCATATCGATATACTCGCCATATTTCAGGCTGACGGTATATACCGAATCACGGTATGCACCGGTCAAAGGAATGGAATACACGAAACGGGGCAACACGGAATCTACTCTGACTTCAGAAGAGGTCAGATTGAAGAATCGCTGTGCCTGAGCAGGAACCACCAGCATGAGCAGGCATGCCAGCAGCATGTATTTCCAAACCTTTGTTGTGTTCATATCGATATATTACTTGCAATATTGTTTATTTACAGTGAAAATCGAGCACTTTCCTGTCTTCAAGATAGCCTACGAGATGATCGTCGATGTTGACAGGACCGCAGCCTGTAGGACATCCGGTATAGAGCAGGTCGCCCGTCTTGAGCGTGAAGTACTGGCTGATGTAGGAGATAATTTCATCTACCTTATAGAGCATATCGCTCGTGCAGCCTTCCTGTACGGTCTTGTCATTGAGATCGAGGCGGAAGTGCAGTGCCTGGATATCACGAAACTTCTGGATGTCGACCCATTCGCCGATAACCGCAGAACCGTCGAATCCCTTGGCGAGTTCCCAAGGCTGGCCAGCCTCGCGCAGCTTCTTCTGCATCTCGCGTGCCGTAAAGTCGATACCTACGGTTACAGCATCGTAATAGCGGTGGGCAAAACGCTGCGGAATGGTCTTTCCCAACTTGGATATTCTGACCACTACTTCGGTTTCATACTCTATTCTTCCCAGATGATCAGGGATGAAGAAAGGCTTGCCGTTATTGAGCAAAGCAGAATCTGCCTTGGTAAAGATGACAGGACGCTCTGGTTTAGATAACGTACCATGCAGCGATTTATTGTGTTCGGTAT
>OIXX01000755.1_pt1 | contig 15723 bp, 10 predicted proteins | sample 1588161 | NCBI WGS metagenome assembly OIXX01 (sample SAMN03283274) | human gut metagenome | biome: human-associated habitat; material: feces | host: Homo sapiens | place: Peru | collected 2012
CGAGTATCTCCGTGTCGGGATGGAGGCTGCCTACGCACCTTTTAACTGGACACAGGACGATAACTCAAATGGAGCTGTTCCAATCGAAGGAACAAAACAGTATGCCAACGGTTATGACGTGCAAATCGCTAAAAAAATCGCTGAAGCTCAAGGTAAGAAACCTTTAGTCGTCAAAACGGCCTGGACCGGTCTCATCCCTGCCCTCACATCTAGTAAGATTGATATGATTGTTGCAGGTATGAGTACAACTGCTGAACGCCGTAAAGAAATCAACTTCTCAGATAGCTACTATACGAGTGAACCTGTAGTTGTGGTCGATGCAAAAGGTAAGTACGCCAATGCAAAAACGATTGACGATTTCAAGGGGGCCAAGATTACTGCCCAACAGGGAAACTACTTGGTAGACCTAATCACACAAATTCCAAATGTTGATAAACAAACACCCATGAGTGACTTTGGTGCCATGCGTCAAGCGCTATCTTCTGGCATTATTGATGGGTATATCTCTGAGAGACCTGAAGCACTTACAGCTGAGGCAGCTAGCTCAACTTATAAGATGATAGCTCTCAAAAAAGGTGACGGATTCAAGGTCTCTAACGACGACATTTCGATTGCCGTTGGTCTTCGTAAGGACGATACAGAAACACTCACTCAAGTTAATAAGGTCCTTGCCACTATTAGTCAAGATGACCGAGCTAAACTCATGAACCACATCATTAGTATTCAGCCTGCTGAAAAACATGATGAAACAAAGAAGACTGGCTTCTTTAGCCAGATGGCAACTATTCTAAGTAAAAACTGGCCACAATTCTTACGTGGTACAGGAATTACCCTTCTTATCTCAATTATCGGTACAGTTGTGGGTACTTTCATCGGTCTTATGATCGGTGTTTACCGCACAGCTCCAAAGGCTGCGAATAAATTGGTGGCCTTGCTCCAAAAACTCTTCGGTTGGGTTCTTAATGTCTATATCGAAGTTTTCCGTGGCACTCCTATGATTGTACAATCTATGGTTATCTACTACGGTACTGCCCAAGCCTTTGGTATCAATATTGACCGTACCCTAGCCGCTGTTATTATCGTTTCTATTAATACCGGTGCCTACATGAGTGAAATCGTTCGTGGTGGTATCTTCGCAGTAGACAAGGGACAATTCGAAGCCGCAACTGCTCTTGGTTTCTCTCACGGTCAAACCATGCGTAAGATTGTTCTTCCACAGGTTATCCGTAACATCTTGCCAGCCACTGGTAATGAATTCGTTATCAACATCAAGGATACTTCTGTTTTAAACGTTATCTCTGTTGTCGAACTTTACTTCGCTGGTAATACTGTGGCAACACAAACTTACCAATACTTCCAAACATTCTTTGTTATCGCAGCCATCTACTTTGTCCTTACCTTTACAGTGACACGTATCCTACGTTACGTAGAACGCCGCTTTGACCAAGATACATACACACAAGGAGGGGCTCACTAATGACTGAGACGATTTTAGAAATCAAAAACCTCAAAAAATCATACGGACAAAATGAAGTCCTCAAAGATATCTCCCTCAGTGTTAAAGAAGGGGAAGTTATCTCAATTATTGGTTCGTCAGGTTCAGGTAAATCAACCTTCCTTCGCTCCATTAACTTGCTTGAGTCACCTTCAGGCGGTGAGATTCTCTTCCATGGAGAAAATGTTCTTGAAAAGGGCTATAATCTTACTGCTTATCGTGAAAAACTAGGAATGGTGTTCCAATCCTTCAACCTCTTTGAAAACCTCAACGTTTTAGAAAATGCCATCGTGGCTCAAACAACTGTTCTCAAACGTGATCGCAAAGAAGCTGAAAGCATCGCCAAGGCAAACTTGGAGAAAGTTGGCATGGGTGAACAATACTGGAAAGCTAAACCAAAACAACTTTCAGGGGGACAAAAACAGCGTGTTGCTATCGCTCGCGCCCTCTCTGTAAATCCAGAAGCCATCCTATTTGACGAACCTACCTCAGCCCTAGACCCAGAAATGGTTGGGGAAGTTCTCAAGACCATGCAGGAACTATCTCAAACTGGTTTAACCATGATCATCGTAACCCATGAAATGGAGTTCGCACGTGACGTTTCAGACCGTGTCATCTTCATGGATCAGGGTGTTATCGCTGAACAAGGTAGTCCAGAACAACTCTTTGAAAATCCTAAAGAAGAACGTACCAAGGAATTCCTCAAACGTTTCTTGGGTTAAAAACGAAAAAGTTAAGGTTTCGACCTTAACTTTTTTTTAGATTCTCAAATATATAAAAAAACGGCATCTGCCATTTTTTTGTCTATGATTAGTTACGACGTGTACGTCTGTCAACAAAACCAAGGAAGGCCAAGATGGTCATAAAGAAACCTACAAGGCTAAGTCCTGCTGCAGCTGACTCACCTGTTGCTGGCAAGCTATCTGCTTCTTGTACAGGAGCTTGTTTCTCAGCTTTGGTTTGAACATAACTTACAGGAATTTGATCTACTGTTTGAGCTGCCTTTTCTTGTGTTGTGAAAGCGACAACCTTACCATCTGCATCATAAACAGGTACTGGTGTAAGACCTTTAGATGTGATGTCCGCAAACTCTTTAGCCAATTCTGTTTGACGTTCTTTGTCCGCCTTAGCTTTCATATAGTTATCAAAGACAGTTTGAAGAGTCGTATAGTCGCTTGTTAATTTATCACGTTTAGCTGACAATTCAACAAGTTTCGCACGCTCATCTGAAAGAACACCTTTCGCCGCAGTCAATTTATCGAAGGCTGTTGCACGTTCTGCCTTAGCCTTAGCTAGATTACCTGAAGCATTCGTAAGGGCTGCTACACGGTTCTTAGCAGCTGTCAAAGCTTGGTTTGCTTGTGTCAAGGCTGCTTGTTTCTTAGCAGTGTCTTGTTTAGCAGCGTTATAAGCATTTGTCAAACGTTGCAAGGCCGCAGAGCTTGTTGCAAGATTAGCTTTAGCTGTTTGAAGCTCAGCTTGTTTTTCATCAAGAGCTGCTTGAGCTTTGCTGAGAGCTGCTGCTTTTTCTTGTGCGTTAGCATTAAGGTTGGCAACAGTAGCATTAGCCTTTTCCAATTCAGATTTGGCTGTTGCAAGGGCTGCTTGTTTTTCAGAAAGGTTAGTCTGAGCTGCTGCTAACTTACTTGCTGAAGCTTTAAGAGTAGCGAGTTCTGTTTGTGTATTATTAAGTTTAAGAGTCGCAGAATCAGAGGCTGCTTTCTTGCTTGCTAGATCACTTTGTGCTTGATTGTTAGCTTGCTTAGCAGCTTCATATGCTTGCTTAGCAGCTGTTTGGTTTGAGCTTGGAGCTGGTTGAGATTGGTTAGTCTCATATGGATTAGGAATCTTAGTCGTATCAAAGTCACTATCAGGACCAGTAGAGTTTTTATTCACATTGTTAACGTGAACGTTAAAGGCACCTGCAACGACACTGACATCTGTACCAAGGTAAGTTTCGCCTCCATCTGCTAGAAGCCCTGCAATAGAACGAGCGTGGTTCCACTCTCTACCATTAAACATGAAGTCAAGCATAGCTTCAAATACATATTTCTTAAGGTCATTGAGAGTGAATGGACCTGTCAAACCTTGCCATGTGTTGAGGTTTTCACCAATACTTACACTATGGAAAGACTTACCAGCACGGTCAAGAGCCGCACCATCATGTTGGTTATTACGGATAGATTCCCAACCCCAGTTGTCAGCAACATAACCATCTGTAACACGGTCTGCTGCCAATACACTACCTTTAGATACAGATGTTTGAGTTGTACCAAAGGCTGTACGGATTTGGTTGACCAAACTTGAAGCGTACAATGACAAATCTGTAATTTGAGCTTCACTAAGATTGTTCAAATCACTTATTGTCACATTTTTATCTGCTTCATTATCTTGGTAGCTATTGTTACTACGATCACGTTTGTTAACGTTCTTCAAAGTCTGTTCAGCTTGTGCTTTTTCTGCTGCTGTAGCTGTTTTTGACTCATATGTCTTAAGAGCATTGACATACTCTGACGATACTGTAAATCTTTGACGAGCATTGGCTGTAGTAGCTGTTGAAGCTTCTGCTTTTTTCTTAGCTGCTTCAGCGGCTGCAAGAGCGGCTGCTTTTTCATTGGCTGCTGTTTGGGCATTTTCATAAGCTGCTTTAGCTTGGTTAGCTGCATTTTGATCTGCAGTCAATTGCCCTTCTTTAGCTGCAATAGCAGTTGCCTTTTCTTTATCAGCTGCCTGAGCGGCTGCCAATTCTTCTTGTGCTTTTTTCTCAGCTACCGTTGCTGCATCAAATACAGTCTGTGCTTTAGCCTGATTAGAGGCTGCATCAGCAGCACTAGAACCATTGAGAGCAGCTTTAGCGGCATCAACTGATTTTTGAGCATTGGCAACTTCTGTTGCTTTGGCATTGACCTTAGCTTGGTCTGCATTTACTGCAGCTTGTTGTTTGTCTGCTGCAGCTTTAGCAGATTTTTCTGCTGATTGAGCACTAGAAACTGCTGACTTAGCGTCATTGGCTGCTTTTTCAGCTGTAGTTACTTGACCTTGAGCAGCTGCAATAGCTTCTGGACTTGCCTCATTGGCTGCTGTTTGCGCCTGTTGCAAGTTGGCATCTGCCGTCGCTAGGTTGGCTTGCGCCTGGTTAACAGTCGCTTCGTTATTAGCAACTACTGATGCTTGTTGTGATACTGCTTGATTAGCAGCGTTGGCTTGTTCTCTAGCCGTTTCGACTTGGGCTTGAGTAGGGACAGCTTGTGTAGCTGTTGATGATACTGATGCTGTTGTTGAGGCTTGATCGTTTGTCGTTACCTCATCAGCTTTAGCAACTGTGGCAGAAACCGCAAGAGCTGCAATTCCGGCTGTCGCCAAAACCTTTTTATTCATAAGACGAACTCCTTTTTATGTTAAAAATTCACTACTATATAATAACATTTTAATAATATTGAAACAAGATGTTGACTCCTAATTTTTAAAATTTAATTGTTTTATAAGCTTTCACAGCTTGTTTACAAAAAATATTAAATTGTTAGTCAAAAGTAGAAATGCTGTTTCAAAGGCCCTTTTTAGTCTTTGAATTTGCCTTATCTGTTTATTTTACCAAATTTTCGTTACAGTTTCTTAACTTTCTTTAAACGATTTTTTGATATAATGTGTACTCATCACATGCAAAAGGAGGCTTACGATGGCAAAAGGATTAAAATCATTGGGTGACATCTTACTCGAAATCGTTTCATTCGGCTTATCTTACTGGTTTTACAGAGGCCATCTCGAACAGTACGTTCATTACATCGCCCATTATGGCTTCTATTTTCAAGTTCTACTTAACATTGTAATCATCGTTTTGCTGAGTTATGTCATCTATGCCTTCTTGAAACTCCTCCTAACTAGAAAACTTAAAAAGCAGACACTACTCTTACTCTATCTGATTTACTTTATAGCCCTCTTTTATCTGCTTTTTTTGAAAAATATCGGCCTACAAGGCCTCTCGCTTAACCCCCTTTCTTTCGCCCGAGAACTGTACCGGGGAAGCCACTTTGTTCCCATCATGAACCTACTAATGTTTATTCCTCTAGGGCTCCTCTTCCCTTCACGGTTAAGTAACCTACTGCTTTGCCTTATTGCCCTATTTTCTATCGAATCCATTCAATACTTTGGGCATATGGGAATATTTGATTTAGGAGATATTGTCTTAAATATGTTAGGTATTCTTATTGGAAATGCCATTCATCAACTTCCTCAATTTCAAACATTCATCAAAAAAATCTTAACATAGAAGATGCCTCCAGACCTAAAATCTGGAGGTCATTTTTGCTTTATGTTTAAGTCATTGTTACTAATTGTAAACGACATTTTGAGGGGAATACACCCTCCAAAGACGGTGCCCCTGAACTCGGGCTAAAATCCTAGTGAAAATAAAAAATCTCCCCGAAGGGAGATGAATCTGGTTTATTTTACCTTACGATGCTAGGAACCGAAGCCGAAGATAATACTGAAATTCTAGTAAAAAAGAAAAGCTACCCTATAACAGAGTAACTTAACTTTTTTGTATTCAATCGAACACGGCCTAAGCACTTGGCAAAAAAGATAAAATTTCCTAGAAACTGAGGTTTCTTCGTCAATTTTCCTATTTTTGCTTTGTGCTTTTGACGGCCTTTGTATCTTGAATTAAACATAAACCAAAAGACAAAAATAACAGCCCTCTGAGTCTAGAGAGCTGTTTTGAACTCGGGCTAAAATCCTAGTGAAAAAGATGAAACTCCTTGTGTTCCTTGAACACGACGTCGTTTCCCTATTTTCATACGGATTTTCTACGCCCTTAGTATCGTTATTAACGACGGAGTCCGAGTGAGCTGATCAACTCACGGTAACGGTTAACGTCTGTGCGGCGAAGGTATGCCAACAAGTTACGACGGTGACCGATTTTTTTCATCAAACCACGGTAAGTAGCGTGGTCTTTTTTGTGTTGTTTGATGTGGTCGTTAAGGTGGTTGATTTCCCAAGTAAGGACAGCAACTTGAACCTCTACTGAACCAGTGTCACCTTCGTGACGTGCGTATTGTGCAATGATTTCATTTTTTTTCTCTTTTGAGATTGCCATGTTTTTTCTCCTTTTTTTGCTCCATCCGAGTCCTAGGATTGGCTCTCCTAAAACCAAGAAAGAGTTGGTTTGTCTTTACGACCTCTCTATTTTAGCTTATCTACTAATCTTTGTCAATCGTAAGATTCCCTGTTTAAGACTTTCATGGCCTAGGCTTTTTTGACCATTTTTGAATTCAGAAGGAATCCTAGGAAAAGTAGAAAACTGACCACAGCATAAGCTAGGAAAATCCAACTAAAACTTGGAGAAACCAGCGCCAACAATTTTAAAACATAAGGAGATACGGCTGAGCCTAAGTTGCATCCTAGGAGAACATAAGCCGTCGCCTTATTCAGCAAATTTCTAGCAATACGTTCAGAAAGACGGTTAAAGATAATGGTCAAAACAATATTGTAAAAGAAACCAACACCAACAGAAAACAGAATCAATATCAGCAAATTGTTAGCTAGGGATATTCCAAGTAGGCAAGTAGATAGGCAAAACAGCGCCATTGGCAAGAGACGGTTCTTAATGTGACCTATCAATGAAGCAAAGCTAAGTCCAGCTACAATACCAATTCCCTGCTCCAAACTAAGGACCAGAGCTGATTGACCACTTGCAATGGTCTTACCATCAACTTGAAACAGAGGCACGCGCAAACTAATTGATGAATTAACGCAAATCACAAAACCTGCCAAGAGGGCCATACCTAAAATCATAGCCAAATCTTTTTTATCCAGACCTTGTTTACTTTTTTGTGCCTCTTTCTTCTCTGTCTGCTCCATTGGTGGTACAAAGAGGAGGTACATGGCTAGGATGATAAAACCAAAACCATAGATAAGAAAAGCAAGTGTCCAATGAATTTTCAGTAATTGTCCAACCAAAAGGGAACACGACGCTCCACCAATCAATTCTATGGAACCTCGAATCCCAAGCATTTGAACCCTCTCTTTACCCTGATAACGCTGACTGATAATGGAAATAGCCTTAGCATTGATGAGACCAATTCCCATTCCAAAAACAAGACGTGACAGTAAAACAAGTGGATACAATTGAACAAAGAAGGGGAAGATTCCAGCACTACTTAGTAAAATTAAACCAGTCATAATCAATTGTCTGTCATTTAACCATCTGTCAACCAAAGGGTTAAGTAAGAGCATAGCCACTACAGAAAATGAAGGGACAGACACTAAAAGCTCGACTTGGGAAGCAGTATAGGTTGGACTATAGTAGTCCAACATAGGTGGTAGAGCGGTTGAAATCGAGAAGGCCGAAATCAAAAGCAAGGATAGCCCAAGCAGGCTTATTTTTTCTAAAATTTTTGTCATAGTATCGGGATAAGAGCATCCTTTCTTTACTTGTCTGATAGTTATTTTTTCATTATAATCTAAGAAGAGCTAAAAAAATAGGACCTAGGTCCTAAAAAGGAGACATATGACTAATCCCACTACAAGACCTCAGCTTGACCAGGTCTTTCCTGCAGCCTACCTTAATCAATTACAAAAGGTCACCTTTCAGAAAGGCGACTACATATGCACACAAGGGCAAGCTATCACTGAGCTAACCTACATTTTATCAGGTAGAGTAAAAATTGTTCGCTCCCTATCCAATGGTAAAGAACATATCCTAGAAATGCTTCACCAACCACAGCTATTGGGAGACGTTGAACTCATGACTAATCAATTAGCGGGTTCCTCAGTCATTGCCCTCGAAGACGTTCAGGCAGTTCAACTGCCATTAAATGATAAAGAATCGCTCCTCGAAGACCCAGTTTTTCTCTATCAAATTGGGCGTAACCTAGCAATGGCACTACATAAGCAAGGTATTACTGCCTCAAGAAATGTTAGCTACCCTGTCAGGGAGCGTTTGGCTACCCACATCTTGAGTATTGAGGAAGAGGGTAACTTCCAACTGTCGCCATCTATTTTAGCAGCCAGTTTTGGGACCAGCTACCGCCATGTTCAAAGAGTCATCAAACAGTTTATCGACCAAGGAATCATTGAAAAGGTAGCCTTTAAGACCTATGGCATCTTACAGCGACAGACCTTGGAAACACTAGCTTTTATTGATTAGAAAAAGCTTTCGCTGAACCCTTGATGGTTTAATTTTCACCCCTTTTGTGCTATAGTTATAAACAAGTAAATCAAAGAAAATAGAGGTAAATAAATGGACGCTCAAACTAAAATTATCCGCGCCAACCATATGATTGATATGAATGATATCATTCGTGAAGGTAACCCAACCTTGCGTGCTGTCGCTGAAGACGTAACCCTTCCACTTTCAGATGAAGATATTATCCTGGGTGAAAAAATGATGCAATTTCTTCGTAATTCACAGGATCCTATCATTGCTGAAAAAATGGGGCTTCGTGGAGGTGTCGGTCTAGCAGCCCCACAATTAGATATTTCAAAACGTATTATCGCCGTTCTTGTCCCAAATCCTGAAGACGCTGAAGGCAATCCACCAAAAGAAGCCTACAGCCTTCAAGAGATTATGTACAACCCTAAAGTCGTTGCCCATTCTGTTCAGGATGCTGCCCTAGGTGAGGGAGAAGGATGCCTTTCAGTAGACCGTGATGTCCCTGGCTATGTTGTTCGCCACGCACGTGTAACCGTTGAATACTTCAACAAAGAAGGTGAAAAGAAACGCATCAAATTCCGTGGCTACAATTCAATCGTTGTCCAACACGAAATTGACCATACTAACGGTATCATGTTCTACGACCATATTAACAAAGACAATCCATTCGCCATCAAAGATGGACTCTTAATTATCGAATAACGACAATAGCCCTCAGTAGAAATACTGAGGGTTTTTGATTGGAAACAAGACTTTTTTCTATTTACAAATAGAAAAAACCAACTTTCGTCGGTTCTTTTCTCCTTAGGTAAACTTGTCCTCAGACAAGCATATTGTAAAGTGTTTCATTACCGTGAAGATTAATGTAACTTGGGTCAAAGTCCGAAAGACGTTCAAGCAGGCCATCATAATCATTCTTATCACTAAGAGCCACGCCAATAAGAACTGGACCTTTGCCTTTATTGGCACGTTTGATGTACTCAAAACGAGTGATATCGTCATTTGGTCCCAAGATATCATTTACAAATTCACGAAGGGCACCTGGACGTTGTGGGAAATTAACCACAAAATAGTGCTTGATGCCATTATAAATAAGGGCACGTTCTTCCATCTCTGGCATACGGTTGATGTCATTGTTACCACCTGAGATGATACAAACAATGGTTTTTCCCTTAATCTCATCTTTAATCACTTCAAGGGCCGCTACAGAAGCTGCACCTGCAGGTTCTGCAATAGTACCAACTTTAGAGTACATATCAATTAAGGTTTCTGAAATCAGCCCTTCATCAACACCCAAGAGGCGATCCACATGTTTACGAGCCACTTCGTAAGTTTTGGTTCCCACCTTTTGGACAGCAATCCCATCCGCAAATTTATCGATTTCTTCGAGTTTTACAGGATAGCCACGGTCAAAAGCTGCTCTCATGCTACGAGCGCCACTAGCTTCAACACCAATAACCTCCATAGATGGTGCCACATCTTTGATATAAGTAGAAACACCAGAGATGAGACCACCACCACCTACTGGAACCAAGATGCTATCAAAAGAAACACCTTCTGCTTGAGCCTGCTCATAAATTTCGTAAGCAACTGTTCCTTGACCCGCTTGGACATTATAATCGTCGAATGGAGCAATGAAAGTCATGCCTTCAGACTTGGTATATTCCTGTGCTGCTTGAGCAGAAGCATCAAAGGTATCTCCCACCAATTTGATTGTTACAAACTTGCCACCAAAGAAACGTACTTGACCAATTTTTTGGTGAGGCGTGGTTACTGGCATAAAGATGGTTGCCGGAATCTTCATCTCATTACAAGTATAAGCAACCCCTTGAGCATGGTTTCCGGCTGAAGCACAAACCACACCACGTGCCTTATCCTCATCGCTTAACTGATGGATGGCATAGTAGGCTCCACGCAATTTGAAAGAGCGCACCTTTTGCATGTTTTCTTTTTTAATATAGATGGTTGCTCCGTATTTTTCAGACAAATAGCGATCAAAATCTAGTGGTGTACGTTCCACTACGTTTTTTAAGACTTCGTTAGCCTTTACGATATCATTTGCAGTAATCATTGGCTCTCCTTTGACACAATATTCAAACTATTTCTATTGTATCACAATTTTCAGAAAAATAGCAGTCTACCCAAAGAAAACTCCTTGTTGGCACAAAGAGTTTTACCTATTATTTGTTATCTTTTTTTGACATCAAGAAATTACGAAGGGCTGCCAGTGCGGCTGCACCTGCTAGAACAATAGCTGTAAGGATAGCCACAGCATGTTCCCCCCACTTATGAGATTTTGCTGTTTTGACAATTGTCTCTTTGAGACCTTCTGTCGTTCCTTTATCACCTTTTTGTGTTGTGGTTTTATTGGCAATATTAAGATTTTGACTACCACTGTAGGTGTTATCTGATGAGGCTGTGTTAGCAACTTCTTGAAGGGTCCCATGAGTGTAACGAACATTTGTCGTGATGCTATCAATCATCTCAACAATATTTCTAATTGTCCTTGCATCATATAAACCACCCTCAGTATCCTTTAAAATAGATACTGCTAATTTTTCAATAGAAGCTTCTGAAGATGCTGCTACCATAGAATGAACTTCTGAGCTTGCTGTTTCTGAATATCTTGCATAATTACTAAAGAGTGACGCTGCTTCTGTGATTGTTTCTGAAGTACTTGGCAAGGATTCTGATACACGTGGAGAATCAGGGGATCTATTCCAACTATTGATGTTTTCTGATAGTCCACCAAGGATGACCTCTTCTGATGTGCCTACTGTTTCAGAAGTCGCCGAAGCCACTTCTGAAGGACTCACTTGACTTTCTGATTCTGTCAATGAAAGGACTGGTTCAGCCACTACATGTGATTCTGAAACGGCTGTTGTCGTTGCAATGGCCAACTCTGAGACCATGGCACTGCTTGCAGGCTCTGATTCAGACATTGAAGATGCTGAATCCCTTGTGTTGACTGAGGTTGCTGATGATACGGTTACACTATCTGAAATTTCTGATGACACTTCTGAAGTAGCTAAGCTTAGGGCTTCCGAAGCTAGTGTATTTACTGAAGCTGATTCTGGCGCTCCTTGACCAGAGTTAAATACCAAGTCGCCATCTTTCTCATCAAATGGTGTTTCTGAGTCCATAGATACAGCGATAGCTGCTGATTTTATGAGTGTATCAACTGATGGTGCTGGTTGCATTGTTTCATCTGGTTGAACATGTTCAACAATCGGTTTCACATCTGTAGAAACTTCTGAACCTTTGTTTACTGTTGTATTTTCGGATTTAGCTGTTTCTGAGCTTGCTTCAGCTGTTACGGTATTATCTGCTTTCTTACCAGCTTGGTTAGTAACTGGTTTTAAGACAACTGGTGCTACCGGTGTTGCTCTTGTGTCTTCCTTGATATAAAGCATGTTCCAGAGAGTCAACTTAGGAACTGAAATAACAAGCACTGGTTGACCATTATCATCTGTTTCAAGGCTTGCTTGTGCCTTCTTCATGCTTGAAGTTGCCCAATCATCTGGTGATGTCACATAGACTTGATTGGCAATCTTAGCGGCTTCTTGAGCTGTTTTACCTGCTAGGTTAAGACGAACTGTGAGATTTTCTTGTGCATCCGGTGTTTTATTGTCCGCATACCCCTCTTCATTATGCCAGCCCGCATTGATACCCATCATGTTAATCATTTGAACAGTTGAGAAACCTTTTCCTGATTTAACAAATGTCCAAACTTGATTTCCTGTCACACCTAGCGCATCTTTAGAAAGGATTTCACCAGCAACATTCTTGGTAGACACAGCTTGAATGCTGTTAGTCACACCCTCGCCACGAAGAAGGTTTTCATAAGCAGTGATAAACTGTTGGTAATTGTAAAGCTTACGAATAGCATTCTTAGCCACACTGAGGTATTGAGTTGGGTAATAAGCACTTTGAAGGACGTTTAGGGCTGCATTAGCATTGGCAAGGGCTGCAATGGACATGTGGTAACCACCAGCTGCAGCTACTGTCGCATCTACCAGAAGGGTCGCATCGGTCTGCAATGGCTTACCAGCCAAGGCATCTTTACCAGCACCGTTAGTTGCTTTTCCGCCAGGAACAGTATAGTCAATGCCTGGTTCTTCCATGTAGGCACCGACGATAAGTGATTTACCAGTTTTATTGCGGACCATATCAATGCGTGCTTTCAAATCCCCATAGGCAACTTGCATACGTCCTGGAAGCACTGAACCACCGTTTGTCCAAAGCTCATTATAAACAACGTCTTGACGAGACTTAGCCAACTTATCATCATTACCGCCATTGACATCATTGATTGTGATGTAATAGTTCTCACCAATAAGGTCTTTCATGGCATTAATAAATGATGCATATGAATCAGACATCATGTGTGAGTCAGCTTCGTCTGTGCTGTGACGGTGCTCATAATCTGTCACACGGTTGTCACCAATTGTATCACCTTGCCAACCATCAAATCCCATACGGTCCATAGCTGATTTCATGACACCTGCAATGTATTTTTGCCAATCAGGATTAGCTGGATCATAGTAAACTTGAGTTGGGTTGTCACCGATAGTATAAGTCATCGGCTCACCCTTCTTACCAAAGCTGTCATAAAAATTATAAACCAAAGCAGCGAGCGGAAGGGCTGGATTCTTTGGATTTGAATCTGCTGAAATCATGTTATAGAGCATGGCAACAGCGCCAGACTTATGTACTTGATTCACCAATTCTTTAACCGCCTTAGTGTCAACCTGGGTGTGACTCCAGGTATTCCATTTTTGAACAAAGCTATCAACACCCTTTGGGAAAGGATTGGTAGCTTCACTATAAGCATCGTAGAAGAAATATGAGTTAATATTCATAGACTTCATAAGCTCAAGCTCTTTACGGTAGGCCTTAAGATTTTTGACAAGGATACTATTTTGATCAGTCGGTGAACCTGCTACAATACCGTAACGTGGGAAGACTGTCCAATCATCTTCAACAGATAAGCCAACACGTTTACTTGTCAAGGCTTTACCCAATTTGTCGTTGACACTGATTGTCACCAAGTAACCTGTGTTGTTTATCAACCATTCTGACGCAACAGTCAAATTTGAAACCTTAACCGAAGCCCCTGCTGCCAGTGTCACATCAACATTATCTTGACCGATGATTTCTGAAGCCTGTTGAAGGGTCAAGTTGACAGTCAAAGTTTGAGTTTCTGCTGTTGGGTTAGATACAACAACAGAGTAGTTAACATCACCATCAGCCTTACTATAGGCTGCTTTTGTTGTTTCTGGATCTGTCAAGTAAGCATCGCCATTCAAGTTTTGTTCTGTCACTTCAGTAACTGGTGTTACTTGGGCTGTTGAATGACGTCCTGCTTCCGTAGCATAATCAGATGATGATGTGATGATTTCCACAGCAGCTGACTCAGGAGCTAGCGCTTCACTAGCTACAAGAGTTTCTGAGCTAGCGCTCTCTGTTGGTACCGCTTGGGAAAATACTGTGGTAGCAGTCGCAGTTGTTGCCGTATCTGTCGTAACAGCTACAGACGATGGACCTATTTCTGTTGTTGCAACTGGAGCAACTACCTCAGTTGGTACCACGACCAAGTTATCTGCCTTGCTGGTAATGACGGGGTTGGTTGCTTCGGAACTGTCAACGTTATCTGCCTTGGCTACTTGACTAATTCCCAAGACACCACCAGCTACAAACAAACCTGATAATAATTTAGTTGACGATACTTTCTTTGACATCTATCTCTATCCTTCTACAAAATCTTTATCACCTCGGCGTTTCAAATTATCACTATTTTATTTGCATGCAGTAAACTCGAGTCGTTTTTAGTTTCATAAAAACCGCTTGGTGTTTCTTATGAAATTAATGTTAACTTAATCTTTTTTGTAAAACAAGGGAATTTCCGGTAATCCTCGTAAACGGTAACTTTTTCATCATGAATGGTCAGATTTTTTTTAGAAATTCTAGAGCAACATTTTTAATATCATTAAATATTCTTTATTTTTATCTCTCCAAAATGACAAAGATAATTCATAAATGCTGACGATTCAGTCTAGCAACTTATAATGTCTTGAAGGTCATCTAGACTAGCAAAAAACCACTTCCCATACAAGGTGGGAAATGGTTTGCTTATCTATTTTTGGTATCTAAAATGATGGTCACAGGCCCATCATTAACTAGACTAACCTGCATATCTGCACCAAAGCATCCTCGTTCTACAGGAACATGGGTTGACAAGGATTGATTGAAATCGTCATAGAGTTGGCTAGCCATATCTGGCTTTGCAGCTCCTGTAAAGGCCGGTCGGTTCCCTTTTTTCGTATCCGCAAAAAGCGTAAACTGAGAAATCGACAAAATCTGGCCACTAACATCCCTAATAGAGAGATTCATCTTGCCAGCTTCGTCTGAAAAAATGCGCATATTGACAATCTTACGCACCGCATAATCCAAATCCTCTCTGGTGTCCTCTGGACCCACTCCGACCAAGAGTAAGAGACCCTGATTAATAGCACCAACCGTATGATCCTCAATAGCTACGGAGGCCTTTTGCACGCGCTGAATCACAATCTTCATAGCAAGAGCTCCTTAACCATTGGTACGTTTAACACTGTAAACATCTGGAATAATTTTAATTTTATCCACAAGACCAGTCAATTCAATGAGGTTGGCAATTTCAAAACTAACATGAATATTGGCAAACTTCATGTCCTTAGTTGGTTGCGCATTGACCGTCGCAATACTCTTAGTCGTATTTGACAAGATTTGAAGAACATCATTCAACAGACCTGAACGGTTAAGACCATAGATGTCAATCTCAGCCAAATAAGATTTATTAGCATTACGCTCATCCCACTCTACTTCAATTAACCGTTGTTCATAACCTTCCTGACTCTTGATATTATGGCAGTCTGAACGGTGAATGGCGATACCACGTCCTTTAGTGATGTAACCTTCAATTTCGTCTCCAGGCACTGGGTTACAGCACTTGGCAATACGCATGAGGAGACCTGAGGCACCTTGGATGATAACCCCATTTTCACTCTTGACCTTAAGAACGTCTTTCTTCTCAGTCTTG
>OIXX01000757.1_pt1 | contig 15691 bp, 13 predicted proteins | sample 1588161 | NCBI WGS metagenome assembly OIXX01 (sample SAMN03283274) | human gut metagenome | biome: human-associated habitat; material: feces | host: Homo sapiens | place: Peru | collected 2012
AGTTATGCCATTTACGCTATCGTGTCGACCAGCTATGTGTCAGCGACTCAAGAAAAACTCTATGTCCAAGATAGTCAGTTTGACAAAGTTGCTGATATTTTAAAGGATAAGCTAGGAATTGAAAAGAGTGATTCCTTGGCCCAATTGCGTACTAAGGGTGCCTACCAGGTTTCCTTTGGACTAAAGGGGAAGGGAATTACCTACTCTGTTAAAGAAGAACTAGAAAAAGCCTTTAAAGATGCGGGAATTAAGGGGATGGCCTTTGAAGCAACAACGTCACGAATGTATCCTAATGGAACCTTCGCGTCAGAGTTTCTTGGTCGTGCCGAAGCTGTTGAAAATAAAAAAGACGGCTCATATTCTTTGATTGGTCAAACTGGTTTGGAGCGCTCGCTCAATAGCCTCTTGACTGGAACAGATGGAGAGGCCATTTATGAGAAGGATAAAAACGGTAATACGCTTCTAGGTACGGAAACCATTACCAAGGAAGCTATCGATGGTAAGAACATCTATACAACCTTGTCAGCGCCTCTCCAAACCTTCTTAGAAACGCAGATGGATACCTTTATGGAGCAGACGCAAGGTGTCAATGCTTCAGCGACAGTTGTTAATGCTAAGACAGGTGAGATTCTTGCAACGACACAACGTCCGACCTATAATTCTGATACTCTTGAGGGACAGGCTAAGAAAAACTATGACTGGGTTAACCGTCTTTACGAAGCTCAGTATGAGCCTGGATCAACCATGAAGGTCATGCTCTTGTCAGCTGCTATTAACAATGGAAGTTTCAACCCGAATGCGACCTACAGTAATGCTAATGGTATTAAGGTTGACGACGTTGAAACTAATGACTGGTCAATCAATGAGGGTATCTCAACAGGTGGTACCATGACATTTGCTCAAGGCTTCTCTTATTCAAGTAACGTTGCTATGACCATGCTAGAACAAGAGATGGGAGACAAGGTTTGGTCTAACTACTTATCTCTTTACAAATTTGGTCTTCCTACCCGTTTTGGGATGGTCGGTGAGTCCTCAGGGGTTGTCTCTCGAAACTCTGTTAATATAGCTCAATCATCATTCGGACAAGGGATTTCAGTGACTCAGGTCCAAATGCTTCGAGCTTTTACCGCCATTTCAAACAACGGTATCATGTTGGAACCTCAATTTATCAAACAAGTTGCCGATGTTAACCAAGGTACAGCTCGTACAGCTAAGAAGGAAGTTATCGGTAAGCCAGTTTCTAAGCAGGCTGCCTCTGAAACGCGTAACTATATGATTTCCGTTGGTACGGATCCAGAGTTCGGTACCCTTTACAATAAATCTGAAGGGGCACCTATTATCAAGGTTGGTAACTATGATGTAGCGGTTAAGTCTGGTACGGCCCAAGTTGCCGATGAAAAGACTGGAACGTATAAGGTTGGTTTCAATGAAACCCTCAACTCAGTTGTAGCTATGGTGCCTGCAGATGATCCAGAATATATCATGTATGTGACTGTTCTGGAACCTAAGACTTGGGATAATAATTTTTATGCGACTGTGGTTAACCCGATTTTGGAAGAAGCCATGTCTATGGGAGACACCCTAGATACTTCTGTGTCTGAAGGTAGTGAAAAGACCGAGGAAACGAGTTATCAAACCGGCGATATTATCGGTAAGAGTCCAGGTGAGATAGCTAACACCCTTCGTCAAAACTTAATTCATCCAATTGTTCTGGGTGTTGGTGATAAGATTGAGAAGGTTTCTGTAGATGCCAAAGCCAATATTAAGGCTAATGAACAGATTCTTATCATGACCAATGACTTCACAGAACTTCCAGACATGTATGGTTGGACCAAGAAGAACGTTGAAACCTTTGCCAAATGGAAGGGCATTAAAATTACTTACAAGGGTGGCAAGTCAGGGACTGTTACCAAACAAAGTGTTGCGGCAGGAAAAGCCCTGTCTAAAACTAAGAAGATTACCATTACTTTAGGAGACTAAGATGACTATGAGTCTGATAGCAGGCGTGGCCGCCTTTGTGTTGACGGTGCTCGCCATGCCTCACTTTATTACTTACTACAAAATCAAGAAAATCGGTGGCCAACAAATGCATGAAGATGTGAAGCAGCATTTGGCTAAGGCTGGGACGCCAACTATGGGAGGGACAGTTTTCCTAGTGGTTGTCATCTTGGTTAGCTTGATTTTCAACTTCCACGTCTTTAGCGAGGGACACCAAGCCTATGGTGCCACAGTAGGGATTCTCTTTGTGATCTTGATTTATGGAATCATCGGCTTCCTTGATGATTTCCTTAAGATTTTCCGTCAAATCAATGAGGGACTTAAACCTTGGCAAAAGATGGCCTTGCAGATTATTGCGGGTTTGCTTTTCTACTTTATCCACGTACTCCCTAGTGGGACAGATAGCCTAGCTATTGGTGGATTAACCATTCACCTCGGTGTCTTTTATGTTCTCTTTGTCCTATTCTGGATTGTTGGTTTCTCAAATGCTGTGAACTTGACAGACGGTATTGATGGTTTAGCTTCTATCTCTGTGGTTATCAGCTTGATTGCCTATGGGATTATCGCTTTTGTCAAGGGTGAGTTCGCTATCTTGACCATCATTATCACTATGATTGGGGCACTTCTTGGCTTCTTCGTCTTTAACCACAAGCCAGCCAAGGTCTTTATGGGAGATGTTGGTTCCTTGTCACTTGGGGCTATGCTTGCGGTTATCTCTATTGCCCTACGTGTAGAGTGGACGCTACTCTTGATTGGTGTGGTTTATGTCTTTGAGACAGCTTCTGTTATGCTACAGGTCAGCTATTTCAAATACACTAAGCGTAAGTATGGAGAAGGTCGTCGTATCTTCCGTATGACACCATTCCACCATCACCTCGAATTGGGTGGTCTTTCAGGTAAGGGTGACAAATGGTCAGAGTGGAAGGTTGATGCTTTCCTTTGGACCGTTGGAGCACTTGCAAGTGCCCTTACCCTTTGGATGGTTCTTGGAAACGTTATGAAATAAACGAAAAAGAGCAGAAATGCTCTTTTTCTGTTATAATGATGAGGATAATAATTTATTTCATGATATAAATTTAGAAGGAGTAAATATGGAAACACTAAGTGCTAATGAAATTTTCACCCCAGGAACTCAACCAGATATTACTTATAACAGTCGTTCAACTATTGGAATAGAGAATAAATTAGAAAAAGCATTATATATTAAAGGTAAAATGATAGTAATTAGTGGAAAAAGTAAATTGGGAAAGACTGTTTTAGTAAAGCAGAAGTTTTCTGAAGATAAAAGAATAATGATAGAACAATCGGATATAGAGGATAAACCCATAGAAAGAGTAATTCTAGAGAAACTCGGGTTGTCATCTACGGAACAAATTGAGAAAAAAAAGAATATATTTACGGGTGGAGTCAGTGGCGAAGTATCGGCTCAAGTGCCTTCGACGGGTTTTTTACAATTCTTAAAAGGCAAACTTTCTTTGTCCTCAAGTGATACCACAGAGATTACTCAAGAGATTCAAACCACTTTACATCAAAGTCTCTTCGATTTAACAATTGAATATTTAATTTCAAATGAGATTGCTTTAGTTTTTGATGACTTTCATTATTTAGAACCAGAAAAACAAAAAGAAATTATTCATAGATTGAAAGAGCCAATAAGTCGTAATCTAAAGGTGATTTTAGTACTGATTCCTATGAGACAAAACCAACCAATTGAGGTTGAAACTGATATGAAAGGTAGGATAGAATACATTGAAGTTTTTTCATGGAGCAATAGTGAATTAGAATATATTGCCACAGAAGGTTTCAAAGCTTTAAATGTAGAGATTGATGATAGATTAATTCAACTTTTTATTGATAATAGTTTTAGTAACCCATCATTAATGCAAGATATTTGTCTAAAATATTGTTTGGAGAATGATATTCTTGAAACTCAAGAGTCTAAAAAGAAATTAGATTATAATGTTAAACTGGCGGAAGGGGTTTCTAGGGATATAAATACTGGTGAGAATACTATAGTAAGAAAGTTGATAGAAGGGAAACCCACTAAAGGTAGACCTAGAAAAAATTACAAATATAACGGGAATCTAAAAGGTGACATTTATGTAGTCATTTTATATTGTATTTCTAAACTTTGTTCTAAAGATAAAATATCATTTAATGAACTAGTAGATAAAGTTAAGAAAGAAGATGCCGGAATACAGCAGAATCAAATTTCAAATACTTTAAATAATATTAATAGTATTTCTGAAAATGATAAGCCTGAAGAACCAGTAATTCTTTATAAAGATAACCAGATTATGATAGATAATGATATGTTTAAATTTTCTCTTAATTGGGGTTCTGAGGCAATATGGAATAAAGAAAACGAAAGCTCTTTGTAAGAAATAGAAAAGAAGTAAGTAAAGATGTCATTTAAAGATTTTAATTTTAAAACATTTATTCAGGAGGCCCTTGACGAGATTAAGTTTAAGGAGCCAACGCCTGTTCAGCAGAAATTGATTCCCGTAGTCCGTTCAGGTCGTGATTTGGTGGGTGAATCAAAGACGGGGTCAGGGAAGACCCATACCTTCCTCTTGCCAATTTTTGAAAAGCTCAGCCCAGAGAATGGGGATGTGCAAGTAGTGATTACTGCGCCGTCACGTGAATTGGCAACACAAATTTACCAGGCGACAAAACAGATTGCCAAACACTCTGCGACAGAAATTCGTGTCGTTAATTACGTAGGTGGTACGGACAAGCAACGTCAGATTGAGAAACTTAAGGTAGCCCAACCTCATATCGTTATTGGGACACCTGGGCGTATCTATGACCTCATTAAGTCTGGTGACTTGGCAATTCATAAGGCCCATACCTTTGTTGTTGACGAAGCTGACATGACTATGGACATGGGATTCTTGGATACTGTAGATAAGATTGCGGCAAGCCTACCTAAGGAAGTTCAAATCTTGGTCTTTTCTGCGACGATTCCTCAAAAATTTCAACCGTTCTTGGAGAAATACTTGACCAATCCAGTCATGGAACAAATCAAAACTTCAACGGTTATTGCAGATACCATTGATAACTGGTTGGTATCTACTAAGGGGCGTAATAAGAATGAACAGATTCTTGAGATGCTTAAGGGCATGCAGCCATATCTGGCAATGATTTTCGTTAATACCAAGGAACGTGCTGACGATTTGCACAGCTATCTAGTGTCAAATGGTCTTAAGGTGGCGAAAATTCATGGCGGTATCCCACCACGTGAACGTAAGCGTATCATGAATCAAGTCAAGAAGCTTGATTTTGAGTATATTGTAGCGACTGACCTTGCAGCGCGTGGGATTGATATTGAAGGGGTTAGCCATGTTATCAATGACGCTATTCCTCAAGATTTGTCCTTCTTTGTTCACCGTGTGGGACGTACAGGGCGTAATGGTTTGTCAGGAACAGCCATTACCCTCTATCAACCAAGTGACGATTCCGATATTCGTGAGCTTGAAAAGATGGGTATCACCTTTGAGCCTAAGGTTTATAAGGACGGTGAGTTTCAAGATACCTATGACCGTGACCGTCGTGCCAACCGTGAAAAAGCCTATCAAAAACTTGATACAGAAATGATTGGTCTGGTTAAGAAGAAAAAGAAAAAAATCAAGCCTGGCTATAAGAAGAAAATTCAGTGGAAGGTTGACGAGAAACGCAAACGTGAACGCCGTGCAGCCAACCGTGCTAAGGGTCGTGCTGAACGTAAAACTAAGAAGCAAAGTTTCTAAGTTTGGCTTTTAGGTAAAAGCAAATTTTAATTTAAAAATTCAAGAGGTTGAAACTATAAGGTTTCAGCTTTTTTGATTATTAACGAACTTTTGAGAAAGTCAAAAGACCTTATTTAGTTTGAAGATAAATTCTTCTTTTGAGCCTAAGGTCTCAAAACTTCCCAACGCTTATGACTACAAAGTTTTAGGCGTCATTATCACAGCGGCAAGTCTCAGTATATGCTCACTACACTCGCAAAATAATTGGCTGTCTTAAGGACTGGAAATGTGATGAATAAATAGTTTTCTACTATTTACTACAAAAAAACTAACAAAATGATACAAAAGAAAGTTGATTTTGATAATTTAAGCTAAACTAAATCTGATATTGAATAGTGGATTTTCTTTGAGTTTTTTTATTAGATTAGGGATAATTTCTGTCGAAACATTATCATACCACCATTTATTGATGAGGGGATCAATGTTTTCTTGCCTAAATGTTGAGGATATGCCATTTCCGTCTGATTCAATTAGTATACCACAGACATTAACTTCAAATGATTTAATTAAATTATCCCCTAACATCAACCAAAGAATATCAAACATTTCTTCAAAATCAATGATAGTCAATTCATTGATGGTACTGGTTCTAAAACTTCTAGCGAGGTTATAACTTTTTTCACCAACAGTAATGTCAATGTCGTCTTTTTTGTGAAAAGTATCCATTTCAGTTTCATCAAAAGCCAAAACATTTTTCTTTGAATATTGAAATTTGCGAATGTCTTGGAAAGTCTAAGACATTTAGATTGTATTGAAATTAAGTCATCATCCGACAAAGAATTCATTCTTTTATCTACAGTTTCCAAATCTCTAAATAAAATAGAGCTGAAGCAGTGGTAAAACATATTTTCAACAAACTTGGCAATATCTCCAAAAATAATTTCTTTATAGTCTAAGTCGGTTTGAGTATTCAAATAAAGCAATATTGAAGCGGTAACTTGTCGCTTTCCCTTTTCAACTTGGCTAACTTGACCTGCATTACCTAGGTCGCTTTGCTTTAAATTATACTTTTTTCTTAAACATTTGATACGAGTAGGTATTTCTTGTGAGTAATTTTCATCAAAAAATTTCATAGATAAGTCCTATATATAATCATGGAAAAGTAGTAAAAATAGTTGTTATCCTAGTTGATTAAAAAAATCTCTGATTTCTTCATCTTTTATAAAATAATATATAATTTTCCCCTCTCTTCTAGTGTCCAAGATGTTTTGATTGGCTAGTTTACGAAGATGGTGGGAGGCAGATGCCATACTGAGTTCTAGTAAAAAGGCTATATCGCAGACACAGAGTTCTTCGACGGCAAGGAGATAAAAGATGATATTTATCTGTTTATTATCGGTAAATTTTGATAAAATGCGAAGTGATTTTTGGACTTTTTCCTTTTTAAGGTAGTTCGTTGCGGTTGTAACATTTTGTTGATTTATAACATCCACTTGACAGATACTATCTTTTTTCATAATTTTTTCTCCTAGCCTAACATAGTCCATAGCATGTCAAAAATGTTGTTTTCAATCAGGATATACATCCCCAATCCTAAATAGACAACGGAAATAAACCATCTGCTATATTTTTCCAAAGTTTCTCCAACAGAAGGGACTTGTGCTAATTTTTGGGCAGAAAAAACCAAGAGATAAATCATGACTAGAAAAGTAAGTAAAGTCACTATCAAATTCGCTAAATTTAAGGTGGTAAAATATGGGACAAAGACACCAATATTGTCAGCGCCACAACTTGCAAAAGTAATCATAGCGACTAGAAAAATCAGGTTTTTATTGTCTTTTCGCAAACCATCTTTTGCAATAGCTTCTCCATCAGAATCTCCTAAAAACAAAACTTTGAGGCCTAGGAAAATTGGAATCAAACCGAGTAAACCTAAAATCTCTTTACTAGGAATATAATTTAAGACAAATGCAAAAAGCAAACTTAGGAATATTAGACTAACAGAGCCTAGAAATTGTCCTAAATAGATGTTAATAATGTCTTTTCTGCTTTTTCTTTTGGCAAAAAATAACATTAGGATAATAAGTAAGTCTACGGCTGTCCCAGAATACAGGATTATTGAAGTAACAATATTTTGAATCATAAAACACCTCATTCAAATATATTTTTGAATGTATTCTAACATTAAACTTTGTAGATGTCAACTTCAACTCCACCAAAATATAGATAAGAAGTTAGTGTACCAAATATTAAAAAGCCCTGCCATCGAAATGATAGCAAGGCTTAACTTCAATATCCAAATGATATATTTATCTAAAAAAGGTAGAGTTTTTATTGATTTGTAGTGCGATATAACGAGTTTCAAAAAATCAAAAATCGCTTAAAATTAATATTTTGACGTCTATTGGTGTGTACTGAAACCCTTACTTAACCTCAGTAAAAATAAAATAATTTGTAATTCCAAAGATGAATCCACCCCCAACAAAAAAGTAGTGACATTGATGTCACTATTTTTTTGTTGGCTTCTGACTTATAATCAAGTCAAAGCTTGAAATAAAGAGCTATGATTTGATTTTTTTGAGGAGGTTGTTTTAATGACAATACAAACTATTGATAAGATTGACATGCTTGATTCCAAAGATCTTTCTACCATTGTGGGTGCAGCATGTAGTTTTTGGGGAGCTACAGCTGCCGTAGGTGTCGGGGCTGTTGGGAGAGCCGTTAAAGGTGGTATTCAAACAGGTACTTGGCAAGGTGCAGCCTTAAAGGGTATTGGTTATGGTATTAAAGGTGGGATTACTTATGGCCTTACTTGTGGTTTTTAGACGACTAGTGAGTCAATTTTTTGGCCAAATAGTACTTGCTCTCCTAATTTATGGGCTTATATTCCTTGCTTGGCAACACTTTAGAGGAGAAGTTTTCTCAATTGTGTGCATCTATGTCAGTATATCCCTGGCAGATGACGTCTATCATCTCGCAGAAGAATATTTAAAAAAGAAAGTTAACTAGGAATACCTTCCTGTTTGAAAAATAGTTAAAGGCTTGGCGGATTGAATGTCAAGTTTTTTTATGGTAAAAGTGCTAAAATAGGAGTCATGAAAGACACGATTCGAATTCTCCATATTAACGATTTACATTCTCATTTCGAACAGTATCCACAACTTAAGCGAGCTGTGGATGATTTGAGTCAGACGGATAGAGAGCTGATTAAGGTAGATCTTGGGGACAATGTGGATAAGTCCCACCCCTTATCCGATGCGACAGCTGGGCGTTTTAATGTCGCCCTAATGAATGAGTTGGAAATAGATTACGCGACTATTGGAAATAATGAAGGGATTGGACTGGCTAAGGCTGAGCTAGACTGTCTTTATGAGCAGGCTAATTTTCAGCCTATCATAGGGAATCTCAAGGACAAGGGCAGACAGCCTGACTGGGCTAAGCCTTATTTGATTTATCAAACTAAAGCGGGGACAAAGATTGCTTTTCTAGCTTACACGTTTCCATATTATGTCACCTATGCTCCGAATGGTTGGGAGGTCTTGAATCCACTCACGCAGTTAGAGGAGGATTTGGCTCGTCCTGAGGTTCAGGATGCAGACCTAGTCGTGCTACTTAGTCATTTAGGAATACGCTATGATGAGCAGATTGCAGAGACTTACCCTCAGGTGAATCTTATTATCGGGAGCCATACCCACCACCTGTTTGAAGAGGGCAAGTTGATTAATGAGACTTATTTGGCGGCTGCAGATAGATATGGTTATTATATCGGCTGCATTGACCTGACTGTGGAAGATGGGCAATTAAGGGAGTGTCAGATTGTAGCTATTTCTACCAAAACCTATCTTTTAGATTTGGATAAGGAAGACCGAGTCTTTATTCAGGCCATGCGAGAGGAAGGCTATCGTCGATTAGCTCAGGAAAAGGTGGCTGATTTAGGTCGAAAATTGAGTTTTGATGAGACTTGTCAGGTGGTGCTAGAAGCTGTTTGTCAAGAGACGGATAGTCAGTTAACGATTTTAAATACTGGACTCATCATGAAAACACTAGGTCCTCAAGTGACCATGGCAGACCTACAAGAAGCCCTGCCCCATCAAATGCGAATGGCCCGTCTGGTAGTGACCGGCCAAGAGCTCAAAGAAATTTGTCAAGAAGTTTTCACCAAGGCAGAACTCCTCAGAAATCAAACCATTAAAGGCATGGGCTTCCGTGGAAAAACATTTGGTCAGGTAATCACAGGGAATTTTGCTTACAAAAACGGTAATTTATTGTATAATGGTAGGGTTGTAGATTCTCATGAGAAGTTTAGCTTGGTCCTTGTGGATCAGTACTACTATGCTGCTTATTTCCCTACCATCAAGGAAAAGGATGCGACTCTTCTTTTTCCAGACCTGTTAAGGGAGCTTGTGGCCAAATATTTGAGAAAAAATGGTGCCAATTGGGATAAGGGATAAGAGTATTATCACAGCATCAAGATAGAAAATAAGAGTCAGCAGAAAGGATGGCACATGCGTAAAGAAATCTTGCCAGAAATGTTTAATTATAATAAATATCCAGGGCCAGACTTTGTGTATGTGGCCGACCTTCTGAAATCAGATGCCTGTCAGTTTACGGTTCTTGAAAATCATAAGGATGCCTTAGACGCTACCCGTTTTGGGCAACGTTTTTCTGAAATTATGCTCAAGTATGATTATATTGTTGGAGATTGGTCAAATGATCAGCTTCGCCTTAAGGGATTTTACGAGGACGAACGCCCAAATACTCGAAAGACGGAGCGTATTAGCCGTTTGTCAGAGTATTTGCGTGAGTACTGTGCCTTTGGCTGTGCCTATTTTATTTTGAAAAATGAAGAGCCACAGGTAATTGTCTTTGAAGAGGAAAATGAGCCTCGACGCAAGCGTCGTCGTTCGAATAGTCGTCGCAACTCTTCTCAAGAAGCTAGAGAGAAAGATCGTAATGCTTCGCAAAAGAATAAAGGACAAAAGGCTTCTGGCAAGCAAAAGTCGGACAAGCCCAAACGAAGAGACAGGGATCAAGAGGGGCCAAGCTTTGAGAAAATCAAGCGACGTCCTAAGTTTAAATCAAGACCAGAGAATGGCGGCCGTGAGCGCAAGTCGGACTTCAAGAAAAGTCAGAAGCAGGCCTCAAAGTCTAAAATCCCCAATAACGTATCGAAGAAACCAAGCAAGACCAAGTCAGATGGTCATCATTTTACAATCAGAAAAAAAGGAAATTAAAGGATGTCAGAAGTAACAAGACAAGCAAAGTCAGAACGTCGTAAACGCCAGAAGTTGGAAGATATGGAAGGTTACAAACCATCTATCTATGGTTTTACTCGTGAGGAGTTGATTGACTGGGCTATGGAACACGGTGAAAAGAAATTCCGTGCCACTCAAATCTGGGATTGGCTCTACAAGAAGCGTGTGCAGTCTTTTGAAGAAATGACCAACATTTCTAAGGACTTCATTGCTAAATTGAACGAGAATTTCTGTGTAAACCCATTGAAACAACGTATCGTCCAAGAATCTAAAGATGGTACCGTTAAATATCTTTTTGAGTTGCCAGATGGGATGTTGATTGAGACCGTTTTGATGCGTCAACACTATGGTTTGTCTGTCTGTGTGACAACTCAGGTTGGCTGTAACATTGGTTGTACTTTCTGTGCCAGTGGTTTGATTAAGAAACAACGTGACTTGACTGCTGGTGAGATTGTTGCCCAAATCATGTTGGTACAAAAATACTTTGATGACCGTGGCGATGATGAACGTGTCAGCCACGTGGTTGTTATGGGTATCGGTGAGCCATTTGATAACTATGACAATGTGCTTCGCTTCTTGCGTACTATTAACAATGATAATGGACTTGCTATTGGAGCTCGCCACATTACCGTGTCAACATCTGGTTTGGCACCAAAAATCAAGGAATTTGCTAACGAAGGAGTTCAAGTGAATCTTGCGGTATCACTTCACGCGCCTAACAATGACCTTCGCTCAAGTATTATGCGCATTAACCGCTCATTCCCACTTGAAAAACTCTTTGAAGCGATTGAGTATTACATCCAGACAACCAACCGTCGTGTTACTTTTGAGTACATCATGCTTAATGAGGTCAATGACCACCCTGAAAATGCTCAAGAGTTGGCTGATTTGACTAAGAAAATCCGTAAGTTGTCATACATCAACTTGATTCCATATAACCCAGTATCTGAGCACGACCAATATAGTCGTTCAACCAAGGAACGTGTGGCAGCCTTCTACGATGTGCTTAAGAAAAATGGGGTTAACTGCGTGGTTCGTCAAGAACATGGTACAGATATCGATGCTGCTTGTGGACAATTGCGTTCAAACACCATGAAACGTGACCGTCAAAAGGCTGTGGCAGAAGCTTCTGGTAAAGCAGAAGGTAAATAAGATGTTTCAGCTTAAGACTTGGGTAGATAAGGATGGAGAACTAACACCAAAAGGAAGAAAGGTAAGCCGAGTTTTGGTCTGTGCTTATCTCCTTTGTTTAGTGTTCCTATGTTGGACACCCCAGTATGGGCTAGTTGAAGGTGTCGAAACTCCCGGTATTCAACATTTTGGTAGGGTAGTGGTGCTTTTGACACCCTTCAACAGTCTGACTAATTTTAACCAGCTGGATAGTCTTAAGGAAATTGTCTTTGTCCTTGGGCAAAATGTGACCAATATTTTCTTGCTGAGTCCCCTGATTTTAGGGCTCCTAGCCTTGCATCCAAGATTTAGGTCTTGGCAAAAGGTCCTTGTAGCAACGCTTGTCATATCTTTGACGATTGAGGTCGGACAAGTCATTCTTGACCTTCTCATTGATGCTAATCGTGTCTTTGAGTTAGATGATTTATGGACCAATACTTTGGGAGGTTTGGTGGCACTAGGTGTCTACCGCCTCCTTGTAAAACTGATTCAAACGCATTTTAAAGAGTAAAAAACCTGGGAGCTTACGCGTCTCAGGTTTCGCTTATTTTCTATCATACAAATACAACACATTCAAAAGAGGGAAAAATGAATAAACACTTTTGGAGAAACAATGAAACACTTAATGATGACAGTAGTCACCGTATTGACACTAGGAGCAACAGTGCCAATGGTTAAGGCAGATACTTATCAAAGTGGCCGTGATGCCGATATTATGCGAGAAAGAGGGCAGGTTTGGAATTTTCCTGAGAGAAAGAGAGAGCGTCAGGTTGCTAATTATAACACCGATGGTCGCTATCTCAGTGAGGCAACCAACTTCGAATTGTACAATTTCGTCAGAGAGTATAAGACGTCTGATGACATCAGACGCATTTGGAGCCCTAAGAAGGATGCGTCAGTCATTCATGACAAGGAGAGATACTCGATTGATGATGGGCACAAGGTCTATAATTTTGACGCCTTTGCCTATCAATTGCCAGAGTCTACTGATTTTGGGAAATTGACTTATATTGGCTATTTTGAGCTAGAAGATGGGACGATTTACCGTTATTGGAAGTAAGCTTTCGTTAGACTTATAATCACTCGTTTGTAAGGATAGGGGGAATCACTTGTTTTTTAAAGAATCAATCATTGCAAAACTTTGGTGGTTTTTCAAGTTAGAAAAACGCCGGTATATTGTCGGGATTTTGGCACTGAGTCTGGTTTCGGTTCTCAATCTGATTCCTCCTATGGTTATGGGGCGGGTCATTGATGCTATTACATCGGGAAGATTGACCAATCAGATTTTGCTTTTGAATCTTGTGTATTTGCTTTTGGCAGCTTTGGGAATGTACTATTTGCGCTATGTTTGGCGGATGTATATCTTAGCGACCTCTTATCGCTTGGGTCAGATTATGAGGTCACGCCTTTTTGAGCATTTTACCAAGATGTCGCCTTCTTTTTACCAAAAGTACCGAACTGGTGACCTTATGGCTCATGCGACCAATGATATTAACTCTTTAACCCGTTTGGCTGGTGGGGGTGTCATGTCAGCGGTAGATGCATCTATCACAGCCTTGGTAACTTTAGTCACCATGTTCTTCAGCATTTCTTGGCAGATGACCCTGGTGGCTGTCTTACCCCTCCCCTTCATGGCTTTTGCGACCAGTCGTTTGGGACGTAAGACCCATAAAGCTTTTGGAGAATCCCAGGCAGCCTTTTCAGAACTTAATAATAAGGTCCAAGAATCGGTGTCAGGTATCAAGGTAACCAAGTCTTTTGGCTATCAGGAGGCTGAGTTTCAGTCCTTCCAAGAGACCAATAAGATGACTTTTGAAAAGAATATGCATACGATGAAGTATGACAGCCTTTTTGATCCTTTGGTCTTGCTCTTTGTTGGCTCATCTTATGTTTTGACCCTTCTTGTTGGGGCCTTTATGATTCAGGCCGGTCGGATAACAGTCGGAAATTTGGTAACTTTCATTACCTATTTGGACATGCTGGTTTGGCCCCTGATGGCTATTGGCTTCCTCTTTAATATCACACAGAGGGGAAATGTGTCCTACCAACGTATTGAAAATCTTCTGGAACAGGAATCAGATGTTCAAGATCCTACACATCCTCTTCCAAGCATTGAAAATGGTCGTTTAGAATATGCGATTGACCGCTTTGCGTTTGAGGATGAGGATACTTTGCTAGATATTCATTTCACCTTGGACAAGGGTCAAACCCTTGGTTTGGTTGGACAGACTGGCTCAGGAAAGACGGCCCTTGTCAAGTTGCTCTTGCGAGAGCACGATGTCAATCAAGGAGCCATCTATTTGAATGGTCATGACATCCGAGACTATCGCCTATCAGACTTGCGTAGCTTGATGGGTTATGTTCCTCAAGACCAGTTTCTCTTTGCTAGTTCTATTTTAGACAATGTCCGTTTTGGTAATCCTGACCTCGCCTTTGATAAGGTGGAAGAAGCCACTAAGTTAGCTCAAGTTTATGATGATATCAAGGATATGCCTGAGGGATTTGAAACGATTATTGGTGAAAAGGGTGTTAGCCTATCAGGTGGTCAAAAACAACGTCTGGCCATGAGCCGAGCCATGATTTTGAATCCAGACATTTTGATTTTGGACGACTCCCTATCGGCAGTTGATGCCAAGACAGAACATGCTATTATTGAAAATCTCAAACATACCCGCAAGGACAAGACGACAATCATTACCGCCCATCGTCTGAGTGCGGTGGTGCACGCTGACCTCATCCTAGTCATGCAGGATGGTCGCATCATTGAACGTGGCCGTCATGAGGACTTGCTAGCCCAGGATGGTTGGTATGCCAAGACCTATGAGTCTCAACAGTTAGAAATGGAAGGAGGAGAAGTCGATGCCTAATCAAAACCAATGGTCTGTGTTTAAGCGTCTCTTGACTTATCTCAAGCCTTACAAATTCTTGACCTTTCTAGCTTTGGCCTTCCTCTTGTCCACAACGGTTATCAAGAGTATCATTCCCCTAGTGGCCTCTTATTTTATCGACCACTATCTTCATGATATGAATCAGGCGGCAAGCTTGATTCTGATTGGTTACTATGGGCTTTATCTCTTGCAGACCCTAGTCCAGTATTTGGGAAATCTCTTTTTTGCGCGTGTGTCCTACAGTATTGTCAGGGATATTCGCCGAGATGCCTTTGCCAATATGGAAAAACTGGGGATGTCTTACTTTGACAAAACTCCAGCAGGCTCTATTGTTTCCCGCTTGACCAATGATACAGAGACTATTAGCGAGATGTTCTCAGGGATTCTGTCTAGCTTTATTTCGGCTATCTTTATCTTTGTGACCACCCTTTACACCATGATGATTTTGGACATTCGCCTGACCGGGCTTATTGTGCTCTTTCTTCCTCTGATTGTCCTTTTGGTTAACCTCTACCGCAAAAAATCAGTGGTCATCATTGAAAAGACCAGAGCCTTGCTTTCAGATATAAATGCCAAACTGTCAGAGAGTATCGAAGGGATTCGCATCATTCAGGCCTTTAACCAGGAGAAACGTCTCAAAGATAAAGATAGC
>OIXX01000758.1_pt1 | contig 15689 bp, 9 predicted proteins | sample 1588161 | NCBI WGS metagenome assembly OIXX01 (sample SAMN03283274) | human gut metagenome | biome: human-associated habitat; material: feces | host: Homo sapiens | place: Peru | collected 2012
GAGGACCTGCAGGCCATCGTGGACGAGATCAACGACACCCCCATGAAGGTCCTGGACTGGGAAACGCCCAACGAGGTTTGGTATCGAGAGCTCGGCAAGGTACTCTCGAAGACAAGCCACCCAAAGACGAGCGTTGCACTTACAAATTGAATTCGGGCCTTGATGACACTGAAGATGTCACCTCCAACGGCTCTTTACGACCTCGATTGCATTCATTAGGTCATTTCTTCGTTCATTAGGTCGGAGGGTGCTGAAGCCATCCCTTGGAACGGCGGGGTTTCAAGGGCCGCTCCGACCAAGGACCGACCTAATAAACGTCAAACCGACCTAATGAATAACTCCGATACCGGATTATGAGCAACACAGCCGCAACGAAATGCGCCGCACAGGCTTAGCCCGAACATCGATTCGGGTTCAAGCCAGTGCGACGCAGATCAACTTCAGGTATAAGACCTGTATTCAATTATTGGGTTGTTATTAGCCTAGGGGCAATAGCCTCACGTCAGGCACGGCGCTTGCGCCAGATAACCAGACCGGCACCAGCCGCGCCGAGCACAACTACGGCCGCAGCAACGGCAGCCACCGCACTACCCGTGGGGGCAGTGGTAGTAGCGTTCTTCTGCTGCTGGTCAGGCTTCTGGTTTTGCCCAGGCTTCTGCTGACCGGGCTTCTGCGGTTCAGGCTTTTCGCCGCTATCCTTCTTGGCGAGACCATCGTGTGCGGCAGTGAGTTTGTTGAGCGCAGCGGTCACCTGCGGTGCGGTTGCGGCCGGATCCTTGACTACCTGCTTTGCGGCAGCAAGTGCATCCGCATATGCCTTCCACGAATCAGCCGTGTAGTCGTTCTGGTTGAGCTTCTCACTCTCAACAGCGGCGATCTTGTCGGCAAGAGGCTTGCGCTCCTCATCGGTGGCAGGCGGAACCGGAGCCTCGGGCTTAGTTACCGTGACTTCGACGGACGCGGACTTGTTCTCGTCAACCGTGGAGGTGGCGGTGATGGTCGCCGTACCTTCGGCAACGGCGGTCACCTTGCCATCCTTGTCCACAGTAGCGACCTTCGCGTCGGAGGACTTCCAGGCCACGGTCTTGGCCGCATCACCGGTCACCTTCACCTCGGCCGACAACTGGGCAGTATCACCAGCGACCAGCGCCAGCTTGCCATCCTTGACACCATCACCGGAGACGGCAACGGAATCCACAGACGGAGTCGGGGTCGGGGTCACGGCTTCGCCCTTGCCGAGATTGATGTTGGCGTAGTCGGACTCATTTCCGGCGGCATCCTGCGCATAGAAGTGCACGTAAGTGTCGTGGTCAGCGGAGAGCTGCACCTTCACCTTGTCCTCGTCGGTGTAGGTGCCCCACATCGTGTTCTCGTTGGACTTCGGGTTGCTGGACGGGCCGGTGGAGTACAGCACACGGGTCACGCCGGAGCCTGCGGCACCGTCATCAGCGGTGAGAGAGACGACCACATCGTTGCCGTTCTTGCTCTCCTGCTTAGCGGTGACCACCGGCACGTTGGTGTCGACCTTGATGGTCTGGGAGACCTCGCGGCTGTTGTCGTTTTCATCGGTGGCACGGGCGGAAATGGTCACGGAACCCTGCGCGGTCACGCTGATCGGGCCCTTGCCACTGGTCCACTCGCCCTTGCCGATCTTGTACTCGATCGTCTTTATCGGCACGGTGGAGACGCCGCGCTGCGCGGTGATGGTGAACTTCGGGGCAGTGGTGTACCAGCCGGAGCCGGGGGCCGCGGAGTCGAAATCGATAGCAACAATCGGCTGGGCTTTCGGGTCGGAAGGCGCGACGACGAAGAACGTGCCTTCCGCCTTGATATTGCCGACACCCTCGATAGAGCCTTCCACGAAGCCGACCTGTTCGGCTTCAGCATACTCGGCGGCCGGGATACTGTCCCAAGTCACTTTGTGACCCGACTCGACCGAGCCGTCAGCGTAGGTCAGCGCCACGGTATCCTGCAATACCGGCTTGACACCGGGAGCGGTGATGGTGGAGACGTACTCCGCGTCGGTCACCTCGGTGTTGAGCTGGTCGTAGACACCAATAGTGGCCGTCGCCTGACCGGCCGCAACTTTGATGTTGTCATAGGTACCGGCAGCAGTAGTGCCCTTGACTTCGGCGGTAGTACCAGCTGTAGCATAAGCGTCGGCCGGAACGGTTTCCCAAGTCACTGGAACCTTAATGCTGGGACCATCTTGAGGTGTCGCCCACACTTCTGCAGGCAACTTCGAGGTCGGGTCCACGCCCGGCGTGGTGCGCACGGCAACTTGCTGCACGTCTAAGAAAGCACCTGGGTCGCCCGGATCCACTGGTAGTGCAGCGCTGGTACCAAACACCTGCCACTCAGTGACGGTAATACCCTTGTTGTCATTGGCCTTCTTGTTCACCACAAGCTTCATGGACTTGGTGGTGACCTGGTCGAAGGTGTAGGTATACGGACCATACACCGGGTTGGTGGCGTCGAGCTCGTCGTCGGCGGGGAATGTCTTGTCCACCTTCAGGTTCGGCACGGTCTCGTACTGGCCGGAATCAGCATTGAGATACTCAATCGAGACATCCTTGGGCAGCGGCACGCCACCATCACCGGTCTTGACGTTCGTCCAGTAGTAGCCCACAGACTTGGACGTGGTCACGGCGCGATTCCATGTGTAAGTGGCAGTTTCGCTGGCACTGGTGTTGCCCCAAGTGCCCCAACCGCCATAGCTGGCGTTGCCGTCCAAGCTATCGTCATTGATGGCAGCAGTGCTGTTCCAGCCAGTGACATAGCTGACCTGAACGTCTGGTGCATTGTCGTTGCCTTTTTCTGCATTGAGCGCAACATTCGTTTCAGCGTCGTCCGCCAGTGCACTCGGCGCGGCCGATACGGAGAAGACACCGCCAGCCAGCAGCGTGGCCGCAGCTACGAACAGTGCGGCGAATCGTTTCGCCACACCGCCCTTCACGGCCGAAGTAGTGCTTTCGATGGTCATAATATTCTTTCTGTTAGGCGTTATGGTTTGTATCACTCATCTCCCGCCGTGTCGTGCACTACGGGAGACGGTTTGGTCGCAGGAAAACGTCAGCTCATCTTGGCGCGAGCGGAGGCAAGCAGAACCACCTGACGATCACGACTGGAAAGCAGCCCCTCGTCTTGATAGGTCTTCGTGACCTCCTGCACCTTCTTGATGAAGGCGGCACGGTCCTTGAACGGCGCGCCCGCCCAGATGTCATCCATCAGCGTGCTCTCGCTACGGTCCTGTGCAGCCGGGCGCTTCGGGTTCAGCACATCGGTGAGCTTGCCTGCGAAGCCCACATACTCGTCCTTGCGCTGGAAGTACATGTGGTACGGGGTGTTGTCGCCGTTGTAGGCGGGCTCGAACTCGTCGCCGTCAATGATGAAGTAGTTCTTCGTGCCTTCCTTCTTCTGTACGCCCAGTTTGATGGTGCCATCCAAGCCGTTGCGCTCGTAGAAGCCGCGTTGGATGAACTTGGTGGATGGGTTGAGCGCGTTGAGCACCGTGGGACCGTAGAACAGCGTCTGGATGTCCTTGCGGTCATCAGTCGACTCGGTGCGCAGCTGCAGCGGGATGGTGACGACAATCTTGTCCCCGACCTTCCAGCTGCCGGCCACGGTGGCGTATTCGCCAGCGGTGACGCCATCTATAGCCTTGCCGTTCACCTCGATCTTCGCACCTTTGCTCCACGCGGGGATGCGGATGCGGAAGGTGACGGCGCTCTTCGGCGCGGCCGTAATGGAAATCGTCGAGGTCTCCTCCTCCGGATAGTTGGTTTCCTGTGCGAGCTTCAGGCCGGTGTCGGTCCAGTCGAGTGTGGAAGCTGTGAACAGATTGACGTACAGTTCCTTGTTGTCCGTCGAGTGGAAGTAGATGGAATCCTGGTACTTCGAGTGGCTTTCCAAAGCGGTGCCGCCACAGCAAGTGCCGATGTTGCCATCACCATATTCCTTCTGCGTAGCCGGATTCACTGGGTACATGTAGCAGTTGCCCGGCGTGAGGGCCGTGCCGGAATCGAGGTCACGGGACTTACCTCCGAGAATATGGTTGAGAATCGTGCGCTCATAATAGTCCATGTAGGCAGGTTTTTGTTCGATAAAGAACAGATAGCGAGCCACCTTGAGCATGTTGTATGCCGCGCAGGATTCCGCGTTGCGCTTGCCGATATCGCCGGCCACAGTATGTGCCGGCCCCCACATCTCGCCTTCGCCAGTACCACCGTGAGCATACATACGGCCGGGCACAATCATGCCCCAGTACCCCTCAACGGCCTTGAGATAACGCGCACGAGCATCAGCATCGATATCCGCGTCGCCCATGGCCGCGTCTTTGGCGTAACCGACGAACTGTGGAATGTGCTGGTTGGCGTGCAAGTTGTTGAGGATATCGACACCAGCACCACAGTTGTCAATGAGCTTGTCAGTGTCGAAAAATGCGGAGGCCTTAAGAAATTCGCTACGGTCCTTGTCCTTGGAGACGTTGTACAAATCCACCAGCGAATCATTCATGCCGCCGTATTCACCACCGATGTAGATGTCCCACATCTTCTGCAGCTGGGTTTTGGTGCATTTGCTCAGACGCGCATAGGTCCAATGTCCGATGCCTTCAGCCAGGTCGAGCGCGTCGGCATTACCGGCAAACTCGTAAGCGGCAATCAGACCGGCAAGAATCTTGTGCTCCGTGTACCACGGTGCCCAAATCTCGCCATAGGGAGCATATTCCTCCAATGCCTTGAACTGCCACTCGCCATAGGCGGCAAGGAAGCCGGGGTGGCTGTAGCGGGCTTTGCCGTTATACTTCATCTCGCGCAGGGAATCTCGGCATTCCTTCAGGCCGGAGACGAACTCGTTGATCTTGTTGAGAATCGCTTCCTCCCCCGTTTCGGCATACGCTTGGGAGAGCATGTGCAATGCATGTCCGGCAAAGTGGCCGCGCAACAGACCATCAGCACCGTTCTTGTTCTGGCCACGCGTGTATTCGGCATCGCCCCATTGCTGTTCAACAGCCTTGTCTAGCGAGCCGCTGGGGAAGTTCTCCCAGCCACCGGAAGGCTGCGTCGTGTTGTCCTTAGGCAGCAGGTTCGCCTGCGCACGGAAGCAAACCAGCCAGCGGTCTACCGGATAGTTGCGTGCATAGTCGAGCATCCCTTCCTTGGCACGATCGAACACGCTGTTCGAGGTGATGGCGACGTTCCGCAGAGGGAACGGAGCTACCTTCCAGCCCGGCAGAGCGGGCGCGTCGGTAATGGTCTTCGCGCTTTTCGTGGTGCGCTGCGCTGCGGGAACGGCCACGCCGCCCGCGCCGTTCGCGCCCGTTGCACCTGCCGTGCCAGCGACGGATGGCGCTGCCTGCACCGTTGTCACTCCTGTACCCAATGCACTCGCCACGGCGATGGTGCCGCCGATGGCGGCCGCGCCCGCGAGCACAGCACGGCGAGAGATGCCGTTTGTTGCTTCCGTTGAACTCATCTTGCTCCTTCGTTGGACTGCCGCGCGTTCATTGCGAGGCATGACGGACGAAGACACTCTGCCGCATTCGCAACCATTCAATGCACTTAATCCATTCAATGGCCCGACGACGCAGGTAAGATGCGTCAGTGGATGGCACACACATACTCGGAATCGTCTGGTACTGCCCGTTTTACCATCACATCATTGTGGTGCGTCCCCGTCGTCATGTATGTATGGGAGAGATGACGGTAAAGCAAACAGTTACCATATGCGATTATTCGAGTTTTTGCGCGCCCTCCATGCCGCTTGTCTTCGTTGTGCGCGTTCACAATAACTCAAACAGACGATTCTCACCATGCGTCAAAGAAAGCGACTCACTCATTTTTTCTCTGGTTTTCGTAGCGCACAATACCAATGAAAATCAGTCTTTATCAGCATTTCCAGCCATGCTATTTTCGTAATTTTCCTTTTGTTTTCCTCTTGCGAAAACCAACGAACCCAAACACATATGCTCACCAATAACACAGTAAATGCATTCAAATTAACATGTTCCCGAGCAACTCTCACAAGCAGCTCAAACGCAACACCGCACTTCAACTTGAACAACACACCATTCCTCGCTATACTGATAAATTGGTGCGTTAATGAGGTATACCCTTCCCTTGTCACAACACAGAAATTGGAAGGACATACTATCATGCCTAATCTTCGCCCCACCGAGCTCATTATCATTCTACTTATTATCGTGCTGCTGTTTGGCGCGAAGAAGCTCCCTGAGCTAGCCAAAAGCATTGGCCAATCGATGAAGATTTTCCGTGCCGAGACCAAGACCGATGACCCGGCAACACAACAAACCGTCAATACAGTCAGCGACGCCCCTGCCCCAGCTCCGGCGGCAGCACCGGCTCCCGCTCCCGCCGTACCCCAAGCCGTCACGATGAACGCCACCGCCGCCCCGACTACAGCAACCGGAGCCGAACAGCGATGAGCACGGTTCCCGGAAACCCCGCGCTTCCGGCACCCCTTGCACCGGCGATGCATCCCGGCGATCGGGATACACATCTTGACCTCGACGATCTCATCGATCACTCACACGAGGCCACGCAGCAGGCCAGCGCGGGTGCGCAACACCCTACACGCCGGTGGAAGCGGGGTGTAGGGCGCAAGTCCAAAACGCGCAAGCCCCGCAACCCCGATGCGGTGATGCCTCTGGCCGATCATCTTGTCGAATTTCGCAAACGCTTTGTTCGGGCCATTGCCGGCATCATCATCATGTCGATAGTGGGATGGATGTTCAGCGATCAGGTGTTTCGTATCCTGCAACAACCGTTCCTGACGGCGGCCGGGCAGCAACAGGGACTGATGAGCATCACATTCAATGGCGTGGTCTCCGCATTCAACGTAAAGCTGGAGATTGCGTTCTTCCTTGGTCTGACGGCCTCCTGCCCGTGGTGGTCATACCAAGTGTGGGCATTCATTAATCCAGGGTTGAAGCGCAAAGAGCGCTGGACCGCGGTTACATTCATCGGAGCCTCAGTGCCGCTGTTCCTCACCGGAGCCGGACTGGCATGGTATCTGCTGCCCCAAGCGGTGGCGATCCTTACCGGCTTTGCCCCCGCAAACACCGCCACATTGCTCAGCGCCGACGTCTATTTTGATTTCATTCTGCGCATGACAGTCGCTTTCGGCCTCTCATTCCTGCTACCCGTAGTTATGGCGGCATTGACGATGATGAATGCGGTCGAAACACGAACATGGTTGAAGCAGTGGCGTCTCGCAACGGTCATAGCGTTTATCTTCGCGGCCGTGGCCACGCCAACCGGCGACCCAGGAACATTATGCGCACTCGCTTTGCCCATCATCGCAATCTATTTCGCAGCCATAGCCGTATGCGCAGTATACGAGCACATCCAGCTATGGAAAGTCATGCGCGCGGCGGGCGAAGAACCCAAACTTCTCAAACTTTTACATAAAATGCGCGCCGCGTTACCATTTCGCGCGGCGCGCAAAGCCAAGCGCACCGGCAAACAGGAAGCCCCTGCAACAATAACTGCAGAAGGAGAATAATATGTTGTTCGGCATTTCGGGCACGGAACTCATGGTGATTCTTGTCATCGCTTTAGTGCTGGTAGGCCCCGACAAGCTGCCCGACTACGCACGCAAGGTCGGACGATTTATCCATAGCATGCGCGTACGCGGCCAAGCGTTGAGCGAACAAAGCAACATCGACGTTCACGGCCTTGTACAGGATTCCGGCATCAATGATATTCGCAAAGGTCTGGATGATGCCACGCAAGATGTGAACCGGCTACTGCCGCCTATCCGGTGACGTTATCAATCCAACGGCAACGTTGACTCGCGTTGGATTAGCTTCACCGGCACACGCTCCACACCATGGTGAGGATGCCCCGCAATCGCATCCAGTAGGCATAGGGCAGCTTGACGCCCCAGCATTTCGTTGTTGTCATCAATAGAAGTAAGCAACGGATGCGCGTACGACACATAATCCGGACTGTTGTCGTGCCCGATAACCGCTACGTCTTGCGGCACGCGACATCCGTTACGTTCCAATTCCTCGATGCAGCCACGAGCCAGCACATCGTTTTGGCATATCACTGCGTCGAATGCAGCACCGTCATTGAGCAGCAGACGGGCAGCGGCGCGCCCCCATTCCGCTTCCCATGGACCGAACCGCGCTTCGCCAGCCAACTGTAATCCAGCATCATGCAAGGCCTTGAGCGCACCCCGCATCCGTTCATGTGTAACCGAGTACTCGGAGTCGCCAGCAATAATCGCAATACGAGTGCGCCCGCAGGAAAGAAGGTGGCGAACGGCCAAACACCCTGATTCCACATTGTCTTGTGCCACGGAACAATCATCGGGATCACGGGACGGGCCATAGGCGTAGACCACAGGTACCGGAGAATCCACGTAGTATGGCACCGGATCCGTACACCTGCTGATAATCAACAGTCCCGACACTCCTTGCACCAACATTCGTTCAATACCACTGTGGAACAATGCCTCATTGCCTGACGCATTGAACAGTAGCGCTGCGGCTGAGCGCGCTTGAAACGCATTCTCCGCTCCAATAAGAATGGTCGGAGAAAAGACGCCTTTCATATCAACGCCAATGATGCCAACGCGAAAATCCTGCATGCCGTGAGAATCCCTGACGCTTAACCTTGCCATCGATGCCATAGCTTCTGCGGCGCTATAACCCAACCTCCGCGCAGCATCAATCACTCGAATACGGGTTTTCTCGCTGACGTGAGGCTTTCCACGCAAGGCCTTGGACGCAGTGGACAGCGATACATTAGCCGCCGATGCCACTTCCTCCAAACGGACTGCGCCCACATTGAGCTCTTCCTCACCCTCTGACATATCGACTCCTCTGGCAAAGGCCTCAATGCCCCTAAATGATGCTGCAAACAGCCTTTAGTCTAATAGACTGCCACCTACGGCACCCGCATCCGGTAAGCACACACAAAATATTGATATCAAATTGTTATATTGCACATAATCCGGATGCGGCTCCAATCAATTCCGGTTTATCTTAATCAGTCCCGATCAATCAAAGCAGTGAGAGCCCAGAGGATGCTCACCACGTCGATGGCCTCCTGGAGGAATGCGCCGACGACGACCGGAATGAGATCGAACGCGGCGGCAATCATGCCGATGGTGGCAAGCACAAGGCCCGCGATTACGGCTTGAAGCATCACGCGCTTGGTGCGGCGTGCAATGGCGATGGCGCGCGGCACGGCGGCGATATTGTCATTCATAATGACCACCTGAGCGCTTTCGGAAGCGGCGGTGGATGTGCCGTCGGTCATGGCCACACCGATATCGGCGACGGCGAGCACCGGGGCATCGTTCACACCATCACCGACCATCATCGTGACGGTTTTGCCGGCTCCTGTAGCGGCCTTGACTGCGGCTACCTTATCCTCCGGGAACAGTTCGGCGTGAACCTCGTCAATGCCGACTTCGCTGGCAATGATATTGGCGGAAGCCCGCTTGTCACCGGTAAGCATGGCGAGCTTGGTGACGCCCAACTCATGCAGTTTGGCGAGCGCTGCCTTGGCGTTGGCGCGCGGCACATCGCGCAGCACGATGCGCGCAATCAGCTGACCATCAACAGACACATACGACGCCATTTCGTCCGGCTGAAGCAGCCCAAATCGTGTGCGCAGGTCATCCTCAGACCGACTGGGGGCGGTCCGATCGACCGCCAAGAATCCTTCCTCCCCGGCGGCCGCGAAAGACAGCCGGCCAACGCGCACCGCATGTCCGTTCACCTCGCCGGAAACGCCTTTGCCGGCATCTTCATTGATATTCTTGATGACCGGATACTCCCGTCCATGGCCGGGCCAGCTGGCCTCCGGCTCGGGGCAGAGCCGCTGACCATCCTCGAACCGCTGGCGCAATCGGGCCATCGCCTCCGTTCCGGCCTTGGCGATGCCTTTGGACAGGATGTGCACCGAGTAGCTTTCCACCACGCCGGCCATCATCAGCACATGGTCCTCATTAAGACGGGTCTCAGCTCCAGGCAGCATCTCAACGCGCACCACTTGCGGCTGCTTGACGGTAAGCGTGCCGGTTTTATCGAAGAATACCTGGGTGACGCGGCCAAGGTTTTCGAGCACATCCTGCGCCTTGATGAGCACACCGGCGGCGGCGAGACGGCCAGTACCGGCGATGTATGCCACGGGCGCGGCGATAAGCAGTGGACAGGGCGTAGCCAGCACTAACACCTGGGCGAACCGCGTCGGTATGCCGGACACCGCCCAGGCGACGCCCGCTATTACCAGCGACAGCACAGTGAACGGAACGGCCAATCGGTCGGCGGTTTTCACCACGGCCGGACGGGACTCCTGTGCGGAAGCGACGAGTTCGAGGATGCGCTGGTACTGGGAATCGGCGGCCACCTGGGTGGCGCGCATGGTCAAGGCAGTGGAACCGTTCACTGCGCCAGACATCACTCGGGCACCGGCGAACACCTCGCGCGGCACCGGCTCGCCATTGATGTTGCTCAGATCGAGCGTGGCCGAGCCGGAAAGCAGTTCGCCGTCGACCGGCACGGTTTCGCCCGGCAACACCATGAGCACATCGCCGAGCTTCACCTGCTCGACCGGCACCGTGTCGAAGCGGTGCGTGGCGGCCTCAGCCGACGCCAAGCCCACACGCCGGAAGCCATCGGACGAATCGCCTTTATCGGCAGCAAACCCACGCCCCACACCAGGCAGGTTGACGACGTGCGCGGTCTGCGGCGCGGCTTCCATAAGCGCGGTCAGACTGCGCTCGGCCTTGGCTTGAGCGTATTCCTCAATGGCCTCGCCGGACGTGATCATCAGCGTCACCGCCCAACTTGCCCAGTATTCGGCGACGGCCACGGTGGAGAGGATCGCGACCACGGCCAGCACATCGACTCCGACCTGCCCGTGGCGCAAATCGTCAATCATGCCGCGCACAGTGTCAATCACGATAATCAGCACCAGTGCGATAACCAGCCACTGGCCGAAGCCCGGATTGCCAAGTACCGGAATCGCCATCGCATTGCCCCACGGACGCCAATCGCCTAGTAAAGCCAGCGGAACTGCGGCGATGACGACGACCGGAAGCATCGGCACAAGCTTGCAGATGTCGAGAATTTTGGTGAAGAATCTGATGAGTCTGCTCATCATTGCTCCTTACGCTTGTATACGGAGTCGATTGCGGTACGGCAAGCGTGGCCCGCGCAATCGGCGCTGCGGTCACGCCTTGTTAACCCACCGGCGGCTTTGCCTGGGGCTTCGCTTTGCTCGGCTCCCGCGCGACCTTCCGATACACGGCGTAAAGAAATGTATTCAGTTTTGTATTGAAATATGCGCTGTGTTCGGAACGTCGCCCGAACTCAGTGCTTGGCCTACCCTATCAGCGAGCGCTGCGCGACATGCCGGATATCGAAACTACGTTGGCGGCATGGGCGCAGGGCACAATAGCGCATACGAAAAGCCCGTGGCAGGAGTTTGCTCACTGCCACGGGCCTTTGCTTGTCTGACACGGTGTTCAGCGGTTACCGCTCAACACCGTGTGACGTTGTCGAGTCGACTTTACCACAGGCCGAACGGGTCGGAGAAGCCGCCGCCATCACCGGTGCCGCCATCGTTGTTGCCGTTGCCATTGCCGTAACCATTCCGGCCGTTGCCGTTCTGGCCATTGCCATTCTGGTTGTTCTGCTTATTCTGGCTGTTGCCGTTGGAATCGGAGCTGGACGAACCGTTCACCGACGACTCCTCCTGATCGAGCGTCACGTCCACATCCATGGTCTTGCCGTCGCGCACGATGGTCAGCGTCACCTTGTCTCCCAAAGCCGCGGCACGAACGTAACCAAGCAGCGAGTAGTTGTTGTTCACCGCGTTGCCGTTGAAGGCCACGATGGTGTCGCCCTCCTTGAGGCCGGCCTTGTCGGCCGGGCCGCCGGAGACGACCGCGCTGCCGGTGGCGCTGGACTTGGTGATGGTCGCGCCGCCGCGAGTCACGCCGTCGGCTTCAACCGTGTCGGACTTGATGACCACGCCGAGGGCAACGTGCTTGACCTTGCCGTCCTTGATGATTTCGTCGGCCACACGCTTGACGAGGTTGGACGGGATGGCGAAGCCGATGCCGATCGAACCGGCGGAGTCGGATGAGGTGGCAGTCGAGGCGATGGACGAGTTGATACCGATCACCTGGCCGGCCGCGTTGAAGGTCGGGCCGCCGGAGTTGCCGGGGTTGATGGCCGCGTCGATCTGGACAGCGTTGGTGACGATCTCGTTGTTGTTATCGTCGGTCACGGTCACCGGGCGGTTCAGGGCGGAGACGATGCCGGTGGTGGCGGTGTCGTCGTAGCCGAGCGGGTTGCCGATGGCCATCACGTTCTCGCCGACGGCGAGCTTGTCGGAATCGGCGAATTTCACGGCCTTGAGGTCGCTCGGCGGGTTGTCGAGTTTGATTACGGCAAGGTCGGTGGTGGTGTCGGTGCCGACGAGCGTGGCGGAATACATGTTGCCGTTGGCAAGCGTCACCTGAATCTGCTGGGCGCCGGAGATCACGTGGTTGTTGGTGATGATGTGGCCTTCGGTGTCGATGATGGCGCCGGAGCCCTTGGCGGTGCCGTTGCTCAACGCGGTCTGGATGGAGACCACGGAGCCGGAGACATCGCTGGCGACAGTCTGCCAGTCGGGGGCTTCGCCGCTCTTGGCGGTGGCGGACCCGGAGCCGGACTTATTCGAGCTGACGTTGGACAGCGAATTGCTGGTCGGCAAGGTGATCAGGCCGCTGGTGAGGGCGCCGTAACCGAGGCCCAGGCAGAGGGCCGCAGCCAGAACGGCGGCGACCACGGCGATGAGGATGTTGCTCGCCGTCTTGGACATGCCCTGCTTGGCGGGGCCGGGCTGACCGGGCTGTCCCGGCTGGGTCGGACCTTGACCGTTCGGCGTACCGGTACCGGGAGTGCCGAAACCGAACAGACCGCCCTGCTGGGGCTGCTGGCCATTCCGGCCATTCTGACCGGACTGGCTGGCAAACGGATTGCCGTTGTTCTGCTGCGGCTGCGTGGGCGGATTGAACGGATTGCCGTTGCCCTGCGGCTGCGGGTTATTGGTGTAGTAGGGATTGCGGTTGCCCTGCTGGCCCTGTAGGGTTTGCTGTGCAGGCTGACCGAACGGGAATTGCTGCGTGGGCTGGGCATTGCTGCCGGCCTGGCCGCCCTGCTGGCCCTGTGCCTGAGTCGGGGTCGGACCATAAGCGCCATATTCCGGGGCCGGACGATACAGCGGAGTTGTGGCCGAGGTCTGGCCTGCGGCCGGTGCTGCCGGAGAAGCCGGCGAGGAGGAGACCACCGTGCTCTCGCCCTTGGCGGAGGCGTAGTCCGGGATGGGCTCGGTGGCGGCAGTGTCGGTAGCGGCTTGCGTAGGCTGCTGATCGGCAGCGAGGGCGGCCGAGGAAACCGGGGCTTGCTGCTCGCTGGAATCGCTGGCGTTGCCGGCATCAACCGAGTCGCCACCCACAAACGGGTTCTTCGGCTCGGCGTTGCCGGTATCGGCAGTACTATTGGGGTTTTCGTTATTCCGCGGGGTCTGGTCGACGCCCTGCGGGTTAAATTCGTCAGCCATTGCTGCTCCTTTTCCTAAATTCCTATCACGTCTGTTCGGCGGCTATTCGGGCACTTGCCCATTGCCACTTCTCGTGTGCTACCTCAGTAGTAAAGGCAGTCAATCTGGAAGTTTTCTGAACGTTGATTGAAAGTCTATGCGTAATCATCGCAGAGTCTTATGGGCATCTCGGCTTCGAGGGGCTGATTTCCTGTTTCGGGAACATCTACTTGCACTTCAAGGGGCTGTTCGCGCGGTCAATTCCGAGTATCAAGGGCCCTCATTTAACGCCATTCCGCCATTTTTGCAGCCGGCCTACTTGACCGGGAGCCCCTTGAAGCGGAAGTAGACGTTCGGGAGCGGCGAAATCCGCCCCTCGAAACCGAGTTCTTCACAATTTCCGGCCCTTTTCTGGCCCTTCTGCCTAAAGTGAACATATGACGATCAGCCTTCTTGAACATCCGTTGGGCGCACAGCCCGGACAGCCCGGCGACCGCAGCGCTTTCCACTTCGAGACGATTACACGGCTGCCTTCGGCAGCGAACGGGTTGGGGCGTGACGGCGCCCGCTACGGGCGCACCGGCATTATCCATACGCCGCACGGCGACATCCGCACGCCTGCCTTCGTGCCGGTGGGCACGCAAGCCGCGATGAAGGCCGTGTTGCCCGAGCAGATGAAGGATCTAGGCGCACAGTGCCTGCTGGCCAACGCCTTCCACCTGTTCGAGCGCCCGGGCGAGGACGTGCTGGACGCGGCCGGCGGCTTGGCGCGTTTCATGAACTGGGATGGGCCCACGTTCACCGATTCTGGCGGTTTCCAAGTGATGTCGCTGGGCGTCGGCTTCAAGAAGACGCTGGCAATGGACGTGACCGGCATGAAGTCGGACGACATCATCGCCAAGGGCAAGGAGCGCATGGCCTGGGTGGATGAGGACGGCGTGACGTTCAAGTCGCCTTTGAATGGTGACGCACATCGTTTCTCCGCTGAGATTTCGATGGGCATCCAGCACAAAATCGGCGCGGACATCATGTTCGCGTTCGATGAACTCACCACGCTGATGAACACCCGCTCCTACCAGGAGGATTCGGTGGAGCGCACGTTCCGCTGGGCCCGTCGCTGCGTGGACGAGCACCAGCGGCTGACGGCGGAACGCCTGGGCAGGCCGTATCAGGCGCTGTATGGCGTGGTGCAGGGCGCGAATTACGAGGATCTGCGCCGGCGCGCGGCTTCGCAGATCGCGTCGCTGGACTTCGACGGCGTGGGAATCGGCGGCGCGATCGAGAAACGCATCATCGGCGACACTTGCGCCTGGATCTGCGACGCGATGCCGGAGAGCCGGCCGCGCCATGTGCTGGGCATCGCCTCCGTGGACGATATCTTCGCGTGCGTGGAGAACGGCGGCGACACCTTCGACTGCGTGGCCCCCGCGCGCTGCGCCCGCAACGGCGCGATCTACACGCGCGCCGGCCGGTACAACATCAAGCGCGCCCAGCACAAGTTCGATTTCGGGCCGCTGGAGGAAGGGTGCGACTGCTACACATGCCAGCATTATTCGCGCGCGTACGTCGACCACCTGCTGCGCGCCCGCGAGTTCAACGGGTTTACGTTGGCCACGATCCATAACGAGCATTTCTTCGTGAAGCTGCTGGACGACATCCGCGCCTCGATCGACGGCGGATACTTTGATGAGTTCCGCGACGAAGCGTTGGCCCACTTCTACGGCAACGGCGAGCGCCGGCCAGGGTTGTGAGTTTTTCTCCTTCGTTGCGGCTTGTGCCGAACTTCTCTCTGCTCCCCTCGCTGAGGCTGAGACGTTAAGCAAACAGCCCAGTGGGCTGTTTGTAGTCGAAGGTGAGACGATAGTCGAACCAGCAGGTTGCAGGCAAGGCCCGTCCTTAATTGCGGACGAGCTGTCACGAAGTGACTGAGGGGAGTGCCGCCACCCTCAAAGATCACGGCGCCCGCAGGAGACCCACAAGCGATATATCCCTGCCTCCCATGCGACACGCCGAAGATTGCATGATTACCCAGCCGGGTGTAAGTTAGTCGATTGTCTGCGAGTGTGGCGGAATGGTAGACGCGCTGTCTTCAGGTGGCAGTGAGTGTATGCTCGTGGG
>OIXX01000764.1_pt1 | contig 15538 bp, 13 predicted proteins | sample 1588161 | NCBI WGS metagenome assembly OIXX01 (sample SAMN03283274) | human gut metagenome | biome: human-associated habitat; material: feces | host: Homo sapiens | place: Peru | collected 2012
TTTTGTACTTTTGCAACCGAAAGAGTTCTTTAATTGGTTATGCAAATTACAGCAGGATACTACATCCTGTATATTTCTAATTCGTAACCTCTTCTTCTAATGAAACAAAAAGATGTTTCATTTTCAATTACTTACATAAAATAGCGTGTTTTCTGGTCGTAACTATCTTGTTTACGCCAGGGGGTAACTAGGGTGAGTAGGAAATCGCTTTTTCTAGGAGTCTATATATATACTATATCTTTCCTATAGTAAACGAACCTTTACATAAGGAAAGTCTTAGAAAATACCCTCCCCTTACTTACCCTACCCACCCCTAGAAGGGCAGGTCGGGGTCGGTATCCTGCTGGGAATAGTCACCCTCAGCCTCCATCGCCAGGTGTACTTGCTGTGCCTTGATCATGTTGCCGTCACGCTCTATCACGAGATAGCCCCAGCAGTGGTTCACCCTCACCTTGCGGAATCCCAGTTCGCAGAAAGCCCTGCCCACATATACGGCACTGAGCTTCTGGCTGATGCCCGCTCCGATAATCTGAAGGGCACGGCTGGCGGTCATGAATATACCATGCTGCTCCTCGGTGGGATGGGCGAAGTAGAGCGCAACGAGTTCCCGCTCCAGACGGGGTGCCTCAAACTTGTGGTTGTGAAGGTTGAGCTCGATGATCTCTTGCTGCGTAAACCAATATCTGAAGCCTGAGCGCAGCAGATGCAACGCCTGGGCATAGATGTGGGGATAGTCGAAGGGATGCTCACGGGGTGACTGGATGCTCTCTACCTCGAAGGGCAGCCAGCGACGATTGCCCGTAGGATCGGAGAGGAACTGAACGTTGTTGCCTGTGGCGGCAAACGAGGCTATATGAGGGCGATGCTCCGGGTAATGGGCGTAGGCAGCACGCTCGTCGATGGTGAGCATGGTAACGGCAGCCTTCAGCTGGTTCAGCTCTGAGGGCTTCATCGTGTCCAGCTCCTCGCAGAGCATCAGCCCATAGGTGGCGAGCACCAGCAGGTCGTCCTTGGAGAGGCGGCTGGCGTTGGTCTTGGTGTAGAAATACTGGCGCAGTTCGGGCGGCAACACCATGGCTATCCAAGTGCTCTTGCCGGAGCCCTGTGCGCCTATCAATACGATGATTACATTGTTTACCACGTCGTCGAGCGTCCATCCAGCCAGCATCCCCACGAGCCACTTGCGCAGGTAGCAGGTCCATAGCTTCTGTTGCTCCTCGCCACCCTTGATGGTCACGCTGTCGGCAAGCTGCTGTATGTAGTCGGTGTCGCCCTCGTGCCATTCGGGAAGGCTACCCAGATAGTCGATGAACGGATTGAACGGCTGCACATAGTTGCTCTCGATGACACGGAAGAAGTCTTGCACCGCGGCACGGTTTGTCTTCGACATCTCGCTCCACAGGGTGTTGACCGTACGGTCGTTGATGATCTGCCAAAGTCCGGGGGCAGAAGAATCCTCGCCCTTTCCTTCGCCTTCTACCTTCATGCGATACTCCACCCTCATGGTAATCTGGTTGTACCTCAGTTCCACGTGTTCGCCCAGAAACTTGATGATGTCGTTCACGGAAGCCGACTTGCCCGCCTCATGGCGACGGCTTTGTAACTCGTGCTTGCGCTTGCCGTGCTCCTCAATCTGACGGTAGCAACTGTCCACGGCAGCCTTCGGGCGCTCGTAGTCGGGAAACTCCTGGCGGATGAACTCCAGAGCGGCATCGGCGGAGAAACCGAAGGCATTGAGCTTGTAGGCGAGGCACGACACATATTCGTTCTTGCTGCCCGCCACATAAGTTTTCATCTCATGCTCCAGTTCCTTGGCAAGCTTGTCGTCGTAGAGGCGGTCAATCTTCTTCACCTCCCGTCGCAATCGAGCCGTGGCATTGTCCTGCAAGGTCTTCTCCTGCTGTCGTGCCACCAGCCAGTCGTAGCTGAAAGGTTCGGCACCGGGTCGGAAGAAGGCATCCGGGTCGTAGGCGGCACCCATCAGTCTGCCCAGGTTGCAGCAATGCTCGTCGTACTCCACGCCCAGCAGATCGGAGAAATACTGGTTGCCATGGCGGAAGGCTGTGGGATAGAACTTCATCTGCTCCTCCAGCGTCATACCCGGCTTCATCCCGTAGCGATAGAGCACGCGTAGTCCCTCGCCCGAAGCGGTGATGTGGAAGAACAAAGTGTGTCTGTCCTCTCTCAGCTTGGCGCAGAGTTCGGTTAGTTTCTCCTTCGGCACGTGGTCGAAGTCAGAAAATCCGACGCCCGTCACCTCGATGATGTCCTTCTTCGCCTTGCCACCCTGGAATACGCAGGTCACGGAGAAGCAGTAGCACTGGCTCTTGTACTCCCTCTGGTGCGTGATGCGGTAACGCTTCGTCAGTTCGGCGAGCTGCTTGTCGCCCCTGATGATGTCCACCATTTGCTGGAACTTGATGACAGCAGGCACGGTGGACTGGTAGCCATTGAAAATGTTGATGTTCATAATTACATTTCCTTTGTTTAGTTAATATAAAACATTGTTAGTTGTTTTCACGAATTCATCGTTGTTTTTGTCTAACGCTGGCAAAATTATAAAAAGTCGGTGACATATCATCGCATTTGTTTCCTAGCTAGGGAACGAGTTTTTAACATAAATAACGTTTGAATTCATGAGCAGCCAGAAAGATTATGTTCCAGTCCAGCTCATCATCAAGATTGGTGATCGCCTGTTGGCAGTGGATGGCTTAGGTCATCAAGTGTATAGTGCAAGATATTTAGAGAAGAATCATCTCAGCGGCAGGGCGCAGTGTCATTTCCGTCACCACGAGTCGGTGTCAGTGATGCAGCTGTACGCCGCCATTCGCATCCTTCTCATCAACACCTCTTCTGTCTGGGACCGCATTCTTCAGATGTGCCGCATACTGGATATATTGGAGCAATGCTTCTGCGACTGTTATTCCGGTGTCACCCTCCATCCCTTTGACGGTGGCATGGAGAAGAGCGTCCGCGAAAAGATGCTCTCCGTGGCGGGCTACGACTTCGGGGCGGTGATAAGCGATGTGGGGAAGTGGAAAAGGAGGGAATCCTTCCCTTCACTGAAGGGAAGGATGTAACCGCCCTCCGTTGCTCGGAACCGCTGCGCTATAAGGTTGTCGGACCATCAAAGGTCTACGCCATGTTGTGCGGGCTGGGACCGCCTGTGGAATAGCAGTTTATAGTTTACTGTTAATAGTTCACTGTTGATTTTGTAGTAATTGGCTGATAACTTATAGATTTCTTGTGATTTTCTTGGTGGTTTCAAGAAAAAAGCGTAATTTTGGCAGCATCTAACATAAAATACAAAGGTATGGAAGAAAATAGATATAAAATAACAGAAGATAATGCTGCGGCTGGTATGGTTGCTGAGCCAACTCCAGTCGTAAGGCCTCCTTTGTCTGTTCAGGAAATGAGACATTGTCTTATGGATGCAATATATTCTTCTAAGGATATTGATAAATTATACACCTGCTTAGTTATTCTTAATGGTAAGCCGGTAAAAGAATATCGTAGTAAGTATCGTACTAAGACGGATGCAGAACTTTCCGCAGAGTTGTCACAATTCCCATCTTGGGATGAAATGGAACATCCTGATTTGTCGAATATTGATTATCGACAATATAAGCATAAGAAGTCGCCAAGAACAATTAAAGCAATATCAAAATGGCTGTAATTAGAGTAAATCAAGGAGAAATTGTAGAGGTTCCATTTGAATTGCCTGATGGAAGCATCTTGCCACACCCTGCATTGGTTCTTTCAAATGAGTATTTGCAGGATTATGAAGATGGCTTGTTTTATGCCGTATTGATATCTACAAAAAATCATTATCCTGAATTCACAATACCAATTGAGGATTCTTGGTTAAACAAGCCCTTAAGTAAAAGCAATTGATCAGTTTAATGTTGATGAAGTTATGAGACGTAACAATACGTATTTAAAGGCTCGTTACTTTGATTATGTTGTTGATGAAATTATCAAGAATGTAATTGGTGGAAAAGAGGAATAATTGGTTGGGGTACAATGAAGTTTCATTAGAATTGGTAGATATTGGAGTTTCCCACGGGATTGTGAGTGTTTGACGGGTATATCACCATTACAGCGTAAGGTTTTAATACATTAAGTATTTACCTTTGCATCCGAATTCTTAAAAAACTGAATTATAGAAACAAAGGAATACTTCGAAAAAGAGATGTTTTTCGAATCCCTCCGTCTCCCTTTAGATGACTTTTCTACCTCTCCGTCTCTCCTGCAAGGAGAGCTCCATATCTCTCACCAAGCCTCTCTCTTGCCCGAAGAGAGAGGATGTAACCGCCCTCCTGTGCTCGGAACCGCTTCGCTTTATGGTTGTCGGACCATCAAAGGTCTGCGCCATGTTGTGTGGGATGGGACCGCCTGGGGAAAGGTGGATAGGATTATTGAAGTGCTGGTTTTGTGGTAATTTGCTGATAACTTGCAGATTTCTTGTGGTTTTCTTGGTGGTTTCGAAGAAAAAGCGTATTTTGCGGCAAAGTTGAACGTTTAAAAAGAAGAAAATTATGAATATTGTTGCTTTAAGTAATAGGCTCGCAAGTAAGGTTCCTCATTGGCATGAACTCGAAAAGTTAAGTAAGGAAGATAAGATTGAGGTTATTGCTTTACTTTCCATGTCGATGGCAAATGCAGAGGATATAAAAAAGCCAGCAGATAGAACTAAAGAAATGGTAGAACGTTGCTGTGGTTCTTGGAGAAAACGTTAAGCACATAGGAAGGCTTAATGGTATTGTTGTTGAAAACTGGATGGAAAAATAAAAAATATATTATTGACTCTGTAAATACCTAATATCTGAGAAACACAAAAGGATTAGATCTTAATTTTTAATTATATACGATAAGATGGGTTGAGCTTTGAATAAAAGCTCGGCTCATCTTGTTGGCTATTGGCTTCTCATATAATTTCTTTTGATGAAGAAAATCAAGCTGTTTGATTATCAGCAGAAGATGCTGGAGGATATCATCAACGTGATGACCACCGCTTCTACCAGTACATTCTATAATGAGAATGGGAAGAAGGAGAAGGTAGGCAGTTCGGTGATGGTGCAGATGCCGACAGGTACGGGAAAGACCTATGTGATGGCGGCTGTGGTGAAATGGTTTCTTGATAACCATGACACGGGCGAAGTGTGGATTGTGGCGCACCGGCGTGAACTGGTGGAACAGATGCAACAGACGCTGGACAGATTCTGTCTGGACTATGGGGAGAAGGAAATGGAGCTGAAAGCGAAAGTAAGGATAAGGGTGCTGTCCATTCAATGGTTGAACAGACATATCGGCGAACTGGAAGGGGCTGGGTGTACGCCAGGACTCATCGTAGTGGATGAGGCGCATCACGCCATAGCAACCTCCTATCAAGACCTGTTTGGCAGGAACAGAAAGGCTCTGAAACTCGGTATGACGGCAACTCCATGCCGCATGAACAAGAAATCCTTCAGCAAACTGTTCGAGATATTGCTGAAATCTCCATGTACCAACGACTTTATCCTGCGTGGTTATCTGTCACCTTACGACTACGTGGTTATCGGCAAGTACTCCAACGATCAGTTGACCGTGAACCAGCTGAAAGGACGAGGCAGCGATGGCGATTATGCCATCAAGGAGATGGACGAGAAACTGAATATTCCGCAGACTATTCAAAGGCTTTATGACAGCGTAAAGAAATATGCTGACGGTAAGAAAGGAATCGTATATGCCATAGACATTGTGCATGCCCAGGCGATAGCCGCCTGTTACAATGCCCTCGGACTGAAAAGTGTGGCACTGGATAGCAAGACTCCAGCCAAGAAACGCAAGGAGATGGTGGAGGCGTTCAGACGCAGTGAGATAGACTGTCTGGTGAACGTGAACCTCTTCGATGAGGGGTTTGACTGTCCTGACGTAGAGTTTATCCAGATGGCACGCCCAACACTGTCGCTTGCCAAGTACCTGCAGATGGTGGGGCGCGGGTTGCGCATCAACCATGAGAACAAGGATAAGGTGTGCATGATTATCGACAACGTAGGTAACTACCGCAAGTTCGGCTTGCCCGACAAGCCTCGCAACTGGGAGAGCATGTTTGCTGGGCTGAGGGCTGGCAAGGGTATCATTCCAACCTATGTGAAGAAGATGCAGAACATCATTGCCGTGAATGATGAGATGATAACGGTGAAGAAGGCGAATACTGCAAGGAAGAAAATGACAGCCAGACAACTGAAGGAATATCTGAAGAATGTTGAGCCTTTCCAGCAGGATGGCAGATGGGGACTGAGGGTGATGGACGACATCATCGTGAAACCCATTTATGCGTATATCTCTGACTTCCGGGGTGATTATGCCGAATGCAGAATAGGCATACAGAAATGTTTGTATGGACTATTGGACAGAAGGGGTAATATTATCCTGCCTCCTGAATATAAATACATATACAGGTGGAACGAACATGCGGTTGAAGTACAAGGTAATGATGGTTACAGCAGGACCATAGAATTGTAACGGCTAAGAAAATATAAAGATGGAACGCAAGAAACAGACTGGACATATCTGCCGATGGATGGCATGCGGTATCATGGCAGCCATTCTCATCATAGGATGTACCATCATGATTGGCCTATCAGAATGGCACGACAGGAAAGAGATAGAATGCAGGAACACAGAACTGCATGAGTGGCGCAAGGATATGCATGATTTGAACATGCATATCGCCGAGATATCGTTGCTTGGCGAGACGGTAGCAGACTGGGATGCCACTGACGTAGAAGACTATCATCAACTTCGGATGGAAGTGGACCATATGTTGGAGAATATGGGGAAGATGAGCCGTCAGATAGAAGCAGAGAATCTCCGTCAGCTGTTTGTTGAGAAGGAAAGACTGTTATTGCAAATCAGGAATGCCGTACAGAAACGCAATGATATTCATGAGGAGCTGACGACGGAAGTGCCCAAGATCGTTGCGAAAAGCAAGAAAGAGCAGCAAGTGCAGTCCTCTACTCCCCGTCCTGAGACTCAAAAGAAGAAACGGGGATTTTGGGCACGACTGCTTGGAAAAGAAGAAAAGGCTGCTGTTGATACCATGAAACGTCCTCAGCCCACCGCCACGACCCAAATGCTGTCAGTGCTCAATCAGAAGATTGTCGCCATGCATCAGCAACAGAGCCGTAAGGTCAATGGGCATCTGGACAGTCTGGGCATCAGGAATGAAGCCATCAACCATCATTTGCAGAAGATGATAGCCGTTGTTGACGAGCATGTCAACAACGGAATCGTGGCAAGAGAGCAGCAGATAGCCACACTGGAAGGTAACTACACCTATTATTATATAGGTATGCTCTCCCTATTGATTCTGGTATTATTCTGTATGTTCCTGCAGGTTATCAGAAACAAGAAAAGAACCGATCAGCTCATCGGGAAGCTGAATACCAAAAACCAGCAGAACATAGAACTTCTTACCCAGCGCCGCCAGACCATACAGGCTATCACCCATGAGTTGCGAATCCCGTTGGCAACCCTCAAACACCATCTGGGTATCATGAAGAAAGATTCTGTAGATGAAATAGATATCTCTTTGGAAGCCGTAGCCAGTATGGAGCAGATGCTCAATGATTTGTTGGACTATTTCCGACTGGACAACGGCAAGGAGACCATAATGACTAAACCCTTTACTGTTAAAGGACTTGGAACAAGGCTGGCATCGGAATTTGCAGGACTGGCGGACAAGAAGGGTCTGGTGCTGACCGTGGAGAGTTCGTCGGACGACATCGTGCTGGGCGACAAGGAGAAGATACAGAGAATCGTAAGAAACCTGTTGTCGAATGCCCTGAAATTTACGGATGCCGGTTCTGTGACCCTTCGGCTGAGTTATGAGGGCGGCATGCTGTTCATCTCCGTGCATGATACCGGAACCGGAATGGACGAAGAGGAACAACAGCAAATCTTTGATGCCTTCAGACAGCTGAGCAATGCGGCAACGAAAGACGGATTCGGCTTGGGACTGTCTATCGTGAAAAATCTGGTGGGTATGATGAATGGTAAAATCGAACTATCGAGCAAAAAGAATGTCGGCAGTACCATCACAGTGGAAATCCCATTGCCACTGGTGCATGAGAAAGATATTGAAAGAGAGAATGAGATGATCGGGGACAACAGAGCGGAAGTGGTCGTCATAGACGATAATGAACTGATACTCCATCGGATGCAGGGCATATTGGCGGAAAACGGGATCAGGTGCGATACCTGTATGAGTATGGATGAATTGCTGGCCAAAATGCGCGAGAAGGACTATGACATCCTGTTTACCGACCTGAAGATGCAGGGTGCAAACGGATATGATGTGCTCAAAATCCTGCGAATGTCAAACATCGGTAATTCCCGGACGATACCCGTTGTTGCCGTGACAGGATCGGCAGGTATCACAGAGGACTATCTGACCGGGAAGGGCTTTTCGGGATGTTTATCCAAGCCCTTCTCTCCGAGCGAATTGATGGCGGTTGCCAACCGATTCATCCAGAAGGAGGTGAACGGGAAAGGGAAAGGGAATATAGACCTGATACCCCTGTATGAATTTGGTGAAAAGCAAAGAACGCTGTGGCTTTTTGAGGAAGAGACGGAGGAAAACATCCGCCGTATCGACAAGGCCTGGGAGAAAGGAGACCGCCATGAACTGAAAGAAATATTGCATAGCATGAGAGGAACCTGGGAACTGATAGGATGCGGTGAAAAGCTGAACCGCGTATTTTCTTCCGTGAAGAATACCACCACTACTGACAAGGAAATAGCCCAGGAAATCTGTGAGATCAAACGGCAGTGCGAAGATATCATCCAGGCTATTCATGAAGAACAGGAAGGAGGAATGGAATGACGAAGCGGATCATAGTGATAGAAGACAGTATGACCTTCTGTGAACGCATCTGTAACATGCTGAAGCGTCAAGGTTGGGAGACTTCCAAAGCCTACAACATGCGCAAGGGCATGGAACTGGTGCGGGAGGCGGATGAGTTTACCATCGTACTCTCTGACCTACGGTTGCCCGATGGAGACGGTATCCAGCTTTTGGAATGGATGCGGGAGAATGGTTATGAGAACCAGTTTGTCATCATGACGGACTATGAGAGTTATTCCTCTGCCGTGGCAGCCATCAAGAAGGGCGCAGCCAATTATTTCCCGAAGAGTGAGATGCAGGGAGAACTGTTTGAATTTCTGAATGCCCTGTGGAAAGGGAATGAACATATCGCCAAGAGTCGTGAGAAGATCTTTGTCCGGACCAGTGAGGCCTTCACGAAGGTGATAGAACTGGTGAATATGTTTGCTCCTATCCAGATTACCGTGATGATCCTGGGAGAGAGCGGTACGGGGAAAGAGCATATCGCCCGGATGATACATGAGAAAAGCAAGCGAGCCAACAAGCCATTCGTCACCTTGGATTGCGGCACCCTGAATGAACAGCTTGCCGCCTCTACTCTTCTGGGGCATGAGAAGGGAGCTTTTACCGGGGCAGACAATGCCCGTGTGGGCGTGTTTGAGGAGGCGAAGGGAGGAACCCTGTTTCTGGACGAGATAGGCAACCTATCTCTGGAAGTGCAGAAGATGCTGCTGCGAGTGGTGCAGGAACAGCGATTCAGACGAGTTGGCGGAACAAAGGACATCGAGGCCGATGTGCGGTTGGTGTTGGCAACGAATGAAGATTTGGGCAAGGCTGTGAACAACGATACCTTCAAGCATGATCTGCTGCAACGTCTCTGCGAGACCATTATCGAGTTGCCGCCATTGCGGGAGGCGGTAGAGGATGTCAGACCATTGGCAGAATTCTTTCTGAGGAGATACAAACTGCGGTTCGGAAAAGAGATAGATGGTTTCAGTACCGGAGCCATCAAGGCTTTGGAAACCTATACCTGGCCAGGTAATGTGAGAGAGCTGAAACGGGTCATCAAGAATGCCGTGGTTATGGCGAAAGAGAAGCTGATCATGGAAGATAACCTGAAGTTTGATTCTTTTTCGGGAACGACATCGGGGACGACGGCGCTGCGAGATACGGATTCGGAACGGGAACGAATCATTGGAGCCTTGAAACTCGCCAAGGGAAATCATACCAAAGCCGCAGAGATTCTGAAGATTGGACGGACGACATTGTACAATCTGAAGGAGAAGTATGGCATAGAATAGGCTTTTGTGAAGGCAAAAGTGTAGAATGGGGTGTTCAAAACGTGAACAGGTGTTCAGGTTTTGAACACTTTTTGTTTTTGTACTGTTCGGCTGTGGGTGCTGTTGCTTTGTTGATAATCAGGAAGTTATACTCTGTTTTGGCGCTGCCTGGCATCTGTTGGCATTGCTTTTGGACTTCAAAGGTGTGTGTGTACACCGCCCAATAGAAGTTTAACATTCAAAACAGAAATACTTATGAGCTATAATATATTGACAGAAACTGCCTTCTTTAAGGTTATCAACAACCTTGGCGGCAAGATGAAGATGGAGCAGATCCAGGAGGAGTATCACCAGTTTGTAACTCAGGTTATAGACCTGTGCCACCGTACGTCAGAGAGCAAGGAGGCTCTGCATGCCCTTGTGTTTGCAGAGACAGAGTTGCAATATCATCCTCTGTTACATCCAGATACAGGATGTGCTCTTGGACTGTATATCAAGAAAGCCCTGTCGTTCATCCGTAAGATGATGCAGCAGGTAAAGGCAAGTGCGGGCAAGGGGGCTTCTATAGCTGTTGCCCATGAGAAGACGGAAAAGGCTTTGCCGATATGCTGGACGGGGAACGCAGTAGACCTCGTAGAGATGGTATATGGCATCTGCGTGATGGGAAGTGTGAATGACGGCGAAGTGAAATTCAAGGAGCTGGCTCAAGCCATGTACCAATTCTTTGGTGTTAAGGCCAAGGACTGCTACCGTTTTTATACTGATATCCGGAGACGTAAGAACTACAGTCGTACATACTTTCTGGACAAGATGCAGGAGAAGTTGAATGATAAGATGCGACGGGATGATGAATTGGAGAGGATGAGGCGATGAAAAAGCTCATTTTCTATAGAATTACTGAAAAATGTTATCAGAATACAAGAAAATTAGGCATTTCTTCTTTCATACAGGAATTTTTCTATACTTTTGTAACTTAAATAAAATTGTGAGAGTATGGAAAGATATACAAAGCCACCATTGACCTATCAGCAGCAGGTTGAACTCCTCAAATCCAGAGGGCTTCAATTTGCTGACGAGGCACGTGCCAAAAGGCATCTTGCCAATATCAGCTATTATAGGATGAGTGCCTATATGCTGCCTTTTAAAGAAGCCAATCAAGAAGGAGAGATATTGGATTCTTTCAAGAAAGATATCACCTGGGATTGCGTCTATAACCTTTATGTTTTTGACAGAAAGCTCCGTTTGTTGGTATTTGATGCGATAGAAAGACTTGAGGTAGCCATCAGAACTCAGATCATCTACCAATTAAGTCATAAATACGGTTCGCATTGGCAAGACAGACAGGATATATTCAATGAGCCCAAGACCATCATGTTGCGTGGAGGGAAGCAGATAACCATTGATGTATATTCGGAAATACAAAGTCATATCAGGGAACAGCTGCATAACAATCGAGCAGAGGTATTCATACAGCATTATACCAGCAAGTACTATGATCCGGTGAACCCACCTTCTTGGATGAGTGTGGAAATCATGTATTTCAACCATCTTTCAAGAATATGTATGGGGTTGAAGAACCGTGCTGACATAGCTGGTATCGCCTCGTATTTCGGATTGCCTCCTAAGACATTTTGCTCCTGGTTGCATGCCATCAACTACGTGAGGAACATCTGTGCCCATCATGCCCGTCTTTGGAATCGAGATATGAGTATCGTGCCGGAGCGGTTGGAATTTTCCAAAAAGCTTAAATGGCTCAGAGAACCTCATAAGGCGAGATTGAAGAAATTCTATTATACAGCCTGTATCCTGAACTATCTGTTGCAGACGGTGAATCCTACTTCTCCATTCAAAACCAGGCTGATAGCATTGTTGGATGAGTATAAAGATGTCGTGTCGCTACCTGCCATGGGCTTCCCTGAGGATTGGAAAGACGAAGAAATGTGGAAATTTTGAAAAAACTTAGAAAAATCTTTGTTTTTTATTTGGTAGTTCCAAAAAAAGTTCTTAACTTTGCAGCGCAAAAAGAAAGACAGTTCATTCAACTAAAGATAATAAGCCCCTCAGGCGCGCCGAAAGGCAGCATACTAGAGGGGCGTTACTTATTTTAGGCAGTAACGAAATCCATAGGGATACGTTACTGCCTAAATTCATTTTTTACCTGATGGTATCGGCGAATCGGTACCAATATATCACTTGAATCGATACCACTATAGCGTTTGAATCGGTATCAATATATCACTTGAATCGGTACCATCGTAGCATTTGAATCGGTACCAAAAAGATGTTAAGTTCAAGTGCTTTTTCTGAATCAAATTACTACTTCTGTATCAAGTGCTTCAAGTTCTCGTCAGCAGCGATGCGTTCCAGCTCGTCCTTGACAATCTGCTTGGCGTTCTCCTTGATAAGATGCAGGAGAAGCTGAATGATATGATGAGAAGGGATGATGAATTGGAAAGAATGAGGAGATGAAAATGTAATTGTTTGTCTCTCAAATAAATGAGAGGCAAACAATTATAAATTACTTGCACTTTTTTGAGGGCGTGCATCAATAAACAAAATTTCTGTTTGCCCTTTTTCTTTCTTCTTGTGAATATTCAACAATTCATAAAATTGTTTCTTATTTATATTTTCAACAATAATTACAATAAACAGAGCATGATCCGCATTTTCCGCCTTCACATATTGAGGTAATTGTGTTTTATACCCATGAAGCAAATCCGGATTGTCAGATAATTTGACTTCCACAATGGTTTGGCATTGTTGACCTTGTGAAAATTTAAAATCTAATTCGCCAGCTCCACTGTCACTCTCACGGTCAACACTTATATTTATATGCCCAGCCCGCAAATATGTCTGTGCAATAGAATATAAATAGAGTTGCCAAACAGACTCTCTTTTAGATTTGCCATTATCTTTCAATAACATTTTGTACATTCTGTTATCTTCTACAAGATGCTTGAACTGTGTACAAATTTCCTTTGTTATAGAATACACTTGTTCTGGGGTATAACAGTTTTGAGAGACACAATGTATATTTAAAGGATGGCTCGCAACAAGTTCTTCAATCTTGAGGTCAAAGTATTCATTGCAATTATCTTGAATAAAATCATATCCTTTTGGTTCTATGTTTTTGGCATAATCAAGAACCGTATTATATGCAGTCTTGTTGCTTATGATAAGATCCTTAAATTGCTTTTTGTTCATTTTTGACATATCTTCCCAAATGCCTTGAATTGCCTTACAGACTTTTCTCCTTATTTTTTTGTTATAATCACAGACATCATCAATCTCACTCCAGTCTTTGGCGACCTTTAATTCAGTTAAAAAACTTTCTGGAATAAAATAGATTGGTTTGTTGTTGTAAAAAGGGACTTTATATGTCTCGTTGTCAAATTCATACGCAAAACTATTTATACTCAATTCAGAGCAAACCCTTTGGGTGTAAGATAAAAAGTTCTTACGTAATATACTGATAATCATGTCACTGATTCTATCTGCACCAATGTTATCTTCAAATAAATGTAATAAAGAAAATATTTCTAAATCAGTATGTCCTTCACTTATTATAGTATAGGCAGACAATGCAAGTTGTTTGGACAATTTCCCGCTGATGCCAGAGCCGGACTTTCCTTTTTCAGAAAAGCCAAGACCTGTATTAGGAATCTCTGAGAATGTAAAATATTCTACCATTTTTCTAAAATGGCAATCTTGCTCTGATGGTGATTTTAAAAATTTTGATAGCGTTACAAATCGTTTGAAATAGTTGATATAGTCGTTATATGCATTGTTAAATTCAGGTATAGATGAATTTTTTAGCAGCATAGGATCTATATGCAGCAAAGAATCATTATCTATAGTACCATCAAAGACACCTTTATTGCGGAGAGCAGAATGTTTGACTCCGCAATATTTACTATAATGAACACCGTTACTTATATTAAATTCTAAAGTTTCGCAAGTGAAAATTCACAAGCGTGATTTAACGTAATTTTGGAATAAAAAAGGCTCTGAAGTTTGTATAACTCACAGAAAATGAGTATCTTTACAATCGCTAAAGAATAAAGATAAAACTTCAAAGCCGTGAGCAAAGATACAAAAATTATTTCAGATCTGCGAAGCTTTTTCGCAAAAAATGACGATAATCGTGCAATTAAGTGCATTATGGGTGTAATGGAACATATAAATATACGTTCTAGCCAGATTGGAGTAGAGAAGAAAGAGAACTGCAAGTTCACCACTTTGCAGGTTCTCAACCTCCTCATGCTCTTCCCGTTCTTCGTAGTCAAGAATGCGAGTCGATACTCAAACTCGTCTTTGAAAAAATTGTTCAATTGTGATAAAGACATGTTCTATCGTTTTATGAATGATGGCAACGTCAAGTGGCGCAAGTTACTATATGCAATGAATCTTCAGCTGATAAAGAAGATATCAAGCAGCACAACTGTTCATCATGACAAGCCGGTTTGTTTGATTATTGATGATACTGATGCACCTAAGACTGGCATGACGACCGAGCTCATAGGAAGAATCTGGTCTCATGTTCATCAAAAGAGCATCCTTGGTTATAAGTGTCTGACCATGATGTTGTCCGATGGCGTTAGCCAGCTCTTTCTCGATTTCTCTCTTCATGGTGAGGAGGGAAAGGACAAGCAAAAGGTTCAGGGACTTACTGCTAAGCAACGCAAAGCTCGCTATACCGAGGACCACGAAGGGCAAGCGGTAAAAGAGCGTGTGGATGAATATCTGATGAAAAAGACAGACAAGGCCATAGATATGGTCAAGTATGCCATCAAGCGAGGTGTTCGCTTTGATTACTTGCTCGTAGATAGCTGGTTTACAAACACTAAGCTTGTGCGTTTCATTTCCGGCAGACATATCAAGTGTCACCTGTTGGGCATGATTAAACTGGGCAAAACCAACTATGCAACGAAGCATGGTAAGATGAATGCCAAGCAAATCATCAAGCACCTGCAAAAGGAGAAGGCATGCAAACACAACAAAATACTTCGCTGTACCTATTGTACAATGGACGTTAAGTTGGATGGTGTGCCAGTCCGTTTGTACTTTTGCAAACGAGGACGCAAGGGAAACTGGAATGGGTTGTTGACCACAGACCTTTCTCTTAGCTTCCTTGAAGCGTATCGTATTTATGCCAGACGATGGGCTACCGAAGTTGCATACAAGGATTGTAAGACCTTGCTGAACTTTGGCAAATGCCAGTCTGTACATTTTGCCGCTCAAATTGCCAGCTTCACTTTGACAATGATGCAGTATAACATCTTGTGTACAGTGAAGAGATTTGAAGCGTATGAAACCATCGGCGGCCTCTTTGCTGAGGTTACCAATGACACTCTCGAGTTGTCCGTAACGGACAAGATATGGGCTATCA
>OIXX01000766.1_pt1 | contig 15476 bp, 13 predicted proteins | sample 1588161 | NCBI WGS metagenome assembly OIXX01 (sample SAMN03283274) | human gut metagenome | biome: human-associated habitat; material: feces | host: Homo sapiens | place: Peru | collected 2012
TACAGAACTAAATCCTTTGGATAAATTAAATGTCTAACTTTTTGGGGTCAGTACATCATGTTGAGCTCTTTTGGAGATTATGAAAAAGAAAAGTTCGTTGTTCTACAAATAGTATCAGCCAACGAGACTTACTGAACAAGGTTCAGTAAATGTTATTTAGGTTGTTTTAAGTATAATATAGTTTTCTTAAAGCAATCTTAAAACGCCGTAAAAAAATCCCCTAAGGGATTTTCACAGCAATCCAAAGACTACTGACAAAGATACGATTGTACAGGCTTTCCAACCTCCTCTTCCTAATCCTCCAAAGGTGACCGCTTGTCCAATAGAATCTTTATATGTCTATATTACCTTGTTTTGGAAGGGTTTTCAAGTAGTTTCTTAAAATATCCTAATAAAATCTTAAAAAGAAGAAAAAAGTCTAGATATCTAGACTTTCTTCGGGGAGATTTGTTATGAAAAAGTTTTTCACCAGCTCGCCAAAGCTAGTTGTTTTATTAGGATGGTTATAATATAAGCTAATAAACTTAAAAGTTGCTTAAAATACCATTCCTTTGAATCACTTTTTAAAATGATAAGTAAAATAAGTAACAATAAGGAACCACTAGGAATATCCATATCTAAAAACCAAGAGGGGGCTTTGATACTTCCAATATCGTTCATGACGCGAATGATATTATAAGCGATGCTTACTATTGAGAGGCTCAACTCCAGTAAATACTTAAATCGTCCTTTTAAGATGGCTAACTTCTGCTTCCTGATAGTTTTCTAGCGATGACTCTATTATAAGTCTGAAAAGAGAACAAAACTAGTGACATAAATGTCACCATCAAAAAAAGCAGGTCTGCCCTGCTTTTTGCTATTTTGTTTAGATTAGTCACCCAAACCAATGCGTTCGAAGATTTCATCCACCCGTTTAGTGTAGTAAGCTGGGTTAAAGATTTCGTCGATTTCTTCTTGAGTGAGGCGTGAAGTCACTTCTGGATCTGCTTCAAGAAGTGGTTTGAAGTCTACTTGGTTATCCCATGATTGGGCAGTCTTCGGTTGAACAAGGTCGTAAGCTTGCTCACGAGTCATGCCTTTTTCAATCAAAGTCAACATAGCACGTTGACTGAAGATCAAACCAAACGTAGAGTTCATGTTGCGTTTCATGTTTTCTGGGAAGACCGTCAAGTTCTTAACGATATTTCCAAAACGGTTGAGCATGTAGTCAATCAAGATGGTTGTGTCTGGTGTGATGATACGCTCAGCTGATGAGTGAGAGATATCACGTTCATGCCAGAGTGACACATTTTCATAAGCTGTCACCATGTGACCACGGATGACACGTGCAAGACCTGTCATGTTTTCAGAACCGATTGGGTTACGTTTGTGAGGCATTGCTGAAGACCCTTTTTGACCTTTAGCAAAGAACTCTTCCACTTCACGTTGTTCTGATTTTTGAAGACCACGGATCTCAGTAGCCATACGCTCGATAGAAGTTGCGATGCTAGCAAGAACTGCAAAGTACTCAGCGTGAAGGTCACGAGGAAGGACCTGTGTAGAGATTTCTTGAGCACGGATACCAAGTTTGTCGCAGACGTATTTTTCAACGAATGGTGGGATGTTGGCAAAGTTACCAACCGCACCAGAAATCTTACCAGCTTCCACACCAGCAGCCGCATGCTCGAAACGCTCGATGTTGCGCTTCATTTCGCTGTACCAGGTTGCCAATTTAAGACCAAAAGTTGTAGGCTCAGCGTGTACACCGTGGGTACGACCCATCATGATAGTGAACTTGTGTTCTTTGGCCTTGTCTGCCACGATTTTAGTAAAGTTTGCGAGATCCTTGCGGATAATTTCATTGGCTTGTTTGTAGAGGTAACCATAGGCAGTATCGACCACGTCAGTAGACGTCAAACCATAGTGAACCCACTTACGTTCTTCACCAAGAGTCTCAGAAACCGCACGTGTAAAGGCCACCACATCGTGGCGAGTTTGCTGCTCGATTTCAAGAATACGGTCGATATCAAAATCTGCTTTTTCACGAATCAAAGCCACATCTTCCTTAGGGATTTCTCCCAACTCAGCCCATGCTTCGTCAGCCAAGATTTCCACCTCAAGCCAAGCACGGTATTTATTTTCTTCACTCCAAATGTTCGCCATTTCTGGGCGAGAGTAACGTTCGATCATAATTAAGATATTAAGGGCGTTAAGCGGACACAGTCAAAATAGGAGTTTAGACGAAGAAGCGTCAGCTTCTAGGAAAAACTATCTTTTTGACCAAGTCCGTAGCCCGTATTCATTTTTAGTGAATACGAGTACCCTTGTTCCTTTCTTTTTTTATTTTATTTAAATTATATAACTAACATAGCCATTATTAGTAGTACACAAACAATTGCTCCTATACTAAAATAAATCCTTTGTTTTAAAGAATAATTGTTCTTTTCTCTATCGGCAGTAATACTATTTGTTGTTTGAGATTTCCAATCACTCGGTTCTCCCATCCCTAGAATTCCCATTACACAACCTATACAACATATTATTAATGATAGGATAAGCCAAAACTTCATTTATATTGACCACCTACTAATTTACTCTGTCTATATTCGAATGCTTCAGCGTTCTCATCTAATTCTATAGTCAACTCTTCGTGTTTATCTAAAAGTGCCTTAATTTTTTCAAATGGAACCTTGAAGTACTCTTTACGGTTATTTACTTTATTAACCTTATACTCACTAAGTTGATTATGTAATTCAGTCTCTAATGCAAAAGCTTCTTCACTAAAAATCAAAGCATGGACATCAAATTGAAAAGGTACTGATGCGCTACTTAATTCCCTGATGCGTTCAAGAGGTTCTAAACGACGAGTAACTCCAATTTTATAAACATCTTCACCAAAGGAACCAATGTTAGAAATAACATATACGTAGCCTGCAGTTGCATGACCTTCACGATAATCAATATCTTCTTCGATTTCATCTAGTTCGGATAATTTATCTTGATACTCAGATAACTGTCTCTGAAGTTCTTCAAGCTCCTCACCAGTAGCATTTTTCAAAAGTTCCTCAACCTTAGAAACCATATTTTTAAAGTGAGTTCTATCTTTTTCCAATTGTTTTCGACGTGCTTTAATTTCAGCCTGAAGTTTTTTGTCCTCACGTTCTTTTGCTCTTTGCTCTCGAAGCAATTCTTTTTCTTCTTGCTTCTGTAACTCAAACTCAGCAGCTAGACGTAATTCTTCAATTTTCAAATTTAGATAGGGTATCGTAATTTCAATCTGGTTACGTGAATACATCCTATTTAATTGTTGGAATGCTTTCTTCAATGCCTGGATTTTCTTTTCGACATTCGAAACAGAAACTTTTACTAACAAGGCATCCGCTTCACCATTAAAGCCTCGAATAGCTGCTTTAATAAGCTGATTCTGCATTGCCCTTCCCTTGCTTTTATTATTATCTAAAAGCATAGGTACTATAATTCTACCAGCCTGACCAGATTTAACTAAGTCTTTCTGCTGTTTTCGCAAATTATCTAAAGATTCCTTATATTTTGTGCTATCAGAAAACTTATACTGTCTCTCAAAAAATCCAAACTCTTGTAATCCAAGTGTGTCATTAGCCAAAGAAATCTCGTTCTGAATAGCAAATAATTCTGACCGCTTCTGAGATAACTCCGTATTTAATGAGACTATCTCGTCTGCTATCTTTATTTGAGCTTTTAAATCTGCCAATTTTGCTTTTTGAATAGCAATCTCTTGATTTAATCTCTGAATTTTATTTTCTAAAGCTTCATCTTTGGGTTTTCCAAAATTAAATATCGACATTAAGGTCTCCTATTCAAACTCCTCTTTCCCAATCCACACTGATGGATAGTGATACAGTGTATTCAAATCCGTATCCATCGGCAAATCATAGATAGCTAAGTAGTTTTCAGGATATTGAGCAACCAACTCTTCATACTTAGCTCTCACTTTTTCGTGATCGCTACTAGCATACAAGACTTCGACGACTGCTCCAGTCTTATCTTTTTCAACAAATGCGTTGACGATGAGTTGAATCATAAAAACTCCTAAAGCGAAATTCCCTTCATATTTGCTTCCAGAATAGGCATCTTGACACCTAACTCTTGACCAGTCTGATAAACACTTTGACAACAATAGAAGATGTCCTGTTTATCATTGTGCAAGGTCATGATTTTTCGGGTCAGCTCATTTTTCGCAAACATGACTTTCATGGCCTTGCCGGCTATCCAAGCGGGAATTTTGTATGGCAAGAGTTCGGCTTTGTAAAGCTTCAAATTCACGCCACGCGCTTCTACGACTTTCAAAGCTTCTCGAATGGCCTTGATAGCCAATGATAATTCCGAAGAACTATTCATCAAGTTCAAAGCCAATTCTTCTGGGTTTTCCAGATTCCCTGAACGTGCAGCTGTCGAAGTGACACCCGCATTAATCGCCATGTGAATCCAAATCCACTCGACCATATCATGAGGAACTTCCCACTTCAAATCTGCAGAAGTCAATAAATCTGTCAGATCAGCATAGTTAGAAATGTCTGCTTTTTGCTCACCTTCTAGCATTAAATGGTCGAACAAGACACCATCCAAATGATCCTCCTGCATATGACCGCCCGCTGTCGGAAAAGCCAGAATATAGTCGTAATCTCCTGCCCACTCTTGAACCTCTTTTCGTGTATTCCAGAAATTGCAGAAGAAAACGAGGGTGCCTTTGATATTATTTTTTCGCAAGGTTTCCACGGCTTCTTTGACAAAACCATGACGCACACTCAGAAAAATAAAATCATATTCTGAATCAGCTTCTGCCATACGAACCTCATAGGTGTCGTGTTTATTCTCACCTTTGGAATGATAGCGACCATCTAGTAGATTAACCAACAACTCCTTGGGAGCATTGTTTTTCTTACTATCTCTAAGTACGTGTTCCACTTGATGGCCTGCTTTTTGAAAAGCGTAGGCGTAAGTGGTCCCGATAACTCCGAGTCCTAGGATTGCTATTCTCACCTAAAAATCAATTCCTTTTCCAAACTCAACCACACTATCTGGTTCATCACTAAACAAAGTCACATGTCCCATTTTGCGGTTGTGCTTTGCTTCTAGTTTACCATACATGTGGAGGTGGGAGCTTGGATTTTTTGTGACATAACGCTCAGCTACTTCGACGTGTTGGCCGAGGACGTTGAGCATGACAGCAGGTGCATGGAGGTGGATTGCTGGAAGTGGTGCTCCGAGAACGCCCAAGATATGCGTGTCAAACTGTGAAAAGTCGCAAGCTTCGATTGAGTAGTGGCCTGAATTGTGTGGGCGTGGTGCGATTTCGTTGACGATGATGTCATCAGCTGTCGCAAACATCTCCACACAGAGGGTACCAGAGAGGGTAAGTTGCTCAGCAATCTTCACGGCCATAGCTTTAGCTTTCTCAGCTAGACTATCAGAAATGCGGGCAGGAACGATAGTTTTAGATAGGATGTTGTTGCGGTGGATATTTTCCTGAACTGGGAAAACTGTCACATCCTTGCCATTACCAGACACGATGACTGAAATCTCAAGGTCGAAGTTGACGAACTCTTCCAAGACACACTCAGCTGAGTTAGCAAGGGCATTTGCTTCTTCCAAATCGTCGGCTGATGTGATGACTTTTTGACCGTGTCCATCGTAACCACCTGTCGCTGTCTTGAGGACGTATTTTTTAGAAAGGTCAATATCTTCCAAATCAAGGCTAGATGTCACGACCTTGTAAGGAGCAACTCTCACTTGAGCCTTGTTTGAGAGGAAGTCTTTTTCAAAAATCCGATTTTGAGAGATGCGGAGTAGGTCTGTCCCTTGTGGGAGCTGACCGTCTTTGATAACAGCGTCAAGGCCGTCAGCGTCGACATTTTCAAATTCATAAGTAAGAACATCACAGCGGTCTGACAACTGACGAAGGGCATCTACGTCGTCGTAAGGTGCCACGATAACCTCAGACACACGAGAAGATGGACAATCTGCTGTAGGATCAAGGGTGATAACCTTGTGGCCCATGTAAATAGCTGAGATAGCCATCATTTGACCGAGTTGACCACCACCGATGATACCAATGGTTTTAGTTGAGCTCATTTGTAGACTCCTCTGCGATTTTTCCTTGTTCTTCTGCGAAATCCGCCAAAGCTGTCGCAATAGCCTGGTCCTCTACTGATAGGAGACGGAGGGCAAAGAGGGCAGCATTGGTAGCTCCTGATTCACCGATAGCCATGGTTGCGACAGGAACCCCACCAGGCATCTGAACGATAGAATAGAGCGAATCCACGCCACTAAGAGCACGTGATTTGACTGGTACACCGATGACTGGAAGGGTTGTTTTAGCAGCAACCATCCCTGGCAAGTGAGCAGCGCCACCTGCACCAGCGATGATGACCTTGATGCCACGACTACGTGCTTCTTCGGCATGTTTGAACATGAGGTCTGGTGTACGGTGTGCGGAAACAACTTTCTTTTCGTAAGAGACGCCGAAGTTGTCGAGAACTTCAGCGGCTTTTTGCATGGTTGCCCAGTCGGATTTTGAGCCCATGATAATGGAAATAATTGGTTTAGTCATAATTTTTCCTTTTCTTTTTTGATAATGGTCTTAGGTGGTGGGGACGGAAGCAAACCTTCGGTTTCATTCCTAAACTTTGAGCCTAAGGTCTCAAAGTTTCCCTCAACCAGAACAGGATCTGTTCTGGTCTTCTCACCACGGCGACCATTATCTTAGTTTGACTCGCTTTCGCTCGCCTTTTACGACCCATGGTCGCTGATTATTTATTAGCCTTACTACCAATGTCGTTTCGATAGAAGAGGCCTTCTGTGTTTTGTTTGTCGAGTTCGTTGTAGATGATATTTTGGCCGTCTTTGACGGTGTCTGCTGTTGTGACCAGCATGTAGACACGTCCGCCGTTTGATAGGAGATCTTGGCCATTTTCAGCGAATTTAGCACCTGCATAATAAGTGATGATGTCACCCTCTGTCTTGGCTGGAAGCTTGACACCCTTCTCATAAGCGAGTGGGTAACCGTTTGAGGCTACAACCACACCAAGTGTCACACCCTTATCGGTCCAAGTGATGGCTGGCTCTTTACCATCTAAAATGTCAGTGATGTTTTGTGCAAAGTCAGATGTCAAACGAGGCAAGATGATTTGCGTCTCAGGATCGCCAAAGCGAGAGTTGAACTCGATGACTTTAGGTCCGTCAGCTGTCAAGATAAGACCAGCGTAAAGCACACCAGTGTAAGGACGACCTTCTTTAATCATGCCTTCAAGGACTGGCTTGACAATGGTGTCAACCGCTGTGTCAACCACACTCTGTGGCAAGTGAGGAACTGGTGCATAGGCACCCATCCCACCAGTGTTAGGACCCTTGTCGTCATCATAGGCACGTTTGTGGTCCTGAGCCGTTGGCATGATGTAGAACTTGTCACCATTAACAAAGGCAAAGAGAGAAAACTCTTCCCCGTCAAGAAATTCCTCGATGACCACTCGCGCACCTGAATCACCGAATTTATTGTCCAAAAGCATCTCGTGAGCAGCTTCGACGGCTTGCTCAACCGTTTCAGCAACGACGACACCTTTCCCTAGGGCCAAGCCGTCTGCCTTGACGACGATTGGAGCGCCTTTTTCCTTGATGTAGGCCTTGGCTTCCTCGAAATCTGAAAATGTGCCATAGGCTGCTGTCGGAACATCGTATTTGACCATGATTTCCTTAGCGAAATCCTTAGACCACTCTAGCTCAGCCGCAGCCTTGGTCGGACCAAAGGCTTTAAGTCCTGCCGCATTGAAATCATCCACGATACCAGCCGCAAGGGCATCATCTGGACCGATAAAGGTCCAAGTAATATCGTTCGCCTTTGCAAAGTCAATCAGCTTAGAATGTTCGGAAATTCCGATATTGATCAAATCAAGACCGTCCAATGTCATCCCGTCATTACCAGGAGCCACGAAAACCTGTTCAACGTCCTTAGACTCCAATAATTTCTTGGCAATCGCATGTTCACGACCACCAGAACCAACAACCAAAAGTTTCATTTGAAAGATACCTCAATATCAAATAAGACTAGGGGCAAATGCCCGTTAACGACAATCATTCGGAAAAATTAGCAATTTTCACGAATTATACATAACTATTATAACATATTTGTTCGGAGATATGGGTGTGTAGCCAAATTTGAACACAAAAAAGGCGGCCGCTTGGGCCGCCTCTTAGGAGATTATGAAAATGAAAAAAGTTATTTAGGATTGATGATAGTATAGCCTGAGCAGCTTAAGGGAGGCTTAAACGCAAAAATATCTTCATTTTTCTGAAAAACTGCGAATAGGTAGGTGGAGGTTAAAATGAAGAAAAAATTACTAAATTGTCTCTTACCGCTAGCTTGTCTAGCGACTGTTTCGGTTTCGTGTGGAAGCTCTGCTCAGGCGGCTGTCCTCGGAGATGACTATCCTTCCTCTTGGAAATACGGTGGCTTCGGTGTCGATCCATGGACCATGTACTGGCGTCAGTGTACGTCCTTTGCGGCCTATCGCCTCAGCAATACCAATGGATTCACCTTGCCTGTAGGTTATGGGAATGCTATCACTTGGGGACCAATTGCACGAGCGAATGGACATCGTGTAGACATGAATCCTGCTGTTGGAAGCATCGCTTGGTTTTCAGACGGTGTCAACGGAGCTGGATATATGGGACATGTTGCTTGGGTAGCCGAGGTAAATGGTGATCAGGTGACTATTGAAGAATACAACTATAATGCTGGGCAAGGGCCTGAGAAATACCATAAACGCAGTTTCCATAAAAGTCAAGTATCTGGCTATATCCATTTTAAAGACCTTGAATCAGGAACTCAAAATGAAAATTCTACTAACTCTCCTATCAAGGTTGGCGATACTGTCCGATTTACAGGTACTTTCCGTGTCACATCAATCGTAGGAAGTAATATCACCAGCCAAGATTTAGCAGGGGGCACACCAACTAAACACAATATTGTTGACCCTGGCCCAGTCATTGAAGTTGATGGACAAGGCAATCCAACTTCAGACCAGTACCTCAATCCTGGTGAAACTTTTACCATTCCAGGTAACTTTAAAGTGCTTGCCATTGATCCACCAAGCGATGGCGTTCTCGTCCAAATCGGAAATCGCAAGACTTGGGTAACCCAATCTGTCCTTGAAAAGGTTTAAATCTATTAAACAATCGTGAGAACGGTTGTTTTTTTGATGCTCTGAAATAAAAAAGCCCAGCGGATGCTGAGCTCTTAGGAGATTTATGAAAAAGAAAAGTTTTTTAGGATGGTATTAGTATAGCTTAGGTAACTTAAAGGAAACTTAAGGGATCTAAAAAACATCCAATTTCTTGGATGCTTTGTGAATTCTTAATGACGGAAATGTCTCACGCCTGTAAAGATCATGGTCAAACCATGTTTATCAGCCGCTTCGATTGACTCTTGGTCACGTACTGATCCACCCGGTTGAATGATTGCTTTAATACCTGCTTTGGCGATTTCTTCCACATTATCTGCAAATGGGAAGAAGGCATCTGAAGCAAGGACAGCGCCGTCAAGGCAGTCTTTAGCTTGGTCAATGGCGATACGGACTGAAGCCACACGGTTAGTTTGACCAGGGCCAACACCAAGTGTCATGTGGTCGTTAGTCACGATGATTCCGTTTGATTTGACGTACTTGATAGCTTTCCAAGCAAACTCAAGAGCTGTCGCTTCTGTTTCAGTTGGTTGGCGTTTGGTAACCACTTGCCAGTCAGCTGGGCTTTCTTTAACAACGTCTTGGTTTTGAACGAGAAGTCCACCGACAACACCAGTGTATTCTGCTTCTGCTTCGCTGGTATCTTGAGCATCGAATGGCAATTCAAGGATACGCAAGTTTTTCTTCTTAGTTGTCAAGATTTCAAGTGCTTCATCAGAATAGCTTGGTGCAATGATGATTTCAAGGAAGACACCATGCATTTTCTTAGCTGTCGCAGCATCCACTTCACGGTTGAGGACTACAATACCACCAAAGATTGACACTGGGTCAGCTTCATAAGCGTAGTCCCAAGCTGTTTCAATGTCATCAGCTTGACCGATACCACATGGGTTCATATGTTTGAGAGCCACGACTGTTGGACGGTCTTTGAAATCACGGATGATACGGATAGCGGCATCAGCGTCACGGATATTATTGAATGACAATTCTTTACCGTTAAGCTGTTTAGCTGAAGCAATGGAGTAAGCCGTTGGGAAACCTTTTTGGTAGAAATCTGCGTCTTGTTGAGGGTTTTCACCGTAACGCATAGGTTGCTTGAGGTCATAAGTCAAAGTGAGTTTTTCAGGTTTTGTTTCACCCACTTGAGCTGTGAAGTATTCTGCAATCAAAGCGTCGTATGAAGCTGTGTGACGGTATACTTTCGCTGCCAAACGTTGGCGAGTTTCATAACTTGTTTCACCGTTTGCTGACAATTCGTCAAGCACAACAGCATAATCAGCAGGATCTACCACAACTGTTACGCTAGCGTGGTTTTTAGCTGCTGATCGAAGCATTGATGGACCACCGATATCGATATTTTCAACCGCATCAGCATAAGTCACGTCTGGTTTGAGAATTGTTTCCTTGAATGGATAAAGGTTTACCACAACAAGGTCAATCAATTCGATATTATTGTCCTTAGCCGCTTGAAGGTGGCTATCGAGGTCACGACGAGCGAGGAGACCACCATGGATATTTGGGTGAAGGGTCTTCACACGACCGTCCATCATTTCTGGGAAACCAGTCACATCGTCAATGGCAATGGTATCAACACCAGCATTGTCAAGGGCAACTTTGGTACCACCTGTTGAGATGATGTCCCAACCAAGTTTTTTGAGTTCTTGGGCAAATTCAACGATGCCCGCTTTATCTGAGACTGAAATAAGTGCTCGTTTAGTCATGTATTCTCCTTACTAAAAACAAATTTATTGCGTTATCTAATCTTCATTATTAGAGTATTTCTTTTTTAGTTCATCGTAATAGTATATGATATCAGAGAGATTTTCACTTTTATCTAAAATATGATATTGTCTTTTAAATTTAGGGATTTCTTCCTTTATCCACTCTCTGCGTATAGATCCATTGTTATTTGATAAACCACCTATTGTCTCTTTCAATTGTTGTTTATGAGTTTCTACTTGAAGAAGGTAATAATCTGAAAAATCAGAGCTATTTCTCACTATCATGTATAGTACTGTATTACGTTCACTAGAAACAGAAAAACTAGAAATTGTATTATATCTTAGCGAATACTTCAAATATCTTTTTTTATCTGTGTATTTTATTACAAAAAATGCTTGTAATATAAGGCGGAATAAAATCAGACAATTTACACTCCATAAAATATTTAAAATATTACTATTTTCTTGGTTTTTTAAAAATATAAAATAATCGTCAACTATATAAAAGTTTGGATTGATAATAAAGATTAGGCAGCAGTAAAATATAAAATAATCAGTTGATAAACTAAAAATCAAACTAAATAATCTATTGACTGCACTAAGTGGATTCCAAGAAACAACCGTTCCATCAGTATACTCAATATCTTCTGGTAATTTATTAAAAATATTAGTTTTCTTAAATAACACCAAAATTAAAAGAGCAATGAGAGTTACTATCAGAAGAATCCCAATATAGTTGTTAAAAATTATTGATAATAATTCAGTTAATAATGTTATAATCTGCCTTATAACATTACTCAAAGTCATAACCTCTGAAATTTGTTGCCCTTTACCAGAATAGATTAATACATTTAAGAGAAAGAACATCATGTATGTGAAAGGAACCTTAATCGTTTCCTCAGTTATTTCCTTCAGTTTTGACCAAATATCAATAATATTATTCATTAATACCTCTCAACTCCCAAACTATCCAATACTTCTGGATAGAGTTTGTACTCTGTTTCATGGATGCGAGTCTCGAAAGTATCAAGAGTATCCCCTTCAAGGCGTGGGACACGGACTTGTTTGATGACCTTACCGGTATCAACGCCAGAATCCACCCAGTGAATGGTCACACCAGACTGGTCAACACCTGCATTCCAAGCATCCTCAATGCCATGAGCACCTGGAAATTCTGGAAGATAGGCAGGGTGGATATTGATGATACGGCCTTCGTAGGCTGCTAGCAAGGTTGGACCGACGATTTTCATATAACCGGCCAAACAAACTAGGTCAATCTGGTACTCATCCAAAAGTTTGACGATAGCTTCTTCGTAAGTTGCTTTATTGTCAAATTCCTTGAGTTCAAAGGCATGGCTAGCCACACCAAGATTTTTGGCACGTTCTAAGACATAGGCATCACGGTGATCTGAAAAGACAAATTCTACTGGAAATTGTTCCGAAATCACCTGGAAGTTTGAGCCGTTGCCAGAGGCAAACACAGCAATCCTTTTAGCCATTATTTAATCACCACACTTGCGCCATCTTTCTTCACAATTCGACCGATTTCATAAACAGGTTCGTCAAGAAGTTCTTTGACACGTTCCACATTTTCTGGTTTCACCGCAAGCATGAGACCAATACCCATGTTGAAGATTTCAAACATTTCTTCATGTTTGATTTCACCATATTTTTCAAGGGCTTTGAAAATTGGAAGTACTGGAACCTTGCTTTCGTCAATCTCAGCAGCCAAGTCATCTGAGAACATACGTGGTACATTTTCGATGAAACCACCACCTGTGATGTGGGCAATACCGTTAACCAATTCCTCTTTAATCAATGGCAAAGCTGCTTTGACGTAGATACGAGTTGGTTCAAGAAGAACATCTTTAAGTTTTTTGCCTTTAAGTTCTGGGAGGACTTCTTCACCTGTGTAATCAGCAAAGACACGACGCACGAGTGAGTAACCATTTGAGTGGATACCGCTTGAGGCAAGTCCAAGAAGCACATCACCTTCAGCTACTTTTGAACCGTCGATGATTTGTGATTTTTCAGCGACACCTACTGCGAAACCAGCCAAGTCATAGTCATCTTCGCCGTACATACCAGGCATTTCAGCAGTTTCACCACCAATAAGGGCTGCACCAGCTTGCACACAACCTTCAGCAACACCAGCAACAACCTGCTCCAATTTAGCTGGTTCATTTTTACCAGTTGCTACGTAGTCAAGGAAGTAAAGGGGCTCAGCACCTGCGGCGATGATATCGTTAACACACATAGCAACACAGTCTTGACCGATAGTATCGTGTTTGTCGTACTTAATAGCAAGCATGAGTTTAGTACCGACACCATCTGTACCTGAAATCAAAACAGGCTCTTTGACACCTGTTTTTGAAAGGTCAAACATACCACCGAAGCCACCGAGAGCTCCCATGACACCTGCACGCTCTGTACGGGCAACGTGTTTTTTGATACGTTCAACAACTTCATAACCTGCTTCAACATCCACACCCGATTGAGCGTAAGCATTTTTATTTGTCATTTTATTTATTCCTTTTCTTTTTTCGAGAAAGAGTGCGACGTATTTTTAGATGAACCATCTTTTTATCTAAAAATACTAGTCAGGTCTCTAGCTTTGACCCCATAGGGCAAAGTGTCTACTGACAAATGCTTTAGCTTTTAGTCAGTAGTGAGACGTGGAGCGTAAGCATTTTTAGACATAATTTTTTCCTCTTTTTTTCTTCTGCACTGTTCTTAATAGAAAGAAGTGTGTTCTTTCAAACTTTCCAAATAGCGTTCTTCGTAGTCATACAATGGTGTTGGATATTTACCATCGAAGTAAGCCACACAAAGTCCACCATTTGGTGCATCTGTATCAATTCCAATAGAATCAATCAAGCCATCAATTGACAAGTAAGTCAAGCTATCCGCACCAATGATTTCACGGGTTTCTTCTACTGTGTGATTGGCAGCAATCAATTCCTTACGTGTTTGAATATCGATACCGTAGAAACATGGGTAAGCAAGGGCTGGACTTCCGATAGCCACATGAACTTCTGTCGCTCCTGCTTCTTTTAGCAAATTAACGATACGGCGTGATGTTGTCCCACGTACAATAGAGTCGTCAATCATAACCACACGTTTGCCTTTAACAACACCTGATACGGCAGAGAGTTTCATACGAACCCCTTGCTCACGTAACTCTTGTGTTGGTTGGATAAAGGTACGTTGAGTGTATTGGTTTTTAATCAAGCCCATTTCATTTGGCAAGCCTGATTCTTCTGCAAATCCCATGGCTGCGCTAAGTGATGAATTAGGCACACCAACGACAATATCTGCTTCATGCTTAAATTCACGTGCCAATTGAGCCCCCATACGTTTACGAGCTGTATGGACATTCACGCCTTGGATATTTGAATCAGGACGAGCAAAGTAAATATACTCCATTGAACAAACAGCTAATTGTGTGTCCGTTGTATAGTTATCGTAAGTGATGCCATTATCATCGATGATCACGACTTCACCCGGATTTACATCGCGAATCCACTCTGCTCCAACCACTTCAAAAGCGCAAGTTTCAGATGAAACCACGATAGCACCGTTGGCCATCTTACCAATAGAAAGTGGACGGAAACCATTTGGATCCAAGGCTGCAATGAGCTTATCCTCAACCATAAGAAGATAAGCAAATCCACCTTTAACAGTATTCAAAGCTTCTTTAACTTTGCCCATAAATGATGGGTTGTGGCTACGACGAATCAAGTGAGCTAAGATTTCTGAATCAGAAGTTGAGCTAAAAATAGCCCCATTCTTTTCCAACTCTCGTCTAAGTGACTCTGCATTAGTCAAGTTTCCATTATGAGCAAGACCCAATTGTCCATCGTGAAACTTAAACATGAAAGGTTGAATATTATCTACAGAAGCCTCACCAGCAGTCGCATAGCGGACATGACCGATAGCAGCTGTACCAGTCAACTTGTCCAAATTGGCTGGATTACGAAAAACTTCTGAGAGAAGCCCCATATCACGATGACGCTTCAATTGGCCCGCATCATTAGAGAGAATTCCTGCTCCCTCTTGACCACGGTGTTGGAGACTGTGAAGTCCGAAATAAGTTAATTTGGCAGCATCTGGGTGACCCCAGATACCAAAAACACCACATTCTTCATTAAGAGATTTAACTTCGTATGTCATTTTTTATACCTTTTATTTTTGATATTTTCCTTAGTAGCCTAAACAAAAGCAGACATTTCTAACATCTTTTTCTAAGTGTTGAACTCAAAAATTCATCATTTTCAAGCCCTCTAAGACTACTGCTGCAGTGAAAAATATCCCTAATGAGCTCACCACGCTCGATTATTTTCCAGTAAAATATTTCACAGCTGAGGCAAAGAGGTGTTGGTCTTTGCTTCCTGGAATATTTTGGAAGAGTCCGTCTTCAAAACGCTCTGAGTGACCCATCTTACCAATAATTTGACCATTCTTGCTTGTGATACCTTCGATAGCATTCACAGATCCGTTAGGATTGTATTTAGAATCCATGCTTGGTTTACCTTCGAAGTCAACATATTGGGTAAAGATT
>OIXX01000768.1_pt1 | contig 15462 bp, 12 predicted proteins | sample 1588161 | NCBI WGS metagenome assembly OIXX01 (sample SAMN03283274) | human gut metagenome | biome: human-associated habitat; material: feces | host: Homo sapiens | place: Peru | collected 2012
TTCCTCATTTTGTTTTTAACTTTGTTGGCATGAACACGAATGAACTTATCATAAATGGAAAAGATGCTTGGACTACCTATCGGGTCAAGATGGGGTATGGCTTTTTGGATGCGTTGGAAGCTGACGCAGACAATAAAAGTTATATAACCAATGAAGTAAGGACAGAGCATGGAACTAGAGTTGTTCCTATCCGTCCAAAAAAGGCAGAAAGAAGCATTACCTTGGAGTTTGTTATTGTCGGCAGAGACCATAGCGACTATAATAAAAGGGTAAAAGCCTTTGATGCGCTTATGGATAATGGTTTTGTTACGATACAAGTTCCAAAATCAAAAGATGATATTTATCGGTTGTATTGTGCAAGGAAATCTACTACATATTCAAGAGGAAAAGGAGGATGTATAGGCAAGAAGAGCTTGAAGTTTGTAGAGTACAATCCGACTAACAGAGGAGAACTGACGGTTTCGGATAGAGAAAAGTTCACTTTAAAAGAATTTGAAGATATAGAATAATTATGGAAACGTTCAAAGAAATCGACATAAAGTATTATGATAATAATGGAAAGATTCGTGTAAGATGTACCGTTCCTGTTACACAAGACGCTTTGATTCATTATGAATTGATGCAGTCTCACTATTGCAAGCTTTCCTTCAAACTTTCTAAGCCTACATATTTCTTGCTAGGTGATTTTATCGAAACGTCATATGGACGATTTGAGCTAATAAATTTAACTAAGACCAAAGATAATGATACAATAGGATATTCCTATGAGATTCAATTCGATGCCTATTACCGTAAGTTTAAGAACAAGATATTAAAGTATCGTCCGAACACAGGTTCGCAAGAAGCGACTTTTTCTCTGACTTCAAAAATCAGTACTCATGTAGAGGTGGTAATGAAAAGTATGACTTATTATGCGAAATTAGATAAATCTTATCTTTACGACCCTAAATTTGACGGAGAAGGAACGGACTATACCTATGTGATAGATGCAAGTGTGGATGCGAATGCAGCCAAGCTTATAACTTATACTAACAGCAGTATCTTGGATGCTATTGCAAATATTGCTCAGACGTTTGATTGCGAATGGTGGTTTGAGGGGAATATACTACATTTTGGTACTTGCGAGAACACGAATGCAATTGTTGATTTCAAACTTGACGACAATATTGTTTTAATGTCAAGTTCACAGAATCAGTCAACTTATGCAAATAGGGTATATGCTTTCGGAGCTGCAAGGAACTTGCCAAGCTGGTATAAGAATGATGCCGATGCTGATATAACAAAGGATGGTGTCGTTGAAAAACGTCTTATGCTACCTAATTCAGCAGAATGCTCTGACAAGAACAAGCAATTGCTAGCAGAGAATGGCTTTGAACTGAAAAATGGATATATACAAGTTAGTGGACTCCGTGAAGACCAGTATGTTGAGGGAGTAACTACAAATGATGATATTTACCCAAGAAATCTTATCAAAACGTCTAAGGTGACATCATACGAAAAAGATGTAGAGGATGAAAGTACACCTGAAGAGGGTGATAACATTAAAAGGACTTTCTACTGTGTTAATTCGCTTACTATTGTCAATAATGATGGCGATAAAACAGGTGATATGGCATTTAGAAAGTCATATATTCTTAGTGGCAAGAACTTACATATAGTATTCCAAAGCGGTTCTCTTAATGGTATGGACTTTGAATGTGAGTTTAATCCAGATGGAGTTGAAGAAATACTTAAAGACGATGATGGCAATCCGATATTGAAAGATGGAAAGGAACAGATAAATCCTAAGTCACAGGTATTTGAGATTGTTGCAAATGAGGATTATGGCCGTTTCTTGCCGGATATAACTTTGCATCCAAAGGATGGAGATACTTTTGTCCTCTACAATTGGGATTCCACCAAATTGGGCGATACTTTGGTTTCTTCCGCTTCCAATGAGTTGCTGACAGATGCGATAAAGGATATGAAGAAGTCTATGATAGACCCTACGACATATACATGTACCGCTGAGGCTAACTATTCCGATAATCTGGGTAGGGGAAACCTGCATGGTGTAGGAGACAGAGTAAATCTTTATAATAAAGGTTTTGGTGACAGTTATAGGTCTTCAAGAATTATCGGTTATGAGTTTAACTTGGATATTCCTTATGATGGAGCGAAATATTTTGTTGGAGAAAAGCCGTCATATTCACGGCTCAATGCAATGGAATCTAAAATTGAGGAACTTGTGTACAATGGGCAAAGTTATCTCAATAACAATGGTGGAGGTGGTAAGTCTATTTATATTATAAAGAGCTATGATAAAACCACGCCAACGGATTATAATGTGTATTCCGCTAAAGCCGTAGATTCGCAAAAAATCTCCAAGCTGTTTGATGATGTAGCAAAAGGATTGATTACTTTTGAACAAGGTATTAAGTTGGGTGCAAAAGCCCTGTGGAAGATTACTTTGGATGGAGCAGCTGAGCTTAGGAAACTGATAATAGACGAAGATGTAGAAGTTAATGGTAGCACACAACTCGGTTTAAACGGCACGAATACCAAGTTCGGAGATTACCATACAGACTCGACGGGCGCAAAGATTCAAGTAAAGGAAGATGGAACTTCAATAGCTGAGTTTGATTATATCACTATCCGACGTGCTGCTCAATTCCGAGATATTACCATCCGTGAGCTTCGTCATATAGGTGGCGAGTTGGCGATAACTCCTGCTGCAATGGTATGTTCAAAGGTCGAAAGACTTAACTCTAACGGAGAAGTTATAGCAGACAAAGATAATACAGAGCCATCCTCATTTAAATGCTATTTTGAAACCAAAGATAGCGATGATGGAAGTAAAAAGGTGTTTAATTATTTTCGTCCACTCGACCAAGCGAGATGTCAGCAGTTTGATATAGCAGCAGACGGAAGCAAGAAAACGAGATATTATTGGCGACTTGTCATGTCTGTTGGTGAGAATTACATTGTACTTTCTAATTTAGCTAATGGAGGTATGGATTCCCTAACTACCTCTGAACCTTTAGTTGGAGATAATATCGTTCAGCTCGGTTATCAAGGTAGCGATGACCCGAACAGGCAGTCAGCTATTATACTCTCATCTACATCAGATGATGCGCCAAGTCAGAAGATGTATCAGGGAATATCATCATTCTCCCTTGATGGTTGTCTGGTTAAGGATGAGGGGTATGATGCGGCAACTGGTGTATTCCATTGCAACATTTATGGCGACAGCTTTATAGGTAGCAAGGATGGTGGCTATTTCACCTACGATTCAAAGCATAAGAAAGCAACATTCAAAGGTACAGTGAATTTCGAGAGTGATTCTACTTTGCCTGGTGGCTTACCCGTCACCGATATTGCGAAGAAGGACGATTTGAAGGATTTGAATATCAAGAGCGGTAATCTCTTGCGCAATACGTCATTTTGCGGCGACTATGAGAGTATTGATATATCCGAAGATATTGAAATCTCTGAGGATAAGGAAACGTTTTCAGAGAAGCTGAAATATTGGACGATGGAGAATGCCCGTGTGATTGACACCGAAAACTCTACAAGCGGGAAAGCAGTACAGATAGGCGGAACATTATCTCAGCAACTTGCCCAACCTTTATTGGCTGGTAAGGCATACGTGCTTTCTTTCAAGGGCAAGGGGACGACCGTCAATGTAAGTGTCGGTGGCGAAACGCAGGATGTAGATATGACTTCATCCTTCGACAGGTACGAGCTGCATATTACTTGTTCTGACGCAGAAAACGGTGTATTTTCTATGGATAGTACAAATTGCGTTGTCTGTGAAATCATGCTTTCCTACGGCAAGCTTGCCCCTGCTTGGTCTCCGTCTTACTCAGATAATGATAAGTCAATGGCTGAGTTTCAGAATATGAAGTTTTTGACTGATGCCATCACGCAAGGTTCTACGACCATCGACGGTGGTTTGGTGATGTCTCAGCAGTTTAAGGTGGGCTGCTTCCGAGACAAGAAGATGATCAAGGAAACTGGTGGTATGAGCGGCTACTACAATGATGACGATTCTCCTTATCTCTGGGGTGGTGGAACACTCGAACAGGCTATCTATACCATCCAGAAGTACAAGGATAACCCGAACTACGAGCCTACTGCCGAGGAACTTAACAATCTCGCTAAGTTCGTAGTCACGCATGGCGGTAGAGCCATCCTTACCGACATTATCCTGAGAGGCATCATCTATGCTGAAGGTGGAGTTATGAAATCCGTCAAGTCGCCGAATGGTAACTTTTCCATCGACGAACAGGGTAACGTTGAATTAACGGGCAATATTACTGCTACGTCTGGTCAATTCGGTGGATTCGTTCTCAAAAAAAATCAGTTGCATTCGGAGGGCGATGGTTATACATTCGATATATACAATGACCGTTTGGTATATACTGATCTAAAGAATAAGGTAACATGGTTTGTCAATTCTACCGATGAAGATGGTCTGAAGATGTCTTTGAGCAATGAGGATTCAAGTATCGCTATGCACGTCACTGACCATGGAGCAAGCATGACAGCGAGAGGTGGAAAATTTCATTCCACCTTTTCTAAGAACTACTTAGGTATTACGGCAGATTTTGGTTATCTATTCGAATTTCTGATTCTAAGTGGAGCCGGAGTTATAAGAACGCCAGTCCCGAAAGCTGGTATAAGATGCTTGGTAAAAACAGAGCAAAATTCCATGTACATCCAAATGGCAGGACTTCCAACAAGCAGTGACCACTGTGACCCAGGAGGTGTCTATGTAGAGAATGGCTTTCTAAAGTTGAAATCATAAATTATATAATATGGAACAATTAAACAAAACCCCCACCACGGGAAAATTCGGTGACGTGGCGAAGGTACTCGACACCAATTTCGGCTTGATTGTCACGAAACTCATGGAGCTGAGTGAGGCAAGCAAGGCGAAGGAGATGAACTGCGGTTTCTATTCATCAGAGACCGAGTTGAAAACGGCTTATCCTAATCCTGATAAGGGCATGATGGCTTATGTAGGCAGCGGTACTGACTATACCGTCTATCGTTGCAAGACGGATGGGACGTGGACTGCTACCACCGAAACCTTCAAGGTGAATATCTCGGTCGATTTATCCACCTATGCCACCAAGGATGCGCTGGCGCAAGTCAAGGGGTCGGTGGATAGTCTTTTACTTGGTGCGGTGTATGGCGGTATCGCTGCAAGAACCACCAATCCTGGCACTCCGAAGACCAAGGTGTTCTATCTGCCTACCGAGGTAGGTGAATACCCTAATTTTGGCAATCTCTCTGTAGTAGAGAATGAAATCGCCTTCCTTTATTTCGATGGTACGAACTGGGCAAAGCAATCCGTCGATTTCTCTTCCACTATTACCGAAATCAAGGAGAAAGCAACCACTGCTGCTACTGATGCAAGCAATGCGTTAAAAAAGGCAGAGGCGGCAAACAAAACGGCAGAGGAAAACAAACAGGCTTTGACTACCGCTACGTCTGATATTTCTACGTTGAAGAAAAAAGTAGATGATATCCCTGCCACTATCACGAAGTTTGTGAGTATGTCGGAAGCGGCTTACGAGGCTTTGGAAAAAAAAGAGCCAGACACCTACTATATGCTTACGGAGGAATAGTCTATGATCAAGTTAGGAAATAAAGAAATCTCTGCTATCAGGTTAGGAAGTAATGTAATCTCGGCAGTATATAAGGGAAGTGTTCTCATTTGGCAAGCTATCAGAAGTTGTTTCGGCAGTGGATGGTGGGTGAATGAGAAACCTTGGATTAATGACGAAACTTGGAAAAATTAATTAAGATATGGCAACAGAAAAAATAGATAAGGAAATACGTGACCTCAAGGAAGATTGGGGAGGTTACTTGGGTAAATGGGTACAGAAGCTCATCAAGGATAACTTGATTTCCTTAAAAGATGGGAAGTTCGGTTATATTGACCAAGAGGTAGTGCCAGAGGGAAATAATTCGCACATCTATTGGAGGTTCTTTTCCGACGAGAATAGTTATCGTGAGTGGTATAATGACAAGGATAAGTATGCCGATAACGTCAAACAGTCGTATGACTTTGTTACAGCAAAGGCTGAACTCCAGTATATCCTGCGAACATCTATGGTAAAGAGACCTAATGATGTCATCGTTAAGGGAACAGAGTGTATTGCGACCATCAATTACAATAGTTACTACGGAGAGCCTTCCGAAAAGGATGAGACCAGCGGAACTCTTGTGGTATCAGTGAATGGTGTTGATATTCCGGAACTGAAACAGACACTTGAAGCTTCTGGTACGGCAACCGGCAACAATTATAATGTCGATCTGACCAACTATCTCGTGTCAGAAACGAATACTGTAAAGATTACTGTGGCTAATACGCACGGTCAAAGCAGAACTTTCTCTTTCAGCATTAGAACTGTATCTATCAATCTCTCTTTTGATGCGAGTTATGTAGAGACTTCCGTAAGAGAGGGAAAGTGGTCTTTGCGTGTGAATTGCCAGGATGCGAATGCTACAGTCTATTGCAAGGTAAGCAATGGCGATGGAAGCGAAACCATGACAAAGAGCATCAATAACTCATCAGGCGAGTTTATTATCGACTCAAAAGGTACTTATATAGCTGGCAAGCATGAAATTGAAGTGTGGGCAGTCAATTTAGAGTATGGTATCACAACAGAAAAGATACGAACTTCCTATATCAAGAAGGGTAATATCTCTGCTATTGCTATAGGAAAGGATGCTCCTGTGTCTGCTACTCAGTATTCTACTATTCAGATACCTTATTATTTCTACCTTCCTGACAATGAGATTGGCTCACAGGTTGCAATTGAAATCAAGGTATTGTATAATAACAATACGGAGGAGCTTGTTCTGACGGACCAGTTATGTACCGTAGATGATAATCATACCTCTGGTACAACACCATTGAAGGCTACTGTGCCATTGGATTTAAATGACTATGCCCCAAAGATTAGTGTAGTCATATCTATTGGCGAGGTGAGTGTAACCCACGATGTAACCATCAAGGGTGCAGGAGTTACCTTGCAGCCAGTCAGTGAATGTAAGGTATATTACTCGATGAAGGGTAAGACAAACCAAGACAAGGGCATTGAGAACTTGGAGAGCTACTATGAGGGAGTGAGGACTTCAAGGTTAGTGCGCTCAGATAACTTCAAGTTGAATGACTACAGTGGTTTTCTTGATGGTCAAGGTCTTACCATTGGTGCAGGAAAGACAGTTACATTGAAAGACTGGCAACCTTTTGCAGAGAACTTCGGTGTCAGTGGAAGCAAGAAGGGAAGAACCATCGAGATTGAGTTTGAGACAGGTATTTGTTCTGATGAGAATGCGGTTATCGTAAATTGCATGGATGATACAACTGGTTTCCGCATATACGCAAATAAAATCGAGGTAAGATGTTCTACGGATCGTGTGATAACTTACTATCCTGAGACTAAGCGAATAAAATTCTCTCTGTCTATTGATGGAACTACTACTCATACGGTCAACAATTTGGGTGGTGGTGATGCGACAGAGAAGGATGTGAACTTGGTCTATCTGTGTATCAATGGTGTATGTGTCAGAATGTTCGATTATTCTAACGCAAACTGGAAGCAGGGTACTCCGAAGGATATAGTCATAGGTTCTGCTATGGCAAAGGTCATCCTCTATTCGATAAGAGGATATGAGAAATCCATCAACCCTTATCAAGCCTTGGATAATTTTGCTTACGATACACCGGACGTTAACGATGTGTATGATAGCAACGGTATTTTTGACCACTACGGAAAGATAAACCTTGCCAAGCGTAATAATATTCTCAACAGTAGTGGTAATATCCATAACCCTGATGAGATTATCTCCTATGAGAAGGTGAAAAAGGCATTACCTCAATCTCCTATCATCGTATGGAATATCGATAACTTGCCTTACAACAAGAACAATGATAATGTCCCAATTAACGGTACGACCTTTGAGAATCCACTTTGGAATAAGGCTACTGACGGATGGGCACAAGCTCCTTTCACCGTAGGCGCGCACATGTTCAATGCTGATGGTACATCCTCTAATGGTTATCCTCTGCCATACAAGAATTTTGCAGAGATATTTGAAACGGGCAATGGTGAGTCTGTAAATATTACCGTAGGATTGGTTGGCGAAACAGAGAATCATACACTTTACTCTATCACTATTGGTGTGGAGACTGGTGAGAAGGAAATGGTTCATAAGGTAAATTTTGCTTCATCCGAAGGTATCTTCAATATCCATGCTATGAATATGTATCAGCAGATACTTCTTGCTTGTGCTAAGAGTAACGAGTCTCTCTATACCGCCTATCAGAAAGAACAGGCAGATTTAGGTAAGGCAGTCACATACAGAAAGTCACTTAGTGGATTCCCTGAGATAGGATTCCGCAGAACCTCAACAAGTGGAACTGCTGCACCTACCTTCCTCAGCATATACAATTTCATCAATAACAAATATTCTGCTTCTTTCCTTGGATTCCCTGCAAAGGACTACATGAAGGCTCAAATCTGGGAAATCGATGAGAATGTCAATATGTTCAATCAGGAGGCTGGAGACTATAGTGTTGATGGTGATTCATTACAGAGTAGCGTGCTGACTGGTATTCCACTCTATTATGCGAGAGTTCCAAAAAAATCTCCTGTCAACAAGTCAAACAAGTTTGGTGTGGCAAAGAAGACAACAGACAATATAGATGCTACCAATGAGGAACTTGCAGTTATCAAGCGTTTGCACAACTGGGTGGTTTCTACAAATGTACTTCTTGCTGAGAGATACAAGCGTGAGAATGGCGATTATGCAACACTTGAAACTCCAGTCGTCTATAACGGAACTACCTATAAGAAGGATAATCCTGCTTATCGCCGTGCAAAGTTCACCATGGAGGCAGACACCTATCTGAAACTTGATAGTGCGATATTCTACTTCAACTTTTGTCAGTGGATTATCGGTATGGACTCTATGGATAAGAATATGAGTTTAGCATTTGATTCAATAACTTGGAATGAAAAATAATTATGGCAAAGACAGTAAAAGAAGCTAAGGCTGATATATTTCTGAGGGACACAGATAGTCAGTCCCTTTTCAATAACTCTGGTGTGTTATCATTCAAATACTACCATGAGTGGAATGACTGTTACAATCCAATTACGGACGAAACAGCGCAAATTAACGGAGAGGTCTATGATGATACAACGGATTCATACAAACCTAATTGTCCAGAGGGTTTCAATCCTGTATTTAATGGCAGACAGTCTGCCTTGTGGGATAATATTGTAAATTGTTTCACTGACAAGGTAAGAGAGATATATGTAAAGATGAGAGGAAACGGTCTTACATATCAAGATATGCTGACGAAGTATAAGGACTTTTGGAAGTATTGGTGTGAGAATCTGTATAATGCGGATGCATTCGGTTATGCAAATACCAATAACTTCACAAAGGCTTATGGTGACAAGGTTCAGGTGATGGACTATTTCTATGGAAAACGTCAGAGATACCTTGACAGTAAGTATCATTGCGGTTCATCTATTAGCAATAACCTTCGCTTGCGTATGTATGAGGTTGGCAGGGGCTTTGCTATCAAGCACTACCAAGCTATCTATTGTTCCTTGCATTGGGGTTCAGACATTGATGATAACCGCAACATCAAGCCAGGTACTTATTCTTATATGCCATTCAAATTCTCTAACCCTCAGGATGCCACCTTTGATGTTGATGATGCAGACCTTATTACGGAACTGTCAACTTTCAGCAAAGGCAGTAATGGAAACTATACTATCTATGGCTTGGAAGGGCTGGGGGACATTAAGTTTGACCTCAATATGGGATTATTGAAAAGGCTCACAAAGTTCGTTATGAACTATACCGCATCTAAGCCAAATACAAAAGAGAAAGGGGATAACTTTGACCTCAGTAAAATGGGTATGCTGAGACAAGTGATTGTCAGGAATGTGAAGAACCTGTCAAAGAGTATTATCTTATCCTCTGACCTCTTGGAGGAGATTGATTTCACAAATACTCCTATTACGGGTGTAACTACTCCTCCTACTGATATGCTTACCAAACTGGTATTGCCTGATACTATCAAGGAACTCAACCTTGTTGGATATACAAACTTGCAAGCCCGTTATCTTAAAGTAGCAGGTTACTCTAATATTGATACCTTACACATTGAGGATTGCCCTAACTTGGATAGCTATGAGATTGTCAAGGCTTGTTATGATGCAGGAGCAAAACTGAACAATGTAACCTTGACAGGTATAGATTGGAATATAGACAACGTTGAAGTATTAATGTTCCTGGCAGGGAAAAAAGCAACCTTACGAGGTAAGATAACCATTGACAGCAGCATCAACTTGACAGCAGCGCAAGTCAGTGCCTTGAAGCAAGCCTTTGGTAATATAACATTGGAAAATAACAGTCTTTACATTTACTTTAAACTGAACGTTATTAAGGCTGTTTCCATTACAGGAAAGAAGAATTTACCTAAGGTTGGGAACTATGAGTATAGTATAGTTACAACCCCTGTGACAGGTAACAATATAGACAATGTGCAGTGGTCTATCTCTGAAAATGAATTTGCGGAGATAGATAGAAATACAGGTATTGTTAAGGTAAACAAAGTAGGGACAGTAAGTAACAATGACAAAGCTACAATCTCTGTAGATGTAACTTTATTGGATAATACTGTATTAACGGCAGAGAAAGAGGTCTTTCTCTATCCTCATCAGTTATCCTTGGGAGATTTTCTTTTCTCTGATGGTTCTGTCTCTGATGAGTTGCAAGCTAATCTTACTCCTGTAGGTAACTGTTTCTATATCAACCCAAAGAACAGAAATCAGGGATTGTTTGTTGCAACGCAAAACTTGACAGTTCCTTATATAGCTTGGGGATTGTATGGAAATAATAATGATAAAGATAATGCCATCACTTCTGTAGGACTTAAAGATAATCCGAATATAAATGTTTATGACATTAACCTAATTCCTAATGTTGACTCTTATGGTATCACAATCTCAGACAGTAACATTAGAGACGAAAGTAATGCTGATAACGATGGATTTAAAGAATATAAGGATACAGAATGGGGAGGTTGTATAGGATTTACAACAGTTACTTCTGCTATGTATAGTAACATTGGCTTATATTTGGGTAACATAGGACTTTCTGTAGGAGATACAGTATCTAAGGGACTTGTACAATCTCTGTATATTATGGCTTTAAGGGATATGGTTCTAACAGATTCAGGTATTAATCTTCCTGTACCTGAGGCATCTAATGGGGAATCTCTGTATGATAATATAACAAAGTGTATAGACGATTTTGTTGCAAGAAACGGCAATCAGAAAAAATATGCTCAATACTACTTCCCTGCTGCATCTTATAGCAATGCCTATGAGCCTACTATAAAGAGTAAAGAATCACTTGCGAAAGGACTGGATGCTGGAAACTGGTATCTACCAAGTCACGGTGAAATAGCAAGATTATGCTGGTTTGCTTTAAAGGGCTACGATGGAGCAGAGTGGGCTATTTTTAGTAATGCTTTCCTGCAAAATGCTTTTGCTAAACTGAGCGGATATCTATATAGTTCAGCAGAGATACCAATTTCGACTCATATTTGTAGCTTTAATGCAAATACAGGTAAGAGTCCTTATGGTAGTGGACAAAATCAAATTAATAAGGCAAACGCTCCTATAACTGCATCTATTAGACCTGTTGTTGCTTTTGAAATTAAGTATTAAATTATTAAATTATTTATGAAATGAATACAAACATTAAAGAGATAATCAGAGGAAATCATTTTGGAAGACCAAAGATTACGATAGCAGTGGGCATGGGTAGTGATAACTTCATTACCCTTCCTGTCGCCGTATGGAATTATGGTGCCATTGTCTCAGCCCTCATCAGACATAAGTATTCAGAGAATGAGGTTGAGGCAATAGTAAGTAACTGTATTATGCTTATGCAGAATCCTTCAAGTGTAAGTGAGGAGGAATCCAATGAGAAGCTGAATGAGTTCAATGAGTTTCAAGAATACAGAGAGAAGTGTAAGTCAAGAGCCAAGGAGCTTCTTTCCATTGGTGAGGAAATGGGGATAAAGGAAATGTAGTCCTGTGTATTGTATGATGAGAAATATATTAAAAGTAAACAAGCGAGACTGGATTGGTCTTGCTTGTTGGCTGCTTATCAGTATATTGATAGGTCTTCTTGCCTTGCCAGTAATGGTAGGTAGAGAGATATATCAATACAAACACTATCATCTCTCTCGATTTGAGTGGGAAGATATTGTGAGGTATTCCGTAGTAATCTTACTCGGTAGTATTATTAATTACTTAATTTTAGATTCATTATTATGAGACAGATAAAAAGAATTTTCGTTCATTGTACCGCTTCTTCTCAGAAGTGGGGAGTCAAGGAACTGTTGGCAGAGTTTAAGGCGAATGGTTGGAGAAATCCAGGCTATCACAAGGTGGTAACGGAAGATGGTGTTGTGCATCAGTTATTAGACATCAGCAAGGTTAGTAACGGCGTGCAGGGCTACAACTCTACTGCTATCAATATTGCATACGTAGGTGGCATTGATAGCAAAGGTAAGCCTATCGACAACAGAACGGAGGCTCAGAAGGTAGCTCTAAGGTCGTTGCTTGTAGAGTTGCATCGTCAATACCCTCACGCAACCATCATGGGGCACAGGGATATTTGGGGTAGCGACCCAAGAAAATGGAAGAAATGGTGTCCTTGTTACGACGCAAAATCGGAATATAAGGATATAAAATAAGAGATGGCTCATCAAACACTGATATACGAAGAATTTGCTTACAGATTGTTACTTTTACAAAACTTAACTTTAAAATTTTGCTCAAATCAATTCATTTTGAGCAAAAATTGTAATTTTGTCAAAAACGTAGAACAATTAACAAAAGGAGGTTTTTCATGACACAAGAACAAGAACAAGAAGTCCAACGGTTGATAAAGGATATAGATGTTACTGAACTGATGAACTTGCTGATGAAACATGGTAACAGATATTCAAGGAGAATTCTGAAGTTCTTCAGATGGTTCTGCAAGTACGTTCCGATTACGCTTATGTGTTTTCACGCTTACGGAATGTGGGATTTCTCTCAGCATCCACGAGACATGTTTATCCCATACGCAGAAAATACGCCTTGCTATCTTTACATATATTTCATGGTGTATATTTTACCTATGGTTCTTATACTGGCAAGCAGATTCTTTTTCTTATGTTGGAGATACCGCATTCCCTTCTATTATTTCTTCGGCATAAACGCTGCTCATATCGTGGAATGGAGCTGGTACACAACTCAAGATATGATAGATTCATGCTTCACCGTCATGGTGGTAACGGCAATATTCTATCTGTACTCTTTTGTGGATTTGTTTATCAGTAAAACAAATTTAGGACGTAAAATCTGCGCATAATATGGGAAAGATACTAAATTATAAGCTGCTCGGCACGGCTTTGAAATCATTGGCTGACGCTTGCTTTAAGGCTGACGAACAGCAGAAGAATGGAGAGAAAGTCACCGCTTGCGGAATGAGCGATGAGGACTTGGATAGGTTGTGCGACATCATCCCTGATATGCTCAACCCGATGCTATCTACCGAGGAGGTCAAAGAGAAGCTTCACGTTTCTGATGCAACTTTAAATAGAATGGTAGCGAGAGGCGACATACCTAACGGAGAATGCAAGAAGCGTGGGCACAGCCGATATTGGAAGAAGTGGGATATTCTTCACTATATTAAGAGTAAGAGAAAATAATGACGTATAAGCCCTACGCAGCACGGATAAGCGAGCATGTATGAGTATTATGGATTTTATATTTCAGACTTTGATTATAGTAGCAATGCTGGTAATCATTAACTGCTCGTTCGTTGCATACCTATATTATTCTTACGAGTACAAGAAGGTCAACAAGTACTTCTTGGCTTGGGTAACGGTGTCAACTATGACGTTGATAATGTGGTTCGGGGTAGGACTGTACCTGTATCTACAATAACAAGTTCGTAGCCCGATACACCTTATTATATAGGATATATCGGGCTATTCTATTAAAAAATATTAAAGCACATATATTTGTGTGCTAAATATTTGCATCTTTGTTTTTTTCTTATTATCTTTTTATCTTTGCAAGCGTAAATAATACAATAACTTAAAGTACAGCAAGATATGAAGAAAATTAATTTTTTCCCAAGGACAAAATCAGAAGCGATGAAAATTGCTAATGAGTATATCGCAAGTAAGGATGGTCTTGCTTTCGATATGGATATGAGTGTAGAAGAAGCAAAGGCAAATGCTGAGATAGTTTGTAAGAATCTTACTCTTACAGTCACCTGCGATGGGGAGTCTCCATTGAAGCTTTTTTATAAGGTTGAAGAATAATTTAATTTAAGCCCTCGCCAACACGGATAAGGCACAAGATATGAAACCTGTATTTCTTACAAGTATGCTAGCTTTTATTGCTTGCGATGAAGATGAATGTTTACATTTGTTTACTACTCCACCAGTTCGAGGATTTTATAATTGGGAGAGCAATGGTGTTGGTCATTGTTTTGATATTGACGAAAGCTATTGTGAAGACTTAGGTATTGATGTTCCAACTTGGGATGATGAAGAGCCGATAGAAGTTAAAATCGACATTCATATTAGCGAGCACGAAGAATAACAATATATTCAGCCCTCGACATCACGGATAAGTCTGCTTTATGAGACAAGGATTTTATGAGTGTGTAGAACATAATTACCAAAACAGAAAGAAGGCTATTGACGAAATGCCTTATGCAAGTAAAGTAGTTGCCGTTGTTGGTGGTTATATGGGTTTTGAATCTTGGGATGATTACGAAATCTGGAAAAATCAAAAATAATATTTAATACGTTTTAGATATGAAAGAGACAAAGAATGCAACAATTCGCCTTCCGCAGGAAATTGCGGACTGGCTCACTAAGGATGGCAAGTCCATCAATCAAGCGGTCATTGATACTGTCAATACATTGCAGAGTATAAGATTAATATCTACGACAGAGCTTCGAGGTATATTCTCAGCAAATGAATGGACGTTCCTTGCGGATTCATTCAACGGAACAATCATCAATGATTCTATAAGATATAACGTTCAAATGCTTATTGCTCATTGTGAAGATTCAGCGATTTACGATTCACTTGATAAAAAGTACGATGTTGATATGGAGGTGTTCAAAAAGAAACTCAGCTCCTTGCATTGTGCTAATGTTGATGCTCTTTATGCAAGAATAGAAGATTTTTGGAACAAAGACATTGATATAGAAGATTGGGCTAAGTTTTGATTAGTATAAACGTTAAAGAGAGGTAAGTGATTGCCTCTCTTTTTTTGTTTTCACATTTTTAAGAAGTCTTCTATATCTATGTACTCGATACCAAAATTCTCCGCACATTGTTTGTCGGAGTCCGAGAA
>OIXX01000770.1_pt1 | contig 15427 bp, 26 predicted proteins | sample 1588161 | NCBI WGS metagenome assembly OIXX01 (sample SAMN03283274) | human gut metagenome | biome: human-associated habitat; material: feces | host: Homo sapiens | place: Peru | collected 2012
AAATAATCAAACCTGCCAGAAGGGGGCTCACGGCCTTTCGGCTTAGAACCGTTACAAATATACAACAGATTAACGACATGCAAAATACCGACATACAAAAATATTTTGACCGCCGCCTGAAGAGATGCCAGGATTGGGCAAGAAAATCATTGCCTGTGATGGTGGGGCGTGAAGCCGTGTCCCATTTCAAAGAGAATTTCAACCAGGAAGGGTTCGTCGACAACGGTTTGAATAAATGGAAAGACGTAAAACGCCGTGATCCTTCCAGCCGGTGGTACGGCTTTGAATACAAAGGGCAAAAACGTGTTTCCTACCGTTTCAAACGGGATAAGAGAACAGGCAAGACCTATAGGGCAAAACAGCAGAAAAAGCTCAATTTCAGCAGAGCCGCGACAATCCGTAAGATACTCTCCGGCAGTACCGGCGAGCTAAAAAGGAGCATCAGGTATATTCCCGGAGCGGGAAAGGTCTCGATAACATCCGACAAGCCGTATGCTTATGTGCAGAATTACGGGGGACCGATAAGGATATTCGGGAAAAAGACCGTGATGCTCCCGCCCAGGCAGTTTATCGGGGACAGCAAGAAACTGTCCGGCAAAGTGGAAAAGGTTATAGTCAAGGGTTTGGACAAAATTTTAAATCAGTGAGAATTATGTATTACAGTTTGTATAAAGATATCAAAGGGCTGATAGCCGAAAAGTTCGGCATCCTGCTCGATCCCCAAACGGGCATTGTTTCCGATGCTTCGAACAGCCGTCTTAAGGACATACAATGGTTCAATAACCAATACGAAGGGGTGATCCATACAAGCCCTGTCGTTCTGGTGGAGTTCGCTGCCTTGGATATCACTCCTGAGACGAAACAGACGGCTTCATGCCCGATAAATATCCGCCTGCATGTCGTTTCCGAAACGAGGGACGAATCGGACGGGGATGTCCGGGACGGGGACGTCCTATGGCATGAGAAATTGGCCCATGACGTGCTGGACGCCGTAAAAGGCTACAGGCTGGATTTTGAAGAAGGCGAGACACAACCTTTGAGGCCTGTGTCCTGGGAACATTACCACAAATACAACGGCTGGATGGTTACGCTTGTCGGATTAAAAACCAAAGGTTAGCTGGCGCTTGTCCTCGGGCTTCTTTTTCCCGTGTTTCAGCTCCTGTTTGGCAGGATATGATATCCAACGGTTGAACGTGCTGTAGGAGATCAGGTACGTGTCACGGATGATATGCTCGTACACATATAGCTGCGAGACACCTTTCTTCTTTTCCGCAAGGACAATGTCTTGTACGCGTATCATCTTCAATAATGTGTTTCTATTATTGTAGGCCATGGACAAAATCAATCTGTTTTACAAAGATAGCTTAATAACCAACATCTTACAAAAAAAGAGGCACAAACATCAATATGCGTGCCTCTTTCTCTTTAATTCCCATGCCGGAAAGCCTTTTCCAGACGATGTTTTATGCATTTCAGGGAGCGCCCCGTCACTCTTGGGAGAGTTCACAATGTCACTCTGGTTCCGATGGGCGACTTTGCGGGGGGATTCGATTATTCCGTGATTTGAGCTATTTCACCAATTCAAATTCGTACACCCAGACCCAGGGGTTCCGATCCCAGATACCCTTACCGGAAATTTTGTCTATGAGGACGGCAAAAGCTTCACGAGGGGAAGGGCATAAACCAATATGCTTGTTACTACTTGCTCCGAGAAAGGAATATGCAATACCGCCGTTACCGTTTGCAGAACAAAACTTGTAGATTCCTTCTTTCAAACAATCTTCGTCCGATATATCCTGTAACCTTTGTATTTTAACATTGGTTAGCCGGATATGATGTTTGCAACCGGCTGCACTAACAAACATTTTATTGTTCCAACCGGCAGAATCTTTCATAAATCCTTTTATTCCCAAATCTTTATGATCTCTTTCAAGTGAGTCTGGATCATAACCAAGATCTTTGTAGGATTGTGCAATCGCTATAATTTCGCCTTCCTTATTATACCGAGGCTTAATCCATTCTGTATATTCATTTGGAGTGTCTTTATTTATCCAGCGGTATGCAAGCCACAACGGAGAATCTTCCCCATCACTGGCGAACACAGGAAAGGCAATTACACTATGTTCATAAGGTGGCTGAATTGAACAAATCCTTCTTGTCATTGTCTTTCGACCTTCCAGCACGGCCTTTGTTAGACCGAAACGATCATTGAACATTATCTTTTTCATGATCTTTCTTTGATAATTTATTTGGTTTATAATATTTAATTAGAGATATTTGTCATGGCCTTAGTGCGTGACAGGTATTCATTTAAATGTTAAAATCATGGATTTTTACAATAATATAGCTGATTGGGTATTCCCAATTGCAAATGAATACATACTCAAGCCTTGCTTGGGATTCGTCTATAACGAAGTGTGGAACTATATCAAAAAGAAATGGTTCCGTCGTGACAGCCAACGTTATCAAAACGCAATGGCTAAAAAGAGGGGGTTGGAACCCCTCTTTTTTTATTTGTCAATATCTCAAATCCGCCCACGACTCATTCTTTTTAAGTTTGGAGCTATCCTAAGAATTAATTAGGGCAGCATCATTATTACTTTTTGTGTTATTAATTAATCCGATTCCCTAATTTTAAAATAAAAACTTCATTATCCGGTGCACCCCATTCCGAGTGACCTTTGCCAATAGAAATGCTATTCAATTTAAATAACATGGTTCGTTTTGTATATCCGTAACGAAAACGGACGGCATCATAATATTTAAGGGGTGGTTTGCAACAATACTTGCACTTTTCGGGAATATAGATTTTGCAATCCGTGTTTTTATCGTAGCAAGCATAAAATCTTTTGGCCCAATAACTGTTATGTTCCCGATACTCCTCCTTTTTCTTGCCAGATTCTATCATATTGTACCAAATGGCTTTTAATGGTAAATCAAGTATATTCATTTCTTTTTAGTTATTAGTCAAATAATCTATTATTAATAAAATCTCATATGCTATTCGCGGGTCTATGGCATTTCCGAGGGCGTGAGTTCTGTCCATCCAATCGGGTATCCCATAAACCACTCCATCCAACTCGGAGTAATATCGGATGGAGTGAAACCAGCTCTCAAAATATGGGCAGTCAGGTAATTGCTTTTTCGTTTGTCTGAATGCTTCAAAATGCTCTCCTTGCGTAGCTTTATCCTTCTGGCTTCGGATGCTGTCAAGGCAGGCAATAATCCAAACTCGCTTCCTTTCCTGAAAAGTGTCTTTACCCGCAGTTGGAATAACAAACGGTTGTACTTCGTAACCTTCACTTTCCAGATCAGTGCACACTTGCTCGAAGACCAATCCGTCTGCGTTACTAATAAGTCCGAGAACATTTTCAGCAACGACCCAGGTTGGCCTACATTCTCGTATAACTCGATACATTTGCGGCCATAAAAAGCGCGGATCTTCTGCGCCTTGTTGTGGTCCTGCATTACTGAACGGTTGGCAAGGAAATCCTCCGGCCACAACGTCAACATGACCGGAGAATTTTGTCGCGTCAATCTCATTGATGTTTCCATATTTTGGGATATTTGGAAATCGTTGATTAAGAACCTGAATACAATACTTGTCTATTTCTGACTGAAACAGGATGTTCCAGTCAAGTGTTTCGGCTGCTAAATCAAAACCACCGATACCTGTAAATAGACTAATCATGTTTATCTGATGTCCCATTCCATTGTAATTATTTCTATAATTCATGAATCATAATCAGCATTCCATTCAACCGTAATGGTCGCTTTTACTTTTCCTGTACCGTCGCAGAAATCACAGGGGGCGAAGGCATATTCGTTGCGACCTGTTTTATCCAAGAAACCGCCTTGGGCGTTACAACGGGGACAGGGAATGTTACGGACGTAATTCGTTTCAGTCCTTGTTCCGTGCCGGGTAGGTTTGATGTCCAATGTATATTTTAATTCGCTCATCGTTTGTATTGTTTTAATGTTACATCTTTACAGCTGATCCAAACCAATCCGTTTTTGTCTTCGACGGCTATTTCGCGGCTTCGGAAGTCTACTGATACGATATCGGTCTGGATATTGTCAATGGCGATCCTCATTCCGGACCGCCATTCTATAGAGTCAAATTCAACTGGAGTCATAATTATTCATTTTTAAAATAAAGAAGGCTCTTTCGATTCTTTCAAGTATTCCAAGATGATATAATCCAGTTGTTGGGTCTCCCAGTTAATGCCGGGCCGCCCCTTATACAGGTTCCTGATCAATCGTCGGCATCCATCCGGCTGCAAGCCGGTATCAAGTTTCGCCATCGGGAGGTTGATGCGGTCGAGGGTGATGGTGGCGGCATGCATAATCCTTGCGTTGCCTTTCCATACCCCTTTCAAGTAGACCTGCTTGATCGTACCGACGGCATTCTTCACCGGGTGATGCAGGCGGATCGTTGTGAAGCACTGGCAATTCAGTTTGCCATTGTAGTTTTCTTCAAATTCCAATCGTTCATCCATGATTTTGTAATATTTACCAATTTGTCGTTTACATTTGAAACAATAGACCATCCACTTGCTTGAAGTTCTCACCACCCGGCAGGCTGTATAACGAAAGCCGCATGGACAGACATATATCCAATATCCGGGGGTGAGAGTGGTACTTTTTACCCGTTTCAGAGCCGGTTGAATGATGGCTCGAGCTTCTTCCATACGCAGAGGTCGGTTTTCTCGTAGAAGTAGAAGTTGGTGGCCGTACCTTCCACCAGGTGTGATTCCTTGAACAGGTTCATGATGGCGGTGTATTCCGGATCACCGAACTGTTCTTCCAGCTCGTAGAGTTTTGAGATGGATTTGTAATCGAGGTCACCGTACTTGTTGCGCTCCAACAGCGTCATGGCGAGCTGGTACATCGGGTTGTCCTGTCCGTCATCCTTGCCTTCGATCCATTGCTGCAGGAATTCAATCAGACGCGAAGCGGCGACATCGGCACGTTCGTCGAAGCGTTTCACCTTGTAGTTCTTCACCTCAATACGGAAGTTCCCCTCCTGGATGGAAAAGCTCAGCTGACCTTCGTGGCGTAGTTGACCATATTCGGCGAGTACCTGGCGAAATGTCCCGATCTCGTCCACGCAGAAGGCATGAAGCCCTTTTACCTCATTGCAAACGGAGCGCACCTTGTTCTCCACTTTTTGTACAAGTTCGGCTCGGATGCCTTCGTAAGCGGCACGCTTGTCCAATGCCGCACGTCGTTCTTCTTCTCTCTTTTTAACCAACAAGGCTTCCAATTCCTTGCTGGACAGTTTACTTAAATCTTCCATTTTTCTGTTGTTTTCGAATGTTACACGTCTGTTTATTCTGTTGTTGTTCGTATCTCTCATATTCGTTACGCAGGCCGGCAAGCGATTGTTCCAGCCGGTCAATCTCCTCTTCCCATTCCTGAAGCAGGCGGCGTTGCGCCTCCATGTCCCGGGTAGGCCGGGTGAGCAGCATATCAATTAAGAAATCCCGTTCGCCTTTCAGGAAATCCTGCCGTCGACGCAATTTCTTGCCCTGCTCTTTGATTTCGTCCAGTTTGTCTTGTAGGGATATGTATCGTGCCATAATTACGCTTCTCCTTCCTTTTTGCGGCGGATGGCACGAAGCTTTTTTAAGAGCAGTCCCAATTCTTCGTCGTCCAAATGTCGGAAGCATTTACCCGCGATCCGTTTGTCGTGGCAAAAGGCATCCACCTTCTTCCAGTCGGCCGTATCAATTCCCAACAATTGCATTTGGTGAAGCACGTCCGAACGTCTCTTTCTCAAAAGCCTTCGGACTTCCGTTTCACTGTCGGGTATGGCCAGTTTCTTCATTGCACGGACAGCATCGTCATATTCCTGAAGCGACATCTCCCGAAGGCTGTCCGTCCTTCCACCGGTGAACTGCAGGACAATCTCCGCCTTCAGGGCTTCCTTGTCACAACCCGGAAGTTGTTTTAACAGTCCGTAAAAGGATGCATAATTTTCGGGCTTCATGACTCTTTTTTTCGGTATCATCTGTATTATTTTCATATCCAATCAAATTATCTTATCAAACCGGCTTCCCGGGCTCCGGCTTCCCAAATGGTGTACTGTCCGGTTTCGCCCCGGTAACGTCCTTTGCTGTATGCCACATATCCTTCCACCCAGATTTTCAGGTCGGCATCGTACATCACGCTTGTGGCAGTATCGCCCTTGGGGTTTTTCCCGCGGGCGTGGCTAAGGAAGATGAACAGTTTGTCGGGAAATTCTTCTTTCAGCCGGATATAATCCTTGTATGTCATCTGAGTGTACTGGATGCTGTCAACCACCACGATGTTGAAACTTTTATGCCGGCGGAGCCGTTCTTTCAGAGCCGGGATATCTTCCTTGATGAATGACAACCGGCGGCTTACCTCTGCCATGCCGAACCGTTTCAAGTTATTCTGTACCGTCAGGCAAGTCCCTTCTTCCAGTGAGTTGAACGCCACGCGGTCATATTTGCAAAGTTCCTTGCATAGTTGCATCACGAATGATGTCTTGCCGTTTCCACTATTCCCCCAGATAAACCATACTCCACTGCTTTCAGGGGTATCGAATGCATCTTTCCACTTTTTTTCGAAGGGGAAAGTCTCATATTTCTTATCCAGGATATCCCGGACACTTATCGCTCGTTTCATGTGCTTGTTGAATGATGTTCAAATATTGTTCGAACGGTTGTTACTCGCCCATCCGTTTAGCCCGATGGATGGCTTTCTTTACACGGCGGAGATCGAAATCGCAAGATTCGGCATCCCGGATCACTTCCTCAATCTTCTTTTTATCCTGGACACCGTTAGCCATGCAGATGGAGTAGACATCGTTGGCTGTCGTTTCTTCCAGCTCGAAGTATTTGCGCCCCATACGGCTGAAAAACTCTTTATAGCCGGGTTTCTGGTGGCGCAGGCCGAGGCCGATACGCTTTTTGATGTAGTCAGTGCTCATAAAAACAATTCCGCTTTTATCCTCCAGCTTGTTGTACATGCTGATGAAGTAGTGGAACACAGGTTCGGTCAGTTTATCGGCCTCGTCGAAGATCAGAAGAGGTGCGTCCATCTGGATTACATCGTCCAGGATCAGCCCCCAAATCTCGCGGATGTTGTGCCCGTCCGTCTTGATCCCGACCATTCGTGCGATCTCACGCACGAAGTCGCCTTTCTTCATGTCTTCGGAACAAAGGATATAGAACACTTCCTTATGTCCATCCGTGTACAACCGAGCAGTTGTAGTCTTGCCGCACCCGGCCTCACCGACGATCCATGTCACGTTGCGCCAGCGTTGGGCATCATCCAATGCATAACTGATTTCCTGATAGGCGGAGGTCTCCACGATTTGCCAGCCGGTTTCACTTTTTCCACCGCCTATCTGTGAGGCGATATTGCGGAACATATCGTCGCTGATGTTCTCGTACTTGCCGTTCATGATACAACTGATCGTACCAACCGATGTGCTTTTCAAACTGCCTGCAGCCTTGTTCTGGCTGGGATATTTGGCGACGTAGGCGCGAAGTGCTTCGCGGATGGCGTCTTTCTGTTTATTACTTAATGCTTCCAATTCAATTATATTTTATCGTTATTGTTTTCTTTATAGTTTGCCTGCCACCATGCGCAAGTCTACTTCATTGTTGCCGCCAATCTGGTCCCAGGTGACATTACTCAGTTCCTTGGTATCTTTACCCAATGACACCCGTAGCGACCGTTTCTTCGGTTGGCTGTATTGGCGGGTACGGCGGTCGAGCTGTTCTTTCGCCTCTTTGGAGAGGCCTTTCAGATCGGGGCTGACGAGTCCGTGCTGTTCCGGCGCGACACCGTGTTCGTATTCGATCTCCTTGGCAATGACCTGTCGTTCGACACGCTCGCCGGCTATGGCCTCCTGCTGCTGGCGGATAAACGCCTTATCCTCTTCCGTCTGTTCCTGTTGGGCGCGGTGGATGTAGATCGGTGGCAGCCCTACACGCTCGAAGCGCAACGCGCCTCCTTTGTCCATCCAGAGTAACCTGACACTGCGCATATCTGTCGGGTCGTATTGAACGTAGAACTTCTTGTAGGTGTTCCGGCGGCGCCATTCCAGATCCGGTTTGCCTTGGTCGTCATACACCTCGTAGGTATAGTCCTTTTTCTGCACGGTGATCTTGATACCGCTGGAAGTGAAGGTCGAAGGCTTTTCGGTCGTGTACCAGAACATGTCGACCATGTCGCGCACGCTGACGGCATCGGTCTCCTCGTTCACGCTGTTTTCGTACATCTCGATCCGGGGGATGCCGGTGGCCGGATGTTTCATCTCGTTCCACTCTTCGCGGGCGGCTTCGTATATATCGTGCAGTTCATCCAGCGTGGGGAGCACGTCTATATTGGCGTTGATGATCTCCAAGTTCGGGCGGCTGGTGGCCTTTACGGCGGTCACGTTCTGCCCCGTGTAGCCGAAGCGCGTCCAAAGCACCAGCTGCTGGAAACGACCGAAGATGTTCTCGATCGTTTTCGACTCGCCGTTGTAGGGGGCGGTCGGCCGGTGGATCCGGCTGATCTTCGAGAAGAAGCCCTTGGCTGTGTTTTTCTTGTGGCCTCCCTGGTTGTCGCATACCAACTCGTAAGGCTTGTGCCCGCTGCGTTGGATCGCCATGCGGAAAGCATTGTATTGGGCGATGTAGTCTTCCTGCTCGCTGATATGATAGCCCAGCAACACTTCGCTGTAGGCATCTACCACCTCGTAGACGTTGATCGTACGTTTGTTCCCGCTTTCGTCCCGGTAATAGAGGTTCAGTTTCGTGCCGTCGCCATACCAGAGGGAATCCCGACTGGCGGGGAGCAACGTATGGTGCTTGCGGTCGTAGAGCTGGTGTGTCCGCATTTCGCCGAACACGGCATCATGCCACAGGGGTTTGATACGGGGACTGTTCAGCCAGCCCTTCATACCCCGTTCGCTCTTGAGCGGTTTCCAACCCCTTTCCGGGGCCGTGTGGTTGTAGGTCTCGAAGATTTGGTGGTCGGTGTATTTGGGCATCTGGCTCCGCTTCAGCGCAATGATGTACCGTCCTTCCTCCTCGCCAATCTTCAGGGTGTTCTTGTTGCCATACTTCCCGCTGATCAGTACCTCGTAATGGTCGGGGCTGTACCGTTTGATCAGTTCCTTCAACCGTCCGACGCAGCCGGGCAGCGTATGGCCGAACTCCGTTCGCAGCTCTTCGCTCCGTTTCATTATCTCCTCCCAGTAGTCGCCCGATATGCCCAGACTGTTTCGTTTGGGACGGATGCGGGCGATATCGCCGATCAGCGTGTTCAGCACCGAGGCGTTCAGCGTATAGGACGTGATTATCTCTTCCGGAAGTCGTACCAGCTCACCGTTCTTGTCGTAGCGGTGCTTCTCGAAGAAGTCTTCCGCCTTCTCATCCTTGCGGACACGTCCGCGCAATATCTCTCTTCTCATGATCTCTTCAGGTTCGCCATACTTAGCGACAAAGCGTTGTTGGTATTTGGGAGGAAGGGAGGAATAGACGTATAGGGCGCAGTTCCCCTCGCCACCACCACGGTTGACGCATTGTATATTTCCTCTGTGGACATTACTATAAAGCGTGTTGGATTTGATCACCGGATCATCCCCGGATGTTAGCTCTTCGTAGGTCACACACAATATATTTTTGTAATATTCCATCACTCGATTTATTTGTTTACATTTGCAGAAAATGATACATCACTATGGACATATTCATTGCTAAAATCTCTATAAGCGGCCCGGATAACGTTTCAAACTGGGAGAAGTTTCGTCATCTTTACAATTCTGAGTTGATGTGGCTTGCCCATTGTGTGATGGCTCAGATTTGGTTTGATGAGGCAACCGTTCGCTATGAATATTTGAATGGTGCGACAAACGTAAAACAACATCAGTATATTGCATACATTTACCGACAGGCTTCCACCACGAAGGGTATATATGCTTTGGCAAAATTCTTTCAAGGATACGTTGAAACCATGAACTTTGGTTTTCATTATGGCCTTGAACTTGAATTTCCAAACGATCTTCCGACGCTTGCACCCGAATGCTACGAACCGGGTGTTGATGAATATCCAGAACCTCAAACGATATAATAGATGTATTCATACTCATTCCTCCAATTTATCAATCGGCACTCTCTTTACCAGCCGTGCGGAATTGCCGAAGTTCAACACGACTAAAAACATCACCCATACCGGATTACAATCTGCCATCCCGACTAACAGGGTAAAACTCAGCAAAAAGTAAACGGTATATAACTTCTCTTTCCCGGTAAGGCTGCGCCACCAGGCGATCTCACCGCTAAACGGTTTTAACCAGTCCACTTTCATGATTTCCATTGTTTACAGGTTCGTCACCCACTTCGGAACCTCCGCGCATCAAAGCCATTTTCCGGATTGCTTTGGCCAACCTGGTATCTTTCTTGTATGCCAGCACACGCGATACAGTTTCGGAAGTGCAATTCATGAGCAAGGCAATCCGCTTTACTTCTCCATGTTCTACTACGATTCGTTTCTTCATCGTCATATTATCTGAGTTCTACAATAAGGATTTCTTCATCAAACGCTTTGGCCAATTCAGTCTTGAAGTAAGACATTGCACACTCACCGTCAAACACGGCAATAAACGTCACGTTTTCCACCTGGTAGATGAAGGTGTCTTCTTCCCCTTTGAACCGGCCTAAAAAGTCATCTACTTTCGACCATTCGCGAAAATTTACTGAAACTCTAATCGCTTTCATATCGTTCTATTGTTTAATGTTATCATTGTGAGCGATCCCGGATTCGAACCGGGGACAATGGCTTCTATGGGTAAGTTTCGCCTGTTCTACCTGACTGAACTAATCGCCCGCCTGTCTTTCCAGGCTGTCCTAACCTGCAATCTATTTGGCTTGTTCTTCAATCATTGAAAGAATATGCTTTCGGTCCTCATCCCAAAGAGGCAAACCCAGTTCTATAGTCCGCTTGACCACTTCCGTTTCTCCTATCAATTTCACCGCTTGGTTACGGAAGTCTGTATCGTCATATGCATGTGCTTTCCCGATCAGGAAATCAGCAAGGTCACCATTTTGATGGTATAAGTTTGAGCGCATTTCGCCATTCTCTTCTTCGAGAATTTGAATTTGTAGGGCGATTTGCTCAAAGGAATACGGAAGTGTTACGTGGTCACCGCTATGAGTGAGTACTGGTGTAATATCCTCGCAGAATTTATCTTTCTCTGTATCAAGGGACGCATAATATAGGGTTTCAATATTCAAAAACTCTTCCGGGGTTGTTTTCCCGTTTACTCTTTCTTCAAATTCTTTCTGTGTCATATCCTTCGCTTTTTTAAGTTTTACTTCTAAAATTCGTCTATATGACCGCCTTTTCATATCTTTGAAGCGTGGTCATATTTTGATCACGTTGCAAATATACAAACATGTTTTCAATTATGAGCGAAATTGGAGAAGAAAATGAAAGCATTTTTTCAAACAAGCCTTTACCGGCAATAAATGAAAGAGTGAGAATTTTAGTAGATCATTATGCAAAAGGTAGTGTAAAACGCTTTAGTGAAATTATAAACCTGTCAAGTTCTCAAAAACTTAACAGGGTATTCAATTTGGACAAACGAAATAATGAATATCCTGAAGTAAGTAGTGATATTTTGCTTTCAATTGCAAACATGCTTTCAGATGTTAGCGCGGAATGGTTATTAACAGGAAGCGGAACAATGTCAAAAACAAGCTGTTCAGCAGGACCAATGCGTACACACATTACTCATTTATCCAATGATAAAGATAATGGAATTGAAGAATATAAGCAACAGTTTCACCCAGAAATAGTAGATAAACTTCTTGTAACAATACAAGAGCAAGCAAAAGAGATAGGGAAGTTGGAACAAACAATCACACAACTCAGAAGGGAATTGGGGGATGCTGCATCGGCTGCGAACGGTTCCACCATTGCCAGTGTAGGTTAAAACGCATTCGGTGGACTATTTGCCCTAAAAATGGTAAATAGCTAACAGACAAAAAAGTAGCTTAAAATATAGAGGAGTGAATAAATATTTGAAAAATACAACTTCCCCCATTCAATAATATCAAAAACAACATAAATGACCGTTTGAAAGGTGTCTTATATGCATCAATCGCATAAAAAAATGCGGGATAATGCACACCCAAATGCACAGCCAAACGGCACGTTTCGTTTTTGCACTGCTTAAAATGCACAGGCAAACGCACAGCCAAGTGCACAGCCAATATGAAAAAAGCGGTATTTCCAGTCGTTCAAGACGACAGGAAATCTGCTATTCGACCTAAAAACCGTTCAAACAGGTATTAAAAGCTGATAAAACAACTACTTAGCAGCCCTTATCAGGTGCGATTGAATGATCATAGCCCGTTTGGTGATCTTACAACTCCCATCGGTCATACCGGCGTGCAGAAGGCTGTTTTTGGTAATGCCTACCTCTTCCTCCGTCAGCATATCAAAGATGGCCGAAATCGATCCGAAATAGTAGTTCTTCTTCTCGTAAATCAAATGTACATGGATAACCTTTATCATAACGTATTTGGTATTTACTTTATCACAAATATACTAAATAGCACTTATATAGAATAATCTAACAACAGATTTAACAAATCGAACCCACAATAAAGCAAAAGAAAAAAGGCTCTTTTTAAGCCTCTTCATTCTTTCAGCGGACAATCTATCTACCAAGCTAACAAAACGCCCTGGTGCGCCTCATTTGCACCCATGTAACCCTCATATTAAACCAAATCTACCATCCAATTAAACTTATGTTCAAGAAATTCGTTCAAACCCCATTCAAAATTAAAATGCAGTTCAATTCAATTAAACCGTTTGCGCGTTTCGTTTTTCTTGGTCAGTTATTCAATTATACCGATAACTTGCTGTTATTCAATTAAACAAGCTGTATTCTACTCTATACTGTTTTTACGCATTTCGTTTTACCCCCCTTAAACTTCTCTTTTGGCGAGCCATCTACCCCTATTGTAAAATCAGAGAACGCCATAGAATCTATGGATGCTACTGAAACACTGTCTATCGAGCAATCGATGGGTTTGGCTGAACAGGAGTGTCCTCCGTCCCAACAGTCAAATCAAAATACTGTAAACTCTGATTGTCCGCAAGATTCTCATTTGAATAAATATGATTCCATATTGGTGGAACTCAAAAAGAAAGAAATTGAAAGGCAAGCGGAAATTATGGATGCGATTCGGGAATACGTAACCGTCAAGACTGCCCCCTATCTCTCCAAAGAGGATATTGCCACCCTCATTTCCAATATAGAGCATATGGCTTACGGTCAACCTGAGTCATATAAACCGATTCGTTCCAATATAGACAATCCGCTGAGGTCGCCGGGGCTTCGCCATTTGGCATGGAATGTCGGTGAACGCTTGGGAGTGCCCTTAGCGAAAAGAGCCGTTTTTATCAAGAAATCATTTCCATACGAACTCGTAAACGCGACCCTTGAATATCTTAAACTTAATTTACGGGATAATGTCTCAAGCCAGATTCCCATTGATGTACCAGATAAAGGCGACTATCGCTTCCATTTAGATGTAGATAATGATGACTCGCAATAAAAAAAATATGCAGACGAAATAATTAATCCGGTCTGTATTGTTCTGCAAGGTTTCATTGAGTTGGTTCGCAGCATGTTAAACGATTAAAATAGTCATAATATGGAAAAAGACCAACTGACATTCAACGACCTGCCGACTGTGGTAGGCGAACTATGCGACAGAATCGCAAGTATGGAAATCCTGCTTACGGAGAAACTTTCCAAGCAGTACGAAACCAAAGAGAACACGCACGTCCCCATGACCGTACAGGAGGCTTGCAACTATCTTAAAATGCCGTTGTCGACCTTTTATTACAAGGTCAAGAAGGACGATATTCCGGTTATAAAACAAGGAAAGCATCTCTACATCTATCGTGACGAACTGGATAGATGGCTGGAATCTTCCCGGAAGAATCCAGTTCCGCAAAGTTTCGAGGACGAGAATGAGTCCTTGCTCGCCTCCCATCGCCGTAAACCGAACTCTAAAAACTGGTAGCGATGGAAAAGACGGACACTATTATTCTTTCTCCGGAAGAATTGGCCGCTTATATGGCGGAGTCAACAATAAGCGTAACAAGTACATACGAACACTCCCCGGTGATTCTGATGGTGGACGATACTGTTATCGGAACATTGGGAAACTTCAGCGCTTCCATCGGGAAAGCCAAAAGCAAGAAAACTTTCAACGTTTCAGCCATTGTCGCATCGGCATTGAGTGGCAGCACCGTTCTTCATTACCGGTCTATGTTCCCTGAGAATAAGCGGAAGATTCTATATATAGACACAGAGCAGGGGCGGTATCATTGCCAACAGGTATTGAAACGCATCTTACGTTTGGCCGACTTGCCGGAATACAAGAATCCGGATAATCTGATTATGCTGGCTCTGCGCAAGTTTTCCCCTAAACTACGTCTGGCGATAGTCGAACAGGCCATTGGCACAATACCGGATTTGGGATTGGTCATCATAGATGGCATTCGTGATTTCCTTTACGACATCAATTCCTCCAGCGAATCCACCGACATCATCTCCAAATTCATGCAGTGGACGGATGACAGGCAAATCCATATCCATACCGTCTTGCATCAGAACAAGAATGATGAACATGCCCGTGGTCACATCGGCACGGAACTCAACAACAAAGCAGAAACCATCATGCAGGTCGAAGTGGACAAAGAGGACAAGACTGTAAGCGTGGTCGAAGCCGTCCATATCCGTGACCGTGAGTTTGAGCCTTTCGCCTTCCGCATAAACGAGGAAGCCATGCCCGAACCAGTAGAGTCCTATCTGCCAAAAGAGAAGAAGACCGGACGACCAACCAAAGGACCGTTCGATCCAGACAAGGAGATTCCAAAGAATGTACATCGTCCAGCATTGGATGCCGTTTTTGCCAATGGCAACATCAACAATTACGATGATTATATAGAACGCTTGAAAGAGGGTTACGGATTACAGGGTATAAAACTCGGTTATAACAAGGCGGTAAAGGTCGCAACATTGCTCAGCGACAAACAAATGGTTATAAAAGAAGGGAAAGATTATGCCTTCAATCCAGAATACCATTATTGAGTTCAACTTTACTTTATTGTTGGGGCGTATATATAAGAATAAAGCAAAGTCGGAGGAAGACATCATGTGAGATATTCATATTCTCCCCTCTTTTAGAGGCTAGTATCATCCTATGTTTCCTATCCGAGTGCCAGTTCACTATACGCAACCGATATGGCTTGCCGTGAAGCATCAACAGGTAACTGTTGCGAGATATGCCAAGGTATAACCTCACTACGTTACGGTTGTACATTGGCGCTCTCGCCTGCTCAGTTCCCTCGCCGGTGCGGTACTCGCAAGCTCGCACCT
>OIXX01000772.1_pt1 | contig 15425 bp, 15 predicted proteins | sample 1588161 | NCBI WGS metagenome assembly OIXX01 (sample SAMN03283274) | human gut metagenome | biome: human-associated habitat; material: feces | host: Homo sapiens | place: Peru | collected 2012
AGGCCTGCGCGATGCCGTCGCGGCTCTCCTGCGCCTTGTACTGGATGTTCATGCCAAGCTGCGACCCGTCGCCAAAGTGGGCCTCGTAGGACTTGATGTCCTGCGGGTTCACGATGAACAGGACGTCGCGAATGTCGGCCTTCATGAGCGTGGCGAGGCTGTAGTACACGAGCGGCTTGTCATAGATGGGCAGGAGGTGCTTCGAGCCCGAGAACGTCATGGGATAGAGGTGGGTGCCGAAGCCTCCGGCGAGGACGATGCCTTTCACAGATGAGCCTCCTAGTCGTAAGTGACTGCCATGGTCAGTATAGCCGCCGAAGGGGCGCCTCGGCCCGAAGGCCATGCGCGTCTTGCGGACACGGCGGACGTCTCGTTGCCCTAGAGTGCCCTAAAGCTCCCCCGCGGCCCGCATGATGGCCCTGCGGTCAACCTTGCCGTTGGGCGTCTGGGGGATCGAGTCCTCCACGACGATGCGGCGCGGCACCATGTAGTTCGGCAGGCGGTGAGACAGCCTCTCGCGCATGGCCTTACCCCATGCGTAGTGGTCGGCAGGCGGCTCGCAGGCGAGCTCCACGTGTGCCTCGAGCCGGTCGGGCACGCCGTGGCGCGTGCGGACGATGACGGAGACGAGCTCGACGTCGGGCTCGTCCTGGATGGCGCACTCGACCTCGCCCAGCTCGATGCGGAACCCGTGCACCTTGACCTGGTCGTCGATGCGCCCGGACACCCAGAGCACGCCGTCCTCGTCCACGCGCCCGAGGTCGCCGGTGCGATACGTGCGTACGCGCGTACCGTCCACCTCGCGCTCGCCAAAGGCTGCGGCCGTCTTATCCGGGCGGTTGAGGTAGCCCTTGGCCACGGTGTCACCGCAGATGAGCACCTCGCCCACCTCGCCCACCTCGCCACGCGGGAGCGGCTCCCCCGTCTCGCGGTCGAGCACGAGCAGGGTCGTCCCCGGCCTGGCGACGCCGACGGGGAGCGTGCTCGCGTCGTCGGGGGCAGACACCGGCATGGCGGTCACGGCCACGGTCGACTCGGTGGGGCCGTAGGCGTTGATGATCGTCGCCTCGGGGAAGCGAGCCGCGAGCTGTCGCACCACGTCGGGACGCAGGGGCTCACCGCAGAAGAAGAAGTGCGTGAGCGAGGGCATGAGCTCGCGGCCAAACGAGGGCTCGGCCAGGCAGACGGAGGCAAAGGTGGGCGTCGAGACCCAGCAGGTCACGCCTGAGGACGCCAACGTCGAGAAGAGCTCGCGCGCGTCCTCGCAGACGTCAGCCGTGAGCGCCACGACCCGCCCGCCTGTGGAGAGCGCCCCCACGAGCTCGGTCACCGAGAGGTCAAAGGAAAGCAGCGCCTGGTTGAGGAAGACGTGAGGATCCGCTGCATCCTCGAACAGGCCCTGATCCCACGGCATGAAGTTGGCCACGTCGTCGGCCGTCACTTCGACGCCCTTGGGAGCGCCCGTGGAGCCCGACGTGAAGATGATGTACTGCGTCTCGTCGCCCGAGACCTCCCAGGCGGGGTCGGGACGACGGGGGGACTCGCCCGCCCGCACGCGCTCGAGGCATCCTGCGATCTCGTTGCCCCGAATCGGCCTCAGGCCACGGTCAAGGCCCGTAAGGTCGGGAAGCTCGCCCACGGCAAGCAGGGGCGCGTCCGGAAGCTGCGAAAGGATGGAGACCACGCGTCCGTCGGGTACGTGGACGTCACACGGCACATAGGCATGCCCGGCCTTGAGACACGCGAGAAAGCTCACCGGCATGAGCGGAGACTTGTGCCCGTAGACCAGAAGCGGGGCACCCGCCGCCTCGGAGCCCTGCTCCTCGTCGGCACAACGCTCGCGAATCAGGCACGCGAGCTCGTCCGAGGCGTCCCAGAGCTCACCGTAGGTGATGGAGCGCCCGCTCGTGTTCCTCCAGCACTCGCGCTCAGGGTGCGCGGCCGCCTGGGCCTGCACGGCCGCCAGAAATCCGTTTCCGTCACGCATCGACGCTCCCTCTCCCCCGCACTGACCTAGTACTGCGCATAGACGAAGCCCGCAGGCGCAAGCAGCCCCGAGCTAAAGACGTACCACCACACGGCATAGGCGCACACAATGACGACGAACGCCGCCACAACCGGCCTCCACCACGAGGCCTTCGAAAGACGCCCGAACGCGGCACGCACCGACTCCGTGAGCTTCCTCACACCCAAGGCTACTCCCCCATCGCGAACTCATAGACGGCGCGCTCGATCTCGAGCCAGCCGACCCATCCCGGATGCGTCCCGTCATATATGAAGTACGGCTCGTTGTCATACCCCGAGAAGTCGGCGAGCGTGGCCCCGTGGCCCGTCACCGTCTGACGAATAATCTCGTTCCTGCGCTCCCGTTCGACCTTCGAGAGACCGCGGTAGTCCTCCCACGCGCCCGCCCAGGGCAGCAGCACGCAGAGCAGGTCGATGCCACCCTGGCTGGCGACGTCAAGCGCAAGCGCAAGGTCGCTGTCCTCCGTGGGGGCCATGAGCAGGTTGTCGTTCTTCTGGCAGTCTTTCAGCTTGCCGGCGTCGAAGTCGTTCTTGATGTGAGACTCCCAGAAGCTGTCGAGGAACCCAAACTCGTTCGACGTGGTGCTCTCGCGTGCGAGCTCGACGGCGTCGGCTTTGAGGGCATCCCAGTCCGGGGCGCCGTCCCTGCCGCGCACGTCGCCCTTCTCGATGACGATGTCGGGCCGGTCCCGAAGGACGTACTGGATCTGCGCCCGAACCTCGTGCTCTTCCTTGAAGTCGAAGGCGAGGGCGTTGGCCCTCTCGGGCAGCGAGGTGCCAAAGCCCGCACGCACGCTGGTGGCGTCGACGCCGCGCTCGATGAGGCGTCCCTTCGCATACTCCACCTGCGCGGGCGTCACGTTGGGGCTCTGGCAGAACGCATGCCAGAGCCTGAACGAGTAATGGCTCGTGACGGCGTCGCGCCAGGCGCCGCCCGGGAAGAACCACTGCGGCGAGATGATGAGCACGGCCTTGTTTGACGCACGCCCGTCAAAGACGCCGGCCGCGAGCTCGCCGGAGGGCTGGAGCGAGGACATGAGGGGCCCCGCGTAGGCGCCGAGGGCAATGGCGTGCCAGAGCGACATATAGCCCGCGTCGCCGATGGTCCAGAAGTCGAGGCCGAAGTCGTGGCCGCCGAGGACGCCCCTCGGCACCTGCGGGATGTCAGAAGGAAGGGTCACGAGCTCGGAGGAGCCGAAGACGGGAATGGAGTCGACGAGGCGATTCGCCAGCATGAACTCCGGAGCGGCGAACTTGCCCTTGTTGGGCGCGTAGTCGAGCGTGCGACCAACCTTGGCGTCGAGCGCGGGGTACGACTCAAGCCGACGCCACCCTGCGACGCCGGTCACGAGCGCCCCCGCCCCGATGCCCGCGAGCCTGAGCGTCGCACGCCTCGAGAGGACAGGGCCGCCCCCGTTGGTTTCGGTCTCCTCAGCCATCCCTAGAGCCTCTTCAGCACCTGGGCGACGATCTTGTTGGCGGTGTTCATCTCGTCGCGCGGAACCGCCGTGGGCGCGATGGACACGCCAAAGTCGTCCTCGATGGAGACGAGCAGCTCGATGGCCCCCATCGAGTCGAGCAGGCCCTCCTCGAACAGGTCCATGTCACGGCGCTCGCGGACGACGTCGTCTCCGCAGATGTCGGCGATGGTGTCGACGAGCTTGGCCGCAACCTCGTCCTTGTTGGTTTCGCTAGCCATGGATGCCTCCTAGGAACGTGAACAGCTGACCGGAGAAGATGCAGAGGCCGAAGACGACGAGCTGCATCGTGACGAACCACTCGAGCACCAGCATGACGGGCCGCTCGTGGTTCTTGCGCCAGAACTTCCAGTGACGGTGCAGGTATTGCTCGGCCGCCATGAGGACGCCGTGGTAGACGCCATAGGTGAGGTAGGCGGGCGTGATGCCGTGCCAGCATCCCATGAGGAACATGTTCGCCACGAGTCCCACGCTGGCGCGGGCGTCGCGCGACCTGGGCTTGCGATGCCGCGCGAGGGTGCGCTCGAGACGCATGAAGACGTAGTCGCGCAGCCAGTGCGAGAGCGTGATGTTCCAGCGGTCCCAGAACTCCTGCATCGTCCGGGAGAGCATGGGCAGGTCGAAGTTCTTTGGCACGTCCACGCCAAGGACAAGGCCCGCGCCCTGTGCCATGAGCGAGTAGCCCGCGAAGTCGAGATAGAGGAAGGCCGCATACCACCACGCCGCCTTCACGAGCCCCCAGACCTGCGGCGCCATCGCCTGCGTAAGGTCTGCCACCGGATAGGCAACGTGGGGCTTCACCACGCTTGCGAGCACCACCTGCATGACGGCGCCAACGGCAAGCATCACGATGCCGCGGCCAAGCCGGTCAAGATAGACCCAGCGGTCGAGCGGCTCGTCAACGTCGGCAAAGAAGCGCCTCGAGCGGTCGATGGGTCCCGAGGTGAACGTGGGGAAGAACGCAAGGAAGTAGAGGTAGTCGACGAGCGGCACGCGCGCGATGAGGCCGTCGTTGACCTCGAGCAGCACCTGGGTGGCGCGGAAGGTGATGTAGGAGATGCCGATGAAGCCAAGCAGCCCGGTGCCGAAGGACGCCGTAAGCTTGTAGACCACGAGCGGCCCAAGGCAGCACGCAAGCGCGATGCCGCGAAGCCATGCGGGCGCCTTCGCCGTGACCGCGCCCTTGCCGTCGGACGAGGTGCGCGCGAGCACCGCGCGGGTCGTGGCGAAGGTGAGCAGCATGTAGCCGACGGCCAACCCCAGCCCCCGGAGGTCATAGGCGAAGAGCCACCAGAGGAAGAGCGCCGATACGGCAAGGCCGTAGGCGCGGATGCGCCGACCCGCCACCCCCAGAACGATGGCCGGGACAAAGGATGCGAAGAGCAGGATGAAGAAGCCCGGATCCTGATAGAACTGCATGCGCTCCGCCGTTCGCCGACCATACCTAACCGTTCGCGCCGAAACTATAGCCCTTTCAGGGAGCTGGGGCGCAGAGGAATTCAAACGCCTACAGAAGCGTCCGCTCCGCTGCCTCGACCACATGGAGGGCCAGCACCGACGTGGTGACCGAGCCCACACCGCGCGGCACGGGCGTGACGGCCGAGACGACGCGACGAACGGAATCGTAGTCGACGTCGCCGACGACGCCACCCTTCCCGTCGGGGTTCGTCCCCACGTCGACGACGACTCCCCCGCCCCGCACCATGTCGGCCGTTACCGCCCGCGCCCTGCCCATGCAGCTCACGAGCACGTCGGCGCGTCGGCACTCCTCGGCCAGGCCACGCGTGCGCGAGTGGCAGATGGTGACGGTGGCGTCGGCGGCAAGGAGCAGCTGGGCGAGCGGGCGTCCCACGACGAGGCTCCTGCCAAGCACGACGACGCGCCTGCCCGCAAGCGGCACCTCGTAGTGCGCGAGCAAGGCCATGACGGCCTCGGGCGTGCAGGGGCAGTGGCCCGCACCCGCACCCGTGAGCAAGCGTGCGAGCGACCCCTCGGTCATGCCGTCGACGTCCTTCTCGGGAGGCACGCAGGCGGCCGCGGCGGACTCGTCAAGCTGGGCAGGCAGGGGCCGCATGAGCAGAATGCCATGAACGGACGGATCGCCGGCGAGGCCGCGCAGGGCGCCCTCGAGAACCTCCTGCCCCGCGGTGGCGGGAAGCTCGAGGGTCTCGCACCCAATGCCCAGCTTGGCCATACGGGAACGTGCCGCTCGCTCATAAGCGGCCGAGCCCGCGTCCTCGCCCACGCGGACGACGGCGAGCTTCGGTGTCACGCCCGCGCCCGCAAGCGCGGCCACGCGAGGCGCAAGGCGCTCGCACAGGCTTGAGGCAACCGGAGCTCCGAGCAGCTCTCGGGCGCATGAGTCGGTCATGACGACCTCCTAGGAGAATCGAAGCTTGGCGGTCACGTACACCTCGCGCGAGCGAACCTCGGCGAGCCCCATGAGCGCGTCGGCACGCGCGGCGAGCCCGTCGGCGCGCTCGCGGTCGCCCATCATGCGCGCGTTGGCGTGCACGGTGAGGGCTGCCCCGTCGGCGGCCGTGCGGGCGAGGCTCGCGGCCACGCCCACGTCCACGACGGCGAGCTTGGAGCCGTGCTCCGCGAGCGCGGAGAGCGACTCGATGGCGGAAAGCGAGCTCTCGAGCACCTCGAAGGGGGCCTCGCAGGCCCCCAGGAGGGCGTCGTCGAGACGGCGGGCGCGCTCGGCGGCCTCCTCGGGCGTCGAGCGCGGCAGCTTGAGCGCGCGCGTCACGGGCAAAAAGCAGTCGGCGTCGGCGTCGGAGAGCTCGAGCAGCCGCCCGCGGAGCCGGCCGCACGCCTCGAGCGCCGAGCGCGTCTCGTCGTCGTAGGCGGCGTAGGCCGCCTTCCCGAGCGTAAGGCCGGCCACCATGCAGCCAAGTGCGCACGCGAGCGACCCGGCAAGCGCCGAGACGCCACCCCCGCCGGGCACCGGGTCGGTCGAGGCAACGCGGTCGAGGTAGTCCCCGAGCGCAACGCGCGCGAAGCTGTGGTCGGGCAGATCTCTCTTGGCCATGCGGCCCCCTCCTGCCGTGCGGCGTATGACGGTGACGAGCGGTTAGCGGCGCTTTCTTACGAGACGCACGAACGTGAGCACGAGGCCCACTGCGGCGACGCCCGCGAGTACGTGGAAGACGAACGAGAAGCCCGCCAGGAAGATGTCCGGCCTGCCCTCGACGTAGCTCGTGACCGTCTCGCCGGCAACGGCGCTCATGCGAGCGTAGAGCAACCTCGAGCAGCCCGAGATGCCGATGGCCATGCCACCGTAGCGTGCGAGGCTCGAGAGGCTACCGGCAAACCCGAGCGCCCCCTCCGGTGCCGCCCCCATGAACAGCGCGTTGTTGGGTGACTGGAAGATCGACGTGCCGAGCGACATAAGCGCCACGAACGCGACGATGCGCCAGACGGGACTGACCTCCACGAGCGTACCCACCAACAGGAGGCCGCATACATAGACGACGAGCCCCAGGCAGGTGGGAGGCTCGTAGCCCACGCGGTCGGCCACAGACCCCGAGAGGGGCCCCACGAAGGCGTTCACCACCGGCAGCGTCATGAACAGCAGACTCGACGTCTGGGCAGAAAAGCCGTGCGCGTCCTGGAAGTAGAACGGAAGGACGAACTCGGACGCCCCGATGCCCATGAAGACGATGAGCATCGTCGCGAAGTTGATGACGAACGTGGCGCTGGAGAAGCAGGCCCTGGCGGATCCGAGAAACGACGTGGCGCGCGGCGAGCCGGGAACCGGGCGCACGTGCGGAAGCGTGCGCAGGCCAACGAGGAACGACACGACGCCCACCGGCACGTTGATGAGGAAGATGCCCTCCCAGGGGAAGGCGGAGACGATGGCGCCGCCGAGGACGGGGCCGGCCATCATCCCGAGCGCCACGAAGGTGGAGAGCAGGCCCATGGCGCGCCCGCGCTCGCGGCTGGGAAACGCCTCGGTGATGATGCCCATGTTGTTGGCCATCGCCGCGGCGCAGCCGACGCCCTGCACCACGCGCGCCGCCACGAGGACGGGAAGCGCCTGCGCAAGCCCGCAGAGAAGCGACCCCACCGTGAACACCACGACTCCCGCCTGGAACACGTACACCTTGCCGTGCACGTCGCCGAGACGGCCAAACGGCAGCGTCCCCACGCACGTGGCAAGCAGATACACCGAGGACACCCACTGGATCTGGTCCCCGGCGGCAAGCTCCTTCTGCATCACGGGAAGCGCCACCGTGACGATGCTCGAGTCGAGGCAGACCATGAACGTCATCACGAGAACCGTGAACAGGATCGCCCACTTGTTGTGGCTGCGGCCTCCCGACAGGCGGCGTCCGTCCGTAGAACTCATGCACACCCTCCGCGTCACGGCGCCGCACCGCGCGGCGCGCACTGAGACATCCTAGCGCCTTGCCGCCATGCCGCAGCCCACCCCAACGCTATACTTTTTGCCGTATGTGAAAACGCCACAAGGAGGACTCTCCATGTCCGACACAACCCAGGCGGCCCGTCCCGTCCGCGTCCGCTTCGCCCCCTCGCCCACCGGCAAGCTCCACGTGGGCGGCGCGCGCACGGCCATCTTCAACTGGGCCTTCGCCCGTGCCAACAACGGCACGTTCATCCTGCGCATCGACGACACCGACCCCACCCGCTCCACCGAGGAGAACACCCAGATCATCCTGCGCGCCATGCGCTGGCTTGGCCTCGACTGGGACGAGGGTCCCGAGGTCGGCGGCGACTTTGGCCCCTACAAGCAGACCGAGCGCCTCGACCTGTACAAGCAGGCGGCCCGCAAGCTCTGGGACGAGGGCCGCGCCTACCCCTGCTTCTGCACGCCCGAGCAGCTTGCCGCCGACCGCGAGGCGGCCCGTGCCCGCAAGGACCCGTTCCAGGGCTACCAGCGCCGCTGCCGTCACCTCTCCCGCGAGGAGGCGGAGGCACGCATCGCCGCCGGCGAGCCGTACGTACTGCGCATCAAGGTGCCCGAGGACCGCGGCGACGTCGTGATCCACGACGCGGTGCACGGCGACGTCACCTTCGACGCCAAGGAGCTCGACGACTTCGTCATCTTCCGCTCCGACGGCACGCCCACCTACAACTTCGCGACCGTGGTTGACGACGCCATGATGGGCATCACCCACGTCATCCGCGGCGACGACCACCTCTCCAACACGCCGCGCCAGGTCATGGTGTACGAGGCCATGGGCGCGCCCGTGCCCACCTTCGCGCACATCTCCATGATCCTCGGCGCCGACGGCAAGAAGCTCTCCAAGCGCCACGGGGCCACGTCGGTCGAGGAGTACCAGGGCGCGGGGTACCTCCCGGACGCCTTCGTGAACTACCTCGCCCTGCTTGGCTGGAGCCCCGATGGCGAGACCACGATCGTCCCGCGCGACGTGCTCGCCCGCACGTTCTCGCTCGACCGCGTGAGCAAGAACCCGGCCACCTTCGACCCGGCCAAGCTCGACTGGATCAACGCCGAGTACCTCGCGGCCATGAGCGACGAGGACTTCACGGACAAGGTCATGGTGCCCGAGCTCGTGGAGGCGGGCCTGCTCGCAAGCGCCGACGCACGTCCGCGGCCGTGGCTGCTCGCGCTCGCCAGCGTGGTAAAGCCGCGCACGAAGCACCTTGGCGACGTGCCGGGCATCTGCGGGATGGTCTTCGGCACGGCAGAGACGCTTGCCTTTGACGAGAAGGCCGTGAGCAAGGGCCTCGCCAAGGACGGCATGAGGGCCGTGCTCGAGGCCGCCGCCGCCAAGCTCGAGGCGATCGATGAAGACGCGTGGAGCGCCGACGCCGTCGACGCCGCGCTTGACCCGCTGCCGGAGGAGCTGGACGCCAAGAAGCGTCTCGTCTTCCAGGCCGTTCGCGCCGCAGTGTGCGGCAACCTCGTCTCGCCGCCGCTCGGGGCCGTCATCGAGCTCGTGGGCAAGGCCGACGCGCTCGCCCGCATCAGGCGTGCGGAGACGATGGCGCTGTAGCTCGCGCTGTTACGGCACACGCGTATGAAGAAGGGGCGTCGGAGCAGATCCGGCGCCCTTTCTCTTGTGCTCTCAACGCGAGCGAGAGTCAACCATTGCAGAGACGCACTAGGACTGCGGGCCCTTCGGCTTGATGCGCACGCGCACGCCGCTCTTGGCGGGACGCACCGTCACGGCCTTCTTTGACGGGTGCACGGTCACGGCCCCCTGCCTGCGCGAACGGGCGGCAACGGAGCCACGGGCGGCCGCGGCGGTACCAAACCTGCCGCCCGACGCCTTCGCGACGAAACGGTGCCAGCGGTGGTACAGGCTGCCCTTGGTGTGCGAGGAGTGCAGCCCGAGCATCGTCACGGCAAAGGCCGTGGGCCCGAAGAACGTGAAGATGCGCCAGATGAGGAAGCCCGCCGTGGCCGCCGAGCCAAACCAGGGGCCGAGGAAGAGCGCGAAGCCTCCCTCGGCACCGCCGGTGCCGCCAGGCAGGGGCACGATGGTGGAGACGAGCTGCACCATGGAGCCCGCGGCCAGGCACGTGAGCGGGTCGACGCTCTCGCCGAAGGCGTGCAGCACGAACCACGGCATGATGTAGAGCGACGCCAGCTGGAAGAGCGTCACCACGAGCGTGACCACCATGTCCGACAGATGCGTGGCCGAGCGCTTGAAGGCCTGCGAGAACTCGTCGACCTGGTTGTTGAGCATGTCGTGCCACTTGTCGTGGTTCTTCACCCACCCACGCCTCGAGGCGCGGGCGAGCAGGGCGTTGCCGACACGGCGCACAAACCCCGGGCAGAGGCACACGACGAACAGGCCTGCAAGCTCAAGGGCGTGCCCCGCAAACACGAGCAGGTTGATGAAGACGATGTCGCCGTAGCTCTCGAGGAAGAACTCGAACTTGGCGAGCAGCATCACGGCCGCAAAGACCACCACGCCCACCTGGAACATGATGAAACGGGAGAACTGCACCGCCGACGCCTCACCCACCGAAAGACCAGCCTTGGTGAGCTCGTAGATCTGCGATGGCAGGGCCCCCATCTGCATGGGCGTGAGGTTGCCAAAGAAGACTCCCGACGACTCCACCGCCATGAGGTCGCGCACGCCGATGGGGCACCCTGGGTCGAGCATGGCGGAGACGACGTAGGCTCCCACGCCAAAGATGAAGTAGAGCACGGCGCACACGAGCGCGCCAAAGAGCCACCGCGCGTCGACGTTCTGGAAGGCCGAGACGAACTCCTCGATCTGGCCCGAGAAGAACAGGAACGCAACGTAGGCGGCGAACACGAGCGCGATGAACTGCGCGCCGCGGGCGGCCTGCTTCTTGTCGGGATTGGCGACCTTCTCAGATGACGCACCCTTGGGACGGGCCGCCACCGGCGACCCGTCAAGGCGGGGCTTCGGTGCACGGGGGCGGTGTACGGCCGCAGCAGGAGCAACCGTGGAAGAAGGCGCCACAGAAGCGCCCTTGTGCCCCGGTGCCGCAGGATGGCTGCCTGACACCATACCCGCAGGTCTCGCCTCGTTGTTCTCAGGAGTCAGCGCCATGGGCCCCCAGCCGGTCGTGACGCCTGCTCCGACGAAACGGGGGAACGGCGTGCGCAAGCTTCAGATATCTTGTCGATTCTAACGCCACGACAACGGCCCGGAACGCCTTCGGAGGCGCTCCGGGCCGTAATACCATGCATTCTAAATAACCGCCACCTGCCTATCGGCGGCGTCCGTCCTACTCCGCAGGCTTCTGAGTCCGGGCCTTCTCAACGGCGGCGACCTTCGTGCGATATGCCGCCGCAATGATGTCGCAGCAGCCCTGACGCCCAAAGCGGGCACGGTTCACCACAAGGTCCTTGTCCGAGTGCAGCTTCCACTTGCCGGCGGAATAGCGCTTATAGAAAAGCTCGCGGGCGCGCTGCATCCGCTTCACGAGCTTCCGCGCCTTCTTGTCGGTAAGGCCGCGCTTACCGCCCACGATGGCGACGCGCGCCGCGAGCGGGGCGGTGACCAGCACCGAGATGAGGTTCGGGTTGTCCTTGAGGATGAAGTCGGAAAGACGGCCCTCGATGATGCACGACTCGGTGGCTCCAAGGTCGCGAATGACGCCCTCCATCTGCTTGAAGAGCTTGTCGGCGGCAGAGCGGGCGTCGACGCGGTCGGGCAGGAAGGCGCTGACCTCAGCCGCGAGGCTCTCGTCATAGGCGGCGATCTGATCGGTCGTCACGCCAGCGCGCACAGAGGCACGTACGAGCAGCTCGTTGTCGTACAGGGGAATACCGAGCTCGAGCGAGAGCATCTTGCCAATCTCGTGGCCCTCGGCGCCAAAGTCACGAGCGATGGTGATGACGACGGGGTTGTTGTCAACGTCGGTGCTGACCGGGACGTTAATGTCGGGCATGGATTCCTCCAGACGATATGGGAAGGGACGGGCAGCTTTGACCACCCGTCCCCGATTCTACGACCCTCAAGACCTACGCAGCCACGACGCGGCGCTGGTAGGCGCGCACGATGAGCGAGATGCCGAAGTTCAGCACGAAGTAGAGCAGGAACGTGAAACCGTACAGCAAGAGAACCTGCGAGAGGTTCGACGTCTGGGCCATGACGACCTTCGTGGTGTACATGAACTCGGCGACGTTGACGCCCGCCAGGTACGAGGAGTCCTTGATGACCGTCGTGCACTGGCTGAAGAGAGCCGGGATGACCGTCTTGAACGTCTGCGGCAGGATGATGAGGCGCATCGTGGCAAAGAACCCAAAGCCCTGGGACTGGGCGGCCTCAAACTGGCTCGTGGGGATGGAGTTGAGGCCACCGCGGATGATCTCGGCCATGACCGCACTCGTGAAGATGGTGAACGCGAGCACCGAGATGAAGATGTAGTTGCCCTTGACGGTGAAGTAGATGAAGAGAATCCACAGCAGGTTAGGCGTGCAGCGGAAGAGTTCGATGTAGGCGCTCACGAGCAGCGACAGCGGCTTCACGGCGTACTGCTTCACGAGCGCGAGAACCGTGCCGAGGGCAATCGAAAACACGATGGCAAGGGCGGAGATGATGATGGTGTTGCCAAATCCGCCCATGATGAACCCGAGGTTGGCGGCGTTGAAGATCTCCATGGGTTACGCCTCCTTCGCGGGTTCGGGGGTCACGCCGGGAATGACCTTGGCGCGGGGACGCTGCTTCGAGCGCTTCTCGAGCCACTGCACGAGGATGGCGAGCGGGAAGCAGATGAGGAAGTACAGCAGGCAGCACATGATGTAGCCCTGCAGGTAGCCGTACGTGGAGACGAAGTTATCGGCGTTGTACATGAGGTCTCCGCCAGCGATGAGCGCCAGCACCGAGGTGTTCTTCACGAGGTTGAGGGCCTGGTTGCAGAGCGGGGGAAGGATCACCTTGAACGTCTGCGGCAGGATGATGTAGGCGTAAGACTGCACGCGCGTGAAGCCCTGGGACTGCGCGGCTTCCATCTGACCGTGCGGGACGGCCTCGATGCCCGTGCGAATGACCTCGGAGATATAGGCCGCGTGATAGAGGCCCACGCCCACGAAGCCAAGCACGAAGGGTGCGATGCGCACGGCAGACGCCGACCCCGTGATGGCCTGCAGGATCTTGGGGCCCGCGGCGTACATGAAGAACACCTGCACCGGCAGCGGCGTGTTCTGGTAGAACTCGACGTACACGCGGCTGATGGCGCGCAGCACCCTCGAGCGCGTCGTCGAAAAGACGCCGAGAATGGTCCCGAGGACAATGGAGAGCGCGAGACCGGCGACGACGACCCGTAGCGTGAAGAAGAACCCCGTCCAGAGGGTGTCCATCTGGCTAAAGGTCATCGACCAGCGTAGCGGGTCAAGAAGACCGTCAAGCATCTCGTTCCTTCCGTTCTAGCTTCCGAACACGCGCCCGGGCGACTCAAGCCGCCCGGGCGCGACACAAAAGATCCCTGGTAGGTGACCGACCGACAGAGACTAGAGCAGCTTCCAGTCAGAGATCTCCTGGTCAACCCAACCGTTTCCGAGCAGCTCGTTGACCTTGTCGTCGACGACCTTGGAGAGGTCGGAGTCCTTCTTGGTGGCGATGCCGTACTTCTGCTCGCCGAACTTCACGTCAGGAGCAAGCAGCTCGGTGGAGTCGTCGATGTAGCCGCCAAGGATGGAGCGGTCGACGGAGAAGACGTCGATGTTGCCAGAGTCCAGGGCACTCTTGATGGACGGGTAGTCCGGGAACTCCTGGAAGGTCGGCGTGGCCGAGACGCCCTGGTCGGAGAGCATCTTGGTGATGGCGTCCTTGGTCGTGGACCCCTGCGACACGCCGATGATCTTGTTGTCGAGGCTCTTGAGGTCGGCAAGGCCGGCGTCCTTCTTCACGAGCAGGCCGATGTAGTCGGTACGGTACGGCGTGGAGAAGTCCCAACTCTGCTTGCGCTCGTCGGTGATGGTGTAGGTGGCGCACACGATGTCGAGCTGGTCGTTGTCGATGAGCGGGCCACGGGTCTTGGGCGTCACGTCCGTGAAGGCAACGAGCTCCTTCTCCTTGGCCTCGTCATAGGAGACGCCGAGCACGGCCGCGGCGATCTGGTAGCACAGGTCGATCTCGAGGCCCTGGTAGGTGTTGGTGGCCGGGTCGAGGTAGCCATAGCCGGGGACGTCCTTCTTCACGCCGGCGTTGAGCTTGCCGCGGCTCTTGATGGCGTCGACCTTGGAGCCCGACGAGGAACCGGTCGACGAGGAACCGGTGGAGGCGGAGCCGCCACATCCAACGAGACCGAGGCCCGCGACGGCGGCGGTGGCGCCGAAGACGCCGAGGAACTGACGACGAGTGATGTTCTTCATGATAATCATCCTTCCAACGGAGTTGCTAGACGTATGCGAAGGGCCAAGCCACCGGCACGCTGCCCAATGTAAGCAGGCGGCCGGCCAGCCCTAGCGAAGAATCTTGCTCAGGAAGTCCTTCGTACGCTCGTGCTGGGGGTTCTCGAAGAAGTGCTCGGGGGTGCCCTCCTCGACGATCTGACCGTCGTCAACGAAGATGACGCGGTCGGCCACCTCGCGAGCGAAGCCCATCTCGTGCGTGACGCACATCATGGTGATGTTCTCCTGCGCGAGCTCGACCATGACGTTGAGCACTTCCTGCACCATCTCGGGGTCGAGGGCGCTCGTGGGCTCGTCGAACAGAATGATGGGCTGCTTGGTGCAGAGGGCGCGGGCGATGGCTACGCGCTGCTGCTGGCCGCCGGAGAGGTTCTGCGGATACTCCCCCGCCTTGGACTCGAGGCCCACGCGCTTGAGCGCGGCGAGGGCGGTCTTGGTGGCCTCTTCCTTGCTCTTCTTCTGCAGCTTGATGGGTGCAAGCGTGAGGTTGCCCAGCACCGTCATGTTGGGATAGAGATTGAACTGCTGGAACACCATGCTGGAATACTTGCGGGCCATCTCGAGGTGGTTCTTCTTGGTGACCTGGGTACCGTCAATGGTCACCGTGCCCGTCGTGGGCTCCTCGAGGAAGTTGACGCAGCGAATGAGCGTCGACTTACCCGAGCCTGACGGCCCGATGATGACGAGCTTCTCACCGGCCTTGACCGTGAGATCGATGTCCTTGAGCACGTGGAGGTCGCCAAAGTACTTGTTGAGTCCACGAATCTCGATCATGTTCTTGCCGTCGGCCATACCGTGCATCCCTCTTCTCGACTTCAGGTGACAGCGACTTTAGTGCATAAAAGTGGCCACCCGGTCGCATGGAGGCGAACTGTGACCGACCTGAAACACATGCGTCACGATTGGGCAACCGCTCGGGGCCTGAAAGCAAAGCGCCTACTCGCTCCCACCTTGCCCCTAAAGGCTCGCGCGAGACGTTGTATTGACTGCATTTAGGCGAAAAAAGCGACGAACCGAAGTCCGTCGCCATGCAACTTGGTAGCCCGTACCAGATTCGAACTGGTGATCTCCGCCTTGAGAGGGCGGCGTCC
>OIXX01000773.1_pt1 | contig 15412 bp, 24 predicted proteins | sample 1588161 | NCBI WGS metagenome assembly OIXX01 (sample SAMN03283274) | human gut metagenome | biome: human-associated habitat; material: feces | host: Homo sapiens | place: Peru | collected 2012
TTGTATCCACTGATTCGCCGTTCGCGTGTGCAATTATGTTCGACGTTGAGCGGTTATTGTAAAGATTCGTGTTCGCTTTCCGAGGTCGCCAAGCGACCTCATCCCATCCCGGAACATATCGCAGAAAGAGAGATCATCATGCTCGACATCACCTTGCTCAACGCCGTGATCGACGTCACGGCCGTGCGCCACGCCATCGTCGCCGGCGGCGTGGCCCTTGCCGTGCTGCTGCTCGTCCAATGGGGCGTGCGGCATCTGGCCGTCGCCGACGGCGCGTCGCGCGACGCCTCGCTGGCCATTGCCGGCGCCATGGCGATCGCCCTGGCCTCGATCGCCATGATCGGGCTCATCGCCAACCCGTCCGCGGCCTTCTGGCGCGGCGCCACCAACGTCGTCATCATCTTCGCGGGACTCGCCTGCGTCACCGTCGCAGGTCCGGCCGAGGTGCGCCGTCTGGGCGGACAGGCCGCCGTGGCACTGCTCGTGGTGGCCTCGGCGCTTTCGGTCACCTGGAACATGGCGCGTCTCGACGAGGCCCCGGGCCTTATCCCCACGCTTGAGGGCGCCTACGGCATCGAGGATGTGCGCCTCGACGAGACGGCCGGCGTCGATCCCCTCGCCCCGCAGTCCAACGACGCCGGCGTGCGCTACATCGGCGTCACCTGGCGCGTCAGGGCCGGGCACCGGGTGATCTCCGGCCAGCCGGCAAGCAAGACGGACGAGGCCATGCGCGGCACGCTGGTCATCGACGACGCCAGCCACGTCCACCTGGCCACGGGTCCGGCCGCGGGCGACGAGCCGCTCATCATCGCACGCGGCGACGGGCCGACCTGGCGCGCCTCGTTGACGAGCTGAGCGGTTCGTTTCAATGGGCGGCGAGCCGCCTATCACTCTTAATGAAATGAATGCGAAAGGCGCCGTATTCGGTGCCAATGAAAGGAAATCATCATGTCGACCAACATCATCAACCACACCATCTACCGTTCCGACAACTTCGTCGTCATCGTGCGCGACGACGAATTCAATCGGATCTCCATCGACAGCATCGGCCGTCTGGTGAGCATCCACGTCGACTGCCATCATCTCGACGGCGGGACCGATCTCAAGATCAACTGGTGCGCCACCGGCAGCAACACCGTCGATGAGACCCGCCGGTTCGCAGCCGTGCTCGACGAGGCGATCCGCCTGGTCGGCCGGCTCGAGGCCGACGTGCTGCCGAGGCTCGACAAGGGCGTCGCCGCCGGCATCCCGTCGATCGAGCTCTGACCATCCGTATGCAGCGAAAGGAATCCGTCATGTCCGATACGAACACCACCAAGGCCGCGCCGAAGGTGCGTGGCCTCAAGGCCAGCGACCTGGCCGACATCCTCATCGACATCCAGGACGAGGCCTACGACCGCCTGGGCCTCGACGCCGCGCCGACGGACGACGCCGCCGGCGATCTGCGCGCGCTCGTCGACCGTCTGCTCGACGAGCGCATCAGCCTCGGCGAGCCGAATCTCGACGAGGCGATGGCCATCGCCTCCGACGAGAACGCCCACGCCGTCGTCGACCGCCTCGACCGCAAGGTCGTGGCGGCACGCGGCGCCCATCCGGCGCTCGACGACGCCAAGGCCGCCGATCTGCGCCGCCGCCTGGTCGATCATCTGAGTGTCCAGTGGCGTCTGGGCGAGATCGAGGTGTACCGCCGCCGTGCGGTCCATGACGACGCCATGGCCCCCGATGTCGTCTCGTTCGCCTACCAGAAGCTCGGCCCCGGCGACGCCGGGGTCGCGCGCGACGCCGAGCTGACGGGCATCGAGGACGTGACCGACCCGGTCGTCCATCACATCGGCGGCGAGGACGCCTGGTGCCTGGTGGCCCTGAAGGCCGCCGAGGCGACGCCGCTGGCCGAGGACCCGGACGACGATCGCGCCGTGGTTCTGGCCGTCAAGGGCTGGGTCCTGACGGATCTGCTCGTCGACTGGCTGCATGTCGGCTGCGTCGACGCCTGATTCGGAAGGTGCCGGAAGTACCGGATTTCAGCACCATAGTATTCCGGTACTCCAGTACTTTAGGATTCTAGTACTTTCCAAAGTGCTGTATTCCGGTATTCCAGTACTTTTGCAAAACACCCGTCAGGCCGGTCTATGACTGGCCTGACGGGTGTTTTGCTTGTCGTCATTCCCTAGTACTCTAGTACTTACATATCCACTGTGAGGAGCATATCATGTCCGCATCATTGCTGCCGAACCGTCCACTCGCCATTGTCAAATCCCGTCTGACCCGCATGCGCATCATCGTCGGCGTCGTCGGTGTCGTGGCGGGGGCCGGGGCGTTTACGCTCATTGGCTTGGCCGGCACCGCCGAGGTCGCGGGCGCTTGGGATGCGCCGCATCTGGTCGCGGCGGCCATCGTCGGCCCGCTCACGATCCTGGCTGCGCTATGGCTCTCGCACGCCTGGGACAACCTCGAGCATACGAAGCGCATGGTCGCGCTCGCCGAACGACGCGCCGCGGCCGGTGAGCGCGCCTTCGCCGACGACGCCCGTCTGGCCGGCGAGCTGCATCGCCTGGCGCACCACTCGTTCGCCGAACAGGACGAGACGCCCATCGAGGCCCCGGCCTTCGCCGCGCTGGAGCCGAGCGCGCCGACCATCATGATGCCGCGCATCGGCACGCGCCGCGTCGGCGCGGAGGTGTTCGCGATTTGATCGACCTCGAACGCTATGCCAAGACCGACCGGCCGGTGTCGACGGCCCTGCCGGCCGACGACGCACGCACGCTGTGCCTCGTCCTGACGCTGGCCGACGCCGGGATGCCCCATCGCGTCCATGTCGTGCAAGCGGGTGAGGACGGCCATGCCGACGCCGTCCGCCAGGCCCGCTCCCTTGACCCGGACGCCTTCGACGCCCGCCATGCCAACGGCGTGGCCCGACTCACCGTCAATCTCGCCACGGCCGATGTGATCGACGCCTGGAAGGCCACCGCATCGGATCCGCAGTATGACGAGGTGCGGGCCTTCGTGGCGCGACAGTCGTCGTCGAGTTCGCCGTCAGGCGGACCCGATGACAATTCGTCGTCCACCGCGCCAGCGGTGGCGCGGCGGCAAGCGGCGGCATCGTCGCGGCCAAACCCCCAAGGAGAGGACTGACATTCATGGACACCTATGAGCGCGCGCAACTCCAACGCGCCATCGACCATCGTCGTACCGACGCCATCAATTCATTGACCGGCGCGCCGCCGAGCCCGGCCAAGGCGCAGGCCCTGGCCACGCTGGCCCTCGTCGACCAGGTGAAACTGCTCACCGACGCCGTCGAACGCAACACCCGTCAGGGGGCGATCGACCGGTGACCAACATCGCATACCGCCGCTATCTCGACGACGCCCTGTCCCGCAGCAACCTGAGCGATGACGAGCGCGGGGGCGCCGAGGCGTTCCTCGCCTTCCTCGACACGTACGATCCGACCGCACCGGCCAAGGCCATCCAGCCCGCGTTCAAAGGTCTGGAGGGCGAGCCGGACAAGCCGCTGGCCGAACCCGGTTCCTTTGATTACGCCGGGGCCAACGGCGACTACATCGTCTCCATGATGGACAGCTCCGTCCTGCCGAGCTACGGCATCGATCCGGACAAGCTGGGCGAGGACGGCGCAAGCGAGCTGCTGGCCGTCTGGACCGCGCTCGTCCACGACGACCTCGGCGCCGACTGGTGCGACATCCTGCCCGACGCGCTCGACGACGCCATGCGCAGGCTCGGGTTCGACCCGGACGCGCGCTGGGCGTCGCTGGCCCCCGACGAGGGGGGGGCGTCCTGATGCGCCGCATCGCCGACCTCGATCCCGGCGTCGTCGCCGCTCTGCGGCGCGTCGCGGCCGGCGAGGGGCGCCAGCCTGTCGCCGCCGTGGACATGGACAACACCCTGGTCGACTACACCGGTGCGCTGCGCTTCCATGCACAGCACGTCGCCGGTATCGACGCGCCCTGTCCCGACCCGGCGCACTACGCCTTCTGGCGCACGCCGGGCTGGCCCTTCGACGACGAGCGTTCGTTTCGCGCGTTCCACGCGCAAGTCGTGGCGGCCGGGCTCTATCTCGACGAACGGCCCTTCGCCGGCGCGACCGAGGCGATCGCCGCGCTGCGCCGGGCCGGCTGGAAGGTCGTCGTCATGACGTCGAGACGCGACGAACGCGGCCAGAGCGCCGGATGGCTGGAGGTGAGCGGCGTCGAGGTCGACGGCCTGTACGTGGGCGACAAGACGCTCCTCAAACCCGACGTCGTCCTCGACGACGATCCGGCCGTCATCGCCCGCTTCGCCGCACGCGGCACGCTCGTGCTGCATCCCGACCATGCCTACTGCGTCGAGGCGCCGGGCGTGGCCTACCATACCTGGGGCGAGGTCGCCACGTTGCTGGCGTCCGGCCCCGATGGACCCGCGCGCCGTGCGGGGGCCCGCGACGAAAGGATATCGAAATGACCATTGCATTCGATCCGGTGCTTGATGGCACCGCCATCTGGGGTCTGGTTCCCACGGCCATCGGTCTGGTAATCATCCCGTTCCCGGCGTGGCTCTATCGCAACGGCAACTGTTCGGTCGAGATCAGGATGACGGCCGGCATCTGCTCGGCCACACCGCTTGCCATGGGACTGGGGTTCCTATGGAAGGCGTGGGTGCCGTCGCTCGCCCCGGACAGCTATCTCGGCGCCACGGCGATGATGGTCGTGCTTTTCGGGCCGATCATCATCAACTGTCTGGCCGCCGATGTGTTCGGCGCGATGCGTCGCGAGTCCCGCGAGCTCGACGGGCTTGAGCGTGAGGCCCGCGATGATCGCGCCGCGGACAACGGTGGCCGTCGTCGCGGCTGCGGTTGCGGGTGTCGTGCATGAATGCGTTCGGATACGACTTCACGCTGACGTCCCTGCTCGGGATACTCGTCGTCATGACCGTCGCGGGTCTGGCCGTCGTGGTCGTCGCGGTGCGCCGGCTGATACGCGATCGGCATGACGGCGGTGCCGATCGCGACGCCGATGCCAAGTCGGTCTCCGATGCCGGCCACGACGCCGATGACCCCAAGCGGCCGTCGAGGGCGTGGAGCATCTTCATGCTGGTGTGGGGCGCCGCGATGCTGATCGGCGCCGTCGTCAAGGCGCTGACCCTGTTCCGGATCATCTGGTAGGGGGTCGCCATGGAAGCATTGCAATGGTCGCTGCCCGTCATCGCGTCGTTCGTCCTGGCATCGACCACCCTGTTCGTCTGCATCGGCGTACGGCATCTGCGTACTGATGGCCATGTCGATGCGGACGGCCCGGGCGATGGCGTCATGGGCGACAGTCCCCGGCCATATCTCATGTGTCTTGCGCTGGGCGGCGACGTGGGCCTGACCGTGGCCCGTCTGTTGCCGCAGGCGGACATGGCCGGGTACGTGCCATGGCTGGTGGTGGAGTCGCTTGCCGTCACGGTCTTCGCCTGCCTGGTCGGGTCCATGCGCGTCCGCGCGGCTCTTTCGCGTCTGGCACGATGCAGCCGTGAGGCCGGGTTCCACCCGGTCGTCGTCGCCGCGCTGCCCCTGCTCGCCGCGACGAACCTGGCCGGCGCATGGCTGGATCTCGACGACGCGGCGACGCACGGCGTCACCGCCGCGCTGTTCGGCGTTCTGGCCATCGTCGCCCTCGTCGCGTTCGCCGTCGCCCTCTATGGGACGACGCGGGCGATCCTCGCCCACGACCAATCGGCCCGAGCCCGGTTATCATGGGCATCGGGGCCGGTCCTCGCGATCGGTTCCCGATGCCCATCCACACCTGAAAGGACGTGCTTATGTCCGAAACGCCACCGTCCGCGTCGTTCACCCTGACGACGCCCGACGCCAACCACCTGTTCGACTCGGCCGCGCGCTATGCGCTGGGCCGGGGCACCTATGCCGAGGACGGCGTGCTCGCCGTGCTCGAACGCAATCTCATGTTCATGGCCGCGCCGGCCCGCCGCAGGTTGCTCGCCTGGGCCATGCGCACCGTCAACGCCATGCCGCGCGCGGCGGGCCCCTACCCGGCGCGCTGGCTTGCCCTGTCGCGCCTCGACGGGGCCCTCGCGGCCGGGCATCGCCCATCCGGTCCGCTCGACGCGGGCGCGATCGACGTGCGCATCCTGCTGTTCAGCGCCTTCCGGTACGACATCGAGTCGGACGACGCCTCGCTGCCGGCCTTCTGGGAGCGCATGGAGCGCGAGCACCGGCGCGCGCTGCACCGCGACAACTGGGACTGGAACTCGGCGCGCGACCTCGTCTGGGCGCATCTGGTGCCCCTGGACGAGCCGGTGCCCGCGCCGATGGACATGGCCGGGCGCATCACGCCGCCGGACGACCGCTGGCGCGCGTTCTACCGGCTCATGGTCACACCGTATCTCGATGCCAACGAAAGGATCCCATCATGACATCACCATCTCCGATCCCCGTGCGTGAGCGTCTGTCCGACGCCGCGACCGAGCTCGACCTGTTCTGCGTCTTCGCCGCCGGCTTCGTCTGGGCCGTGGCGCTGCCGCTGGCGGCGCTGGCGCACCCGGTGCGTCCGGACATCGCCGCCGTGCTGCTGAACGTCGGCATGGGCGCCCTGCTCGTATGGGCCCTGGCCGGCCTCGCCTTCGGCCTCGTCCTGGCCCTCGCCGTGGGGGGCGCGCGATGAGTGGGCGCGACTACGAGTCCGACTGGCTCGTCATCGGCGTGGCCCCCGACGGCACGCCGATGCCGTCCGATGCCATCATCGCCTCGGCCGCCGAGGCCGTGCGTGGCGCCGAGCAGTCCGGGGCGCTCGCCGTGAGTCGTTCCATGCTCGGCGAGATGCCCGTCAATCGCCTGCTGGAGGCTCTGACCGCCGTGCTGACCGGCTTGCCCGGCCATGGCGCGGTGGACGCCATGCCGCCGAGGGCCTATCTGCGCCTGCTCGATCCGGGGGTCGACCCCGACTGGTCGGACGGCACGCTGTGCGCGTTCCACGCCATCGCCGACGGCGAGGTGTCCGGGGCGCGCGTCGTCATGCACCCCAGCCCGACCGACGCCGACAACGTCATGGTCCGTACGATCGTGATGCTGTTCCTCAACGCGCTGGCCTCCCTCGTCGGGGCGCATGTGCGTCCCGACGGCACGGCGTCCTACTTCGGCTAGGCGCATGTGCTCCGCCGGGCGGTGCGCGCTCCGTTCGCCTGTCCGGCCGGTCCGACGCCCGAGGGCGCCGACGGTGTACCGAATATGTCGTCATGACGTCCGCGTCATGATGGCGACGCATCGGAACACGGAGGTTCAATATGTGGATCGAAAACACCCCGTCGCTGTACGACGCCGACCGCAAGCTCGTCGCCAGCGCCATGCCGGGCAATCTCGACATCCCGCTCGACACCTGCACCGTCGAGCAGCTGCCGTCCGTCAAGGCCGTGAAGCACGACCGCGTGAACCATCTCATGCGTGGCATGGTCCGTTACGATCTCGCGGAGCCCTGGGACGGGCCGCTCACCCCCCCCACATCGACCTGGACGACTACCTGGCCTACCGCCGTCGCCGCGAGGGCCTGAAGTCCCACATCAAGGACGCCCGTAAGCGCGCCCATGCGATCGGCGCCATGAGGCGTGCGCACCATGCGCTCGACGACGCCCGGACCGCCGTGGACGCGATCCCCGCAAGCGCCCGCAGCGAGGCGACCGCCGAGGCCGCCGGGTCGCCGCGCAGGGCCTCCGCGCGCGTCGACACGGCGCTGGGATATGTCCGGTGCCTGGCCCGGATGAGCCCCGAACGCACCGTGTTCAACACGCTGCGCACCCGGGCGCGCGATGCGTTCGCGTTCAACGTGCGCCGCGACCCGGATTGCGAGCGCAGCGCCGGCGGCATCCTCGTCGTCGACCAGTGCGACGCTAACGGCGCCATCGTCTCGCACGTCCCGGACGACGACGAGCTCACGGCCATCGGCGGTCTCGGCGACGACGCCCTGCTGGCCGTCCGCGAGGCCGTCTCCGGCGATCCCGAACGCGCGGGCGAGATCGACGTCATCGTCTCGGCCGGGTCGATGACCCCGTGCCTGACGAACACCACGGTGTGGCGTCTCGTGCTCGACCGCCGTGACTGAAAGTCGGAACCCATCGTGACGCCGTCATGCCAAAGTACTGGAATACCAGGGAATGACGGCGGATAAACCCCCGTCAAGCCGGTCATGAACCGGCTTGACGGGGGTTGGATAAAAGTACTAGAATACTAGGGTGCTGAGGTGCTGAAGTCCTGAAGTGCTGAAGTGCTGAAGTACCGGAATACTGGAGTATTGCCATGATCATCAACAACACCCTGTTCATCCAGCGCTGGACCGGACCGAACCGGGACCAGGCCGAGACGGTGTTCAAGACCGAGGTCCCCCGGCTTCAGGCCATCCTCGACGCCATGGAGCCGAGCGAGCTGCCCACGTTCCACGAGATCGAGTCCGACACGGCCGACGCCATCGTCTACGCCGCCGCCGAGTACGGGTTCATCGAGTACGACGGCATCGCGCCGTTCGAGCTGCATGTGGACGCCGGCGACTACGCCGCCTACCGGCGCCGCCGCGAGGGCCTGCCGCCGGACTCGGTCGCGGCCCGCGAGGCGCTCAGGGCCCTGGGCCACACCGGGCGCGTCCGCATGCTGATGCGCGACGCCGAGACCCGGTTGCACGAGGCCGTCCAGGAGTCCGGGCTGGCCATTCACGCGGCGAACCGTTCGATCGCCGCGCGCCGGGCCCCCGAGTACGCCGTGCTGCGTGCGCTGCGTGACCCGGACCGCCGCATCCTGGTCGTCGACGAGTCGGACGCCGAGGGCGTCATCGCCTCGCATATCCCGACCGAGGCCGAGCGCGGGGCCATCGCCGCATTGCGCGTCGACGACCTGCTGACCATCCACGAGGCCGTTTCGGGCGAGACGGGCCACGAGAACGAAATCGACGTCATCATCTCGACCGCACGGCTCACGCTGCTCATCGGGGATGCCACCGTATGGCGCCTCATGCAGCGGGCCCGTGTCGGCGAGCAGCCATCGAAGAAGGAGCCAAGCCATGAGTGAATCCGTCATCACCGATCGTCTGGATGAGGGCGACCGGATGCTGCTATCCAACGCCGCCGCGCAGCTTGAGCTGTCGCAAGCGCGCGTCGACATCGACGCCGCGGTGCGCCGCGCCGTGAACGCGGCCGGCCAGCTGTCGGGCACCGAGTCGCGCGGCTTCACCGGCGAGGTGGGGCGTCTGAAGGACGTCATCGCCCATTGCGGCCGGGCGGCGTCCGTCGCGACGTACGACCTGACGGCCTGCGCGGCGGCGCTGGCCCTGGACGCCGACTGGGCGCCCTCGCCCACCGGCGGCGTGAAGGCCATCGTGCTGGGGCCGGGCGCGGCCCGGTTCACCATCACCACCGACGACGCCGTCGTCGTACTGCCCGTGCAGGCCTCCGGCGCCGGCGAGGCGGTGGCCCGCGTCGTGGCCGACCAGCTCGACAAGGCCGGCGAGGGCGCGATCCTGGACGCCGACGGCATCCGCCCGCTTGGTCGTGCGTTCCTCACGGCGCTCCACGACCGCCTCGGCCGGGTCGTGCCGACCGGGCCGGGGCTGGCGAAGCAATGCTTCGGCGAGCGTCTGGCCATGCTCGACCGCGCCGTGCGCTGCCCGGGCCTGCTGCCGTTCCGCGCCGCGGTCGCGGGCAAGGGCGACGAGGCGCGCGCCGGCCGCGAGCTATGGGCCATCATCGAGGTCGCGCTGGGGCATACCGGCGCCGACGGCGGCAAGCCGCCGCGCATCATCGTCGACCTGACGGACCTGGCCGGCTGGCCGCCGGCCATACGCCGCTTCGCCGACCGTCTGGGCCGTCGCGCCAAGGGTCACGGTGACGCGGACCGTCTTACCGTCATCGACCCGACCGGGCTGGTCGCCAGGCACATGGCATCGATCAAGGCCGCCTGACCGGGCGCGAGCGCCCGCCGCCATCGATGAATGGAAAGAGCCATTATGGCAAACGTATCCACCGACACGATCGTCCGGAATCCCAGTCTGGAAGTCGACAGTTTCGACACCGCCTTTGGCCTGGCCGCCCTCATGCTCGGCTGCTCGGTCGACGATCTCGAAGTGTCGATTGAGTCGGACCGCGGTGTCAAGTCGCAATCGTCAATCGGGGAGAAGAGTCATCATGTCGCATAGGACCATCATCGAATCCGCCGAATCCGAATCCAGGCCACGCACGCACCGCATCGCCAACGCCATCGCCGCCATCGGTTTGACCGGCTTCGTCGTCGGTACACTGGCCGTCGTCGGCGCTCTTGTGCTCCTGCCGTCGGAGACGGCCGAACAGATCATCATCGCCGGTCTTGTGGTCGTCACGGTCGGCGGCATCGGCGGCATCATCGCGGGCTTCATCGCCGACCGCGGCAGCGGTCGCGGCGGCGATGATGACGACGACATGAATTCGGCCACCCGGCTCGCCAACATGACAACCACGTTCAACATGATCAACTCGACGATGCACTGACGTGCCGATGCCGATGCACGGCAGGTGTCGCTGGCCACCGGGGTACTGGAATCTAGCACTTCGGTATCGATGCGCAGCGGATGCTGTCGGCCGTCAAAGTACTGGAATCCAGTATTCCGGTACCGATGCGTGGCGGATGCCATTGGTTGTCAAAGTACTAGAATTTAGTATTCATGAATTTTAGGAATCCAGCATTCCAGTCCTTTGATAGGTACTAGGGTGCTGGGATTCTAGGGTCTTGGATTCCTGGATTCTAGTACTTTAGTACCATGCAGGGTGCTGGAATTTAGTATTCATAGAATTTATGAATACTAAATTCTAGTACTTTGCGGTTGGCTTGATGTCACTCTGCCGAACGGCATCCGGTCGTCGCACGATGCGATGCGCCGTGCCCCGCGACGGCGATCCGATCGTCGCACGACGACGGTGCGATGCGCGGCGGCCATCGTCGCACGGCGGTCGGTCGATCGGTCCGATCGTCGATCGATCCGGGGCGACCCGGATCGGACCGCACTGTTTTTTTATGGCGCGCCCAGCGCGCCCAGACCCATCGTTTTTCAATTCGCCGCCAGCGGCGAACCAGGGCGGCTGACCCGCAAGCGGGCACCCCGGCCACCCTGCGCGCCAAGCGCGCACCAACCGTGACAAGTAGTGCGACGGGGTCGTGGCATGGCCGCGAAACGCCCTGCGAGCCCCTCTGTATACCAAGACCGCGAAGCGGCCTCCGTATACAAGGGCGTTGTATACAACGGTTATCGGCGTCATTCCGGGGCTTACAGGGGTATCGGAGCGAGGCGCTGTATACAGCCGTATACAATGGCTCTGTATACGGTACGAGGCGTTGCGGCACAAGGATTCCGGGGCAATGCGGTACAGATTGGGTCGGATATCTAAGGAAGATGGTAAAGAGCATAAAGGAGTCTGGTACATCAGCTGCGCTGATGTAGTCGGCATAGCCGACGGACTTTCGGCGCCTTCGGCGCCTCACCCTTCGCTCACGCTCAGGGCCTTTACTGCGCCGCGCGACTTCGTCGCCCGGCTTGGTCCCCGTCTCCGTTCGACTTCGCCTGCGGCTCGTCTCACGGACGGGGACTGCTCCTCCTTTCCGCGGAAAGGAGCAAAGGGCGCGCCGGCCCGCAATAGCGGGCATCCCGGCGCATCACCTATACATAGGTGATCGAAGGCCGACGAGCGGCCCCGATCGATGGGGGCCGACGAACATGCCGCAACCCATTTCCATCGCCCGGCACGGCGCCCCGGCGCGGCATCCGCCAATAGCCGATTCGGCCATCGAAACGCCCCGTTTCCAGTATTCTATGATTCTAGGTTTCTAGTACTTTAGGACTATGGGGGCGTCCGACGTCGCGTGACCCCATGTCGTACAAGGGGCGTTTGTGGTACGCCATCCATCATCGCCCGAAGCGAAAGTACTAGAATACTAATTTGTGGTTCTCCAGTACTTGCGCTATACTAAATCATGCCGCTCGATCCGGTCGTAGATCGGCTTCACGGCATCGCAGGACCACCGAAACGATCGATAGACATGGAAAGGAGGGGAGCTTATGGTTCGCAATCTGGAATACCGTCAGGCCGCCACCAGTTGGGACCCGGCGTTCGACCGCCGTATCCGACGGGCCATGGCCAACGCGGGGCACACCACGATGGCCGCCGCCATGCGCGTGGCCGCCGAGATGTACATCAGCCGCTATGGCGACGCCGGATCGGCCGACGTCGAGCCGGCCGTGCCGCATGTGCGCACCTACACGCGCCGTCCGGCGCGCCGCAAGACGGCGCAACCGGTCGAGCAGCAGCCCGTCGCACAGGCGCAGCCCGTCGTGGTCGAACAGCCGCAGCCGCAACCGGCGCCTGCGCAATCGCAGCCGCAGCCGCAACCGGCGCCTGCGCAATCGCAGCCGCAGCCGCAACCGCAACCGGTCGTGCAGCCACAACCCGCGCCGCAGCCGGCACCGGTCGAACAGCCGACGAACGCCGACGAGCACGCCAGCACCATGGACGCGCTTAGCGCCCTGCTGGGCGGCAAGCGCACCGATGAGTCGGAACAGCATACCGGACTCAACCTGGGTTCGGTCCTGAACCCGGACGACATGTAGAATCGCACCCGTGCCCGCAACGGGCGGGCATCGACATGGGAATGAATATAGGAAAGGCATATACACATGACTGAACAGCATGACGGCAAGCCGGCCAAGGACGAGGCCGCAAAGACCGCGCCGGACCGTGGCCCCATCCACGTCTTCGGCGGCATCGACATCGGCAACGGCTATGTCAAGGCGTCCGTGGGCGACGACACCGAGATCGACCTGCCTTCCGTGGCGGCCGTGGCGATGGGCAAGAACCCGATGCCGCTCGACGACGACAAGGCGATGGCCTGGGCCCTGGGCGGCACCAAGGGCAGCGCGATCAAGGACGACGTGTACAACACGTTCGACGCCTCGTTCCAGTCCTCGCTCGTCCCCGACGCCAACCGCCGCATCTTCGGACGCTCCGGCCTGTCGGCCACCTCGGTGGTCGAGGAGTTCTCCATCGCCGGTTCCGCGCAGGAGAAGTCCACCCAGCCGCTCTCGGTCGAGCTCATCTACGGCATCATCGGCGCCTGGGCCCTCAAGAGGCACATCCTCTCCCACGACGGCCACCTGCCCGACACCCAGATCGACGTCGAGGCCACACTCGGCCTGTCCCTGCCGATCGCCGAATACATCCGTCGCCGCGGCTCGTTCAAGAGCGACCTGCTGGCCAATCCGGCGCTGGTGATCTGCTACAACTTCGTCACCCCGGTGATCATCCGCATCACCGTGCGCGACGTGCGCGTGGTCGCCGAAGGCGCCTCCGCCCAGCTGGCCATCGTCAATCACGGCAAGGCGCTCATGGATCTCATGCTCAAGGAGGTGCGCGAGCGCGGCGTCGCCCTGGAGGGCGTCACCAGCCAGGACGTGCTCGACGCGCGCAACTTCATCGGCGTGGATATCGGCGAGGGCACGGTCAACTTCCCCGTCTTCACCAACGGTGATTTCAACCCGCAGACCTCCGTCACCCTCCAGCAGGGCTACGGCACGGTGCTGGAGCGCGCCCTGGAGGCCATGCGCTCCGAGGGCTTCAACATGGGCTTCAACTCCCGCAAGCAGCTGGCCGACTACCTGTTGCACGAGCCGAACGCGTTGAACCGCGCCAACTATCAGCGCGTGTGCGACTACGTCGAGCAGCAGCGTATCTTCTTCGCCAAAACCATCGTCACCGAGTTCACCCGCCTGCAGTCCGTGGTCGGCGGTTCCAACGAGGTCGTCTACGTCTATGGTGGTGGCGCCAACCCGATGAAGGACACCCTCTACGACCGCCTGCTCAAGGTGTCGGTCGCCCCGGTGTTCTACCTCGACTCCACCTACTCGCGCAAGCTCAACCGCGAGGGCCTGGTCATCGCCGCGCGTCTGTGACACGCATCGCACGAAACGGGGTTCCGCCATCCGGCGGGACCCCGCTCCATATAACAACACGCATACATACAGAGAGGTCATATCATGCCATACCGCAATGCCGGCCCGGTGCCGGCTCCCATGCAACCGTCCATGCAGCCCCCGTCACCCGAGATGCTGGCGAAGGAGCGCCGCAGCCAGGCCATCATCGGCGTCATCGTGGTGGCTATCATCGTGGCGCTGCTCGGCTTCGCCGCCTGGGCCCTCGTGAACAGCCACCAACAGACGCAGGCCGCCAAGCAGGCGGCTAAACAGGCCAGCTCCCCCGCGGCGGTGGCCGAGAAGAAGGAGGCGCTCGCAAACGTGTCGCCCAAGCCGGCGCGCGTCGACGACGACGGCGCCGTCATCATCACGTCGCATGGCGTGGGCAACAACGGCAACCTCGACGTCCCCACGGTGACGTTCTACACCGAGCCGCTGTGCCCCGGCTGCGCCGCCGTCCACCAGGAGCTCGACTCCACGTTGAAGACGATGGTGCTCTCCGGTCAGATCAACCTGAAGGTCGTGCCGCTGGTGTTCCAGGACAACAAGTCCAGCGACCGGTATTCAACCCGTGCCATGGACGGGTTCCTGCAGTTCATCCAATCCGATCTCGATCCGTCGCACGCCCTCGACTACCTGGCAAACATCTACGCCAAGGACTTCCAGCCCGGCGAACTCGACGACTACAAGCCGGTGAGCAATCTGCAGCTGGCCCAGCAGGCCGTCAAGGCCGGCGTCGACCCGAAGCTCGCCGCCTCGTCGTTCGCCGTGAGTCATGATGATCTGGCCGCGCTCGGCCTCAATCCGGCCAGCGAGCCGCATTGGGACAACTATGTCAAGGACATCAAACTCAAGTACGCCGAATACCTCAAGGCCGACAACGCCTACAACACCGTGCGCCCCGAGCTGTTCGCGCCCGGTGCCGACGGATTCTCCTCGCCGACGCTGACCATCAACGGCCATTACTGGTCGGTCGCCGACGCCGACAAGTCGGTGCTCGGCTTGAAGGGCGGCTTCCTGCATGCCCTTGGTCTGACCGAGTCCCAGGTGGGCGACGACACGGCCGACGGCGAGGCGTCGATCGGCGCCAAGGGCGAGCCCATCCCGCTGACCGCATCCGTCAATAAGTGAACCCGCGCCGGGCGGGATATCCCGGCATCACCGTCGTAGCTCAGTTGGCCAGAGCGGACGCCGCGCAGGCGTCGGACACCGGTCCGAATCCGGTCGACGGCCCGAGGAACGCGTATCATGGGATCATGTCCGGTTCATCGTCGAGCCGGATCGGATGAATGGAGACCGTTATGGGTGATATGCTGACGATACTTGCCGGAACGGCCGTCATGGCCGGCGCCGGACTGTCCACGGTACTGGCCTGCGCATTGGCCTGCTGGCTGCAGGACGACGATACCGGCCGAATGCCCCCGCCGCACTGAGGTCTTTTCCGGCCGCATACA
>OIXX01000774.1_pt1 | contig 15402 bp, 14 predicted proteins | sample 1588161 | NCBI WGS metagenome assembly OIXX01 (sample SAMN03283274) | human gut metagenome | biome: human-associated habitat; material: feces | host: Homo sapiens | place: Peru | collected 2012
AGCGACGCTAAAATCCAGTGAGACGCCATTTCGAGCGCAGCGAGATGGGGCATGCCAGCGGCCATCGAACAATGTTGGATATACCGTAGTGCTGCCCCCTCAGCCCTTCGGGCAGCTCCCCCGATGGGGAGCCAAGACGTTCTGCCGCTTAACTTAATAGCATTACCCACGCGGGGAAGGTGCCCCGTAGGGGCGGATAGGGTGACTATGGCATGAAAGACAGTTGGGATAAGGTTTCCCGGCCACTCCTATGAGAGCTGCAAGTCCCCAGCGGTAGATTGAACGCGAAAATGAGATGATCGTTATTTCGCATCGCCTTTTTTGGTCAGGGCTAGGGGAATGCTGATCAGATCTGGCAATGATGGGATCCGTGTTTTCTTGGCTCGTGGGCATGCTGTCCTTTGATTGCGTTTGAAAGTTTCGCTTGAATGAGAAATGCGAAATGGTGGTGCGGCGCATAAGCATATAGAAGCGCCGCAGAGTATAGATCGTGGCAATGCCCCCAAGCAGCATTACAGTCACCAGCTACTGGCTACCAGAGGCTCATCTCATTTTATTTCCTAAACGCATTCATGAATTTCTCATTGACATGCATGACAAATGGTGCTATCATATATTTAACCGAATAAGAAAAGGTAAGTGCCTTAAAGGCTTAATAGGGAAGACCGGTGAAATGCCGGCACGGTCCCGCCACTGTAATGCAGAGCGAATCCATAATGTCACTGAGAGATCGGGAAGACGGATAAGCGAGGAAGCAGAGTCAGGAGAACTGCTTATCTTGGATCACCGTTATGACCCACGAGCGATGGGAAGGGGATGTCTTTATAGATGTCTCTTTGTGTTCGTGCAAAGAGGTTTTTTAATGGGGATTTCGGTACTTGAATAACTTCATAAGAAAACAGGTGCCCTGTAGGGCTTAATAGGGAAGACCGGTGAAAGACCGGCACGGTCCCGCCACTGTAATGCAGAGTGAATCCAACGAAGTCACTGATTTGAGGAGATCGGGAAGGCTGGAGGAGCGAGGAAGCAGAGTCAGGAGAACTGCCTGTTTTGTACAACCGTTTGACCTACGAGCGATAGGAAGGTGTGTTTGACTGCAAGTCCTTTGACGTGCATATTCCACCCTTTTTCTATCCAAAAGGGTGGATTTTTGATTTCCTTCTGCGGCATGATGAGGATCAATGAAGCAGAGCCCCTTTTGCTGAGGATGGTGACAGGGAACACTATTCTCCGAGTGGGCCAACGGAACTTCTCGCTTTTTCGCAAAAGCTGATGTCACTAAAGGTCTTCCGAGCTTATCCGGAATCCGGCCTTGAGAGGCCTCCGAGCATCCCTGGATGTGGATATCAGCGATACTATCGATGTAATGCCTTCGGGCTTTACATATACCTGTGGGGATTTTTCTCCATGGTTCATCTCCTTTCCGGTGATGGTCATAAAGAAATTTCATTTCTTTTGGGAAAATGATCATCACCACCCCTTCTACGAATACTTCTTCGGAAGTGACTATATATGATGTATTCCTCAGTATCTGAGGTTTACATATACCTGTGGGGTTTTCGTTCCCCATGGTTCATCTCCCTTCAGCGATGGTTTCAACAGGGAAATGGAATCATCGCCCCCTTTTACAGATCCTTCCCTTAGGGAAGTTCCTATAGGAGGATATTTCCTCCACTCTTGGCCGGCCTATCCGGCTGACTCGACCTCCTTGGGACGTTATCGTCCTTCTGTCAGGATGGCATCAGGGAATGCCATCCTGGCTCCCTCTCTTTGGTAATAACTTTCTACGAAAGCTATTATACAGGTTCTCATTACGGAGCCCAACCAGCTCCAACCCCTTTGGAAGCGGCGCATGTCGCTTCTCTTTTTTTATGCCAGATGGTATGAGCGACGCTCATTAATCATGCGGTTATCCTGCTTCTGTCTTATGGTATCATTCGGACTGAACTGCATCCTATAAAAAATTCGCGGCGCTTAGGGAAACACTGATTAAATCGTTGTCAGATTTCACTCTTGAATTTTTATGTATAGCGAGGAATAACCTGACGCGAATAGCGAGCTATTTAAGGAAGGGTATGACGAAGCTATGTATAAAAATTCTTGTAAAAGCTGACTCTGCGATTTAATCAGCGTTTCCTTAGATCCTTCGACTCAGCTGCCATTATTCAGAGAAGCGTTTCTCTAACATACAGCCTTTTTCTCCGCTCAGGATGACGAAAAGCACCGCGCCACCACTTCTCACTCCTCACTAAAAGAAGCAGCCCGGGGCTGCTTCTTCAAATCCATCCAAACCGCTTGCATGCTTCATAGATGCCGTCTTCATCAGCCCGGCTGGTGATGTACTTGGCTTTTTCCTTGAGCTGTGGCTTGGCATTTCCCATCGCAATGGAGAACCATTCGGGGCGGAACATGGTGCGGTCATTCATGCCGTCGCCAAAGACAACGATGTCTTCATCCGGAATGGCGAAGCGGCGCTGAAGCTCCTTGATGCCGTGCTCCTTATGGATAGGCTCGATGAGCATGGTATCCGCACGGAACCAGACGTGAGGGAGTGGGCCTAAGGGGATCTCTGCTTCCTCCTGCTTGCTGCAGGCGATGAAGATCTTGTGGATGACGGAGGCGGTGTGAAAATCAAAAGCGGGGTCCACTTCCGTCTTGTAGTAGCGGTCTTTCACCTTCTCAAGGTAGCTATTTGTGGTCGTGATGCGGTATTTCTCATTTCTGATTGCAAGCGCCCAGGGATGCTTCTCGCCGTCGATGGCAGAGAGCATCGCGAAGCAGTCTTCAAGTGCAAGACCTTCATCATAGAGGATCTTGCCGTCTATGGTGACCGCATTTCCTCCATCGGAGACAGCGGCTGTGATGCCAAGGTCACATGCGACCTGCCAGGCGTCTGCCTGAATGCGTCCGGTCGCAAGTGAGACGAAGTGCCCTGCCTTTTGGAGGCGTCGGATGGCTTCTCTTGTGCTGTCGGGATAGTCAGCAGTGAGCGGCGTGGTCAGCGTGCCGTCGATATCAAAGAAAAAGTATTTCTTCATAGGGCCTCCTTGGAGAATCATTTTCTTTCATTATACTACATGTTTCCTGTTCCCCAGCCAGATCCCGAAAAGGAGTATGACGACGCCGATGATCTGCAGGAAGGAGATCGATTCGCCGAGAAGCAGGAAGGAGAAGAAGAGGGCGGTGGGGAGCTCGCTGGCAGAGAGAAGACTGCCGAGGCCGGGGGAGATGTGCGGCATCCCGCTGCTAAAGAGGAGCGGCGGGAGGAGGACACCGAAGAGGGTGAGGGGGATTCCGTAGGGGAGGATAGAGGCAAAATGCGCGGGCGATACCGGAAGGTAAGGCGGCAGAAGGAGGAGAACCATCACGAGAGCGCCGCTTACCATGAGGGCGCTTTTTGTGATGGGATGGATGCCTCGTCCGATGCGGTTCATGCAGAGAAGGCCAGTGGTGTAGGAAATCGCGGCGGCAAATCCCCAAAGCATACCGGCGGAGAGGGAAAAGGCGGCAGCGCTTCCGATCACGCCCGCGGCCAGTACAGTGCCTGTAAGGACGATCGCGATGGAAAGGAGACGGAGGCGGGTGGGCTTCTCCCGTCGGATCACGCACTCGGCGAGCGTGCCGAGCCAGATGGACTGGAAAAGGAAGATGACGGCGAGCGAAGCGGGCAGAGTCTCCAGCGCGCGGTTGTAGAGCATGGTGGTGCCTGAGAGCGGAATACCGGCCAGGAGAAAGGCCAGTGCGGTCTTTTTCGCGGGGAATCTCCGCACGCGGAGAAGCCAGATGGTCCAGAGCAGAAGAAATCCAAGAAAATACTGGATGGAAGAGACGTCATTGATAGAAAAGCCCGACCGATAGGAGAGCTTGACGAGTGTGGAAATGATACCATAGGAAGCGCCGCCGGCCAAAACGAGTGCGGCATAAAATGTTTGTGACATAGATGGGTGACTCCTTTTGCATGTCCCTATTATAGCATGAGAGAAGGGGGCTGGGGACCGGGGAGACACGGCGTCCTCGCTGGCGGCATCTTCTGCGCTTCCCCTCTTCACATAGCCGTTCTCGCAAATGGAAAAAACCGGAGCCTTTTCATTGTCGACTATAGCAATAAAAATAAATTGACAATATACCTATCTATCTATACAATATAAATTGACTATGAAGAACCATATTTGTTATTATTAAGTATCATTGTTATCCCGGTTAGCAGCAGGTGGCGGGGAGGATCTCTGCCCGTTTCCTGTTTTACTCTAAGGAAAGAGGACATATGGAAGAAACTATGACACAGGATGGGAAAGAGATCCTCTTCGACATCCGTCATTTGACACATACCTTCGAGACGGAGGACGGGAAGACATTCGATGCGCTGTCGGATGTGACCTGCACGATCCCGAGGGGATCCTTCACAGCCATCATTGGCACAAATGGGAGCGGCAAGTCTACACTCGCCAGGCATCTCAATGCCCTGTATCTTCCGACGGCGGGCGAGGTCATCGTAGAAGGGATGAAGACCAGCGACATGGAGCATATCTGGGACATCCGGCAAAAAGTCGGCATGGTCTTTCAGAATCCGGATAACCAGCTGGTCGCGGCTATCGTCGAAGAAGACGTCGCCTTTGGCCCGGAGAATCTGGGTGTACCCGCAGAAGAAATCCGAAAGCGCGTGGACTATGCGCTGGAAAAAGTCGGCATGAGCGCCTATCGCACGCATTCACCGGCGATGCTCTCCGGCGGACAGAAGCAGAGGATCGCCATCGCCGGCGTACTCGCGATGCATCCGGACTGCATCGTCCTAGACGAACCGACGGCGATGCTCGACCCTCTGGGACGCAAGGAAGTCATGGATACCATACATGAGCTGAACCGCTCGGAAGGGATCACCATCGTGCTGATCACCCATTTCATGGAGGAAGCCGTGACGGCGGATCATGTGCTGGTCGTCGACCGCACGAAGCTCCAAATGCAGGGGACAGCACGCGAAGTCTTCTCGCAGGCAGACAAGCTGACGGCCATGGGGCTCGATGTCCCGGTCGCTGCCGACCTTGCCCATGGGCTTCGGAAAAAAGGTTACGAGATTCCTGAAGATTGCATGACAGATGAGGAGCTGGGAGAAGCACTATGTCCATACGCGTCGAACATATAAGTTATATTTATGGCAAGGGTTCGCCATTTGAAAAGACGGCCCTGGATGATGTCGATCTCACCATCGAAAAAGGAGAATTCATCGGCATTATCGGTCATACAGGGAGCGGGAAATCGACACTCATCCAGCACCTGAATGGGCTCATCCATCCGACCTGCGGCAAAGTTACCATCGATGGTGTCGACCTTGCCGAGAAATCCAAAGCCGCCGTCGCCAAGCGCCACTCGGTCGGCATGGTTTTCCAGTACCCGGAGCACCAGCTTTTCGAAGAAACCGTCGCCAAAGACATCGCCTTCGGGCCGATGAATCTGGGGTGTGATGAAGAAGAGGCCGGAAAGCGCGTGAAAAGCGCTATGAAATTTGCCGGTCTTGACTACGACACCTTCGCAGGCCGCTCGCCCTTCCGCCTCTCCGGCGGGCAGCAGCGCCGCGTCGCCATTGCTGGCGTCATCGCGATGCACCCGGATTTCCTCATCTTGGACGAACCATCGGCAGGCCTTGACCCCATCGGGCGGCGAGAAATTTTCTCCCGCATCCAGAGCTGGTACAAGAAAGGCGTATTCTCTGTCATCCTCGTCTCGCATAATATGGATGACATCGCACGCCTTGCGACCCGCCTTCTCGTCATGCACAAAGGCCGCCTTGTGCTGGACGGCGAACCGATGGATATCTTTCTCCACCACAGAGAAGAACTCAAGGCCTGCGGCGTCGATGCTCCGCCCCTCACGCAGACCCTCCTCTACCTGAAAGAGAAGGGCATCCCCGTGCCGGAAGAGGCAAAAACGACCGAAGAGGCCGTAGAAAAAATGGCAAAGATGCTGGGAGGTAAGACACATGCTCACTGATATGACCCTCGGCCAGTACTATCCCGGCCATTCGTACCTGCACCAGATGGATCCCCGTGCGAAGATCCTCTGTACCATGATCTTCATCGTCGCGATTTTCCTCGCGAATAACCTGTATTCCTACATAGTCGTCGCCGGCTTCACCTTCCTTGCCATCGCCCTCTCCGGCGTACCTGCGAAAATGATCTGGAAGGCCATCAAGCCCCTCTGGGTGATCCTTGTTTTCACCATGCTCATCCACATCCTCACCACCCCGGGGACGGAAATCTTTTCGTGGAAATTCATCCACATCAGCGAAGAAGGCATCAGGAATGGCATCGTCATGACACTGCGCCTCGTCTTCCTCATCGCCTTCTCCTCGCTGCTCACCTATACCACGAGCCCGATCGTCCTGACCGACGGCATCGAAGACCTCCTGATGCCATTCCGTCGCTTCGGGGTTCCCGCGCACGAGCTCGCCATGATGATGACCATCGCGCTTCGTTTCATCCCGACGCTTTTGGAAGAAACTGACCGTATCATGAAAGCCCAGTCCTCCCGAGGCGCTGACTTTGTGAACGGCAATCTCTGGCAGCGCGCCAAGAACATGATCCCGCTCCTCGTTCCGCTCTTCATCTCCGCCTTCCGCCGCGCCGACGACCTCGCGACTGCTATGGAAGCCCGCTGCTATCGCGGCGGCGAAGGACGTACCAAGATGCACCAGCTCTCCTATACATGGCGGGATAGAAATGCCTTCATCGCCATTGCCCTCGTGACCGGCGCCCTCATCGCGCTGTATGTAGTCATGAGATAGAATGGGGCGTGGGGTTAGCCACATGGAATCCTGAAGTTTGAAAGCAGGGATGAGTAGCTAGGGATTAGGGGCTATGGATTAGAAATGAGCGGTGATCGAAATAGCGCAATTGGTACGCTGACCGTTCTGCAAGGAAGATCTCTCGGCTACGCTCGAGATGACGGCGCGAAGCGCTATCAAAATTTCGCGGCGCTTCTGATTTTATGCGCTCCACCATCCCCGCCCTACCTATAGAACCTGCTGAGCCTCTTTCAAACGCAATTAAAGGGAACTCCTAATCCCTAATCCCTAATCCCCAGTCACTAGCCACTATTTTTCCCGAAGGACTATCCCATGCGAAATATCTGGATCACCGTTTCCTACGAAGGAACAAACTATGCCGGCTTCCAGCGCCAGCCCACCCGCATGACCGTGCAGGAAATGCTTGAGAATACCCTCCTCCAGCTGACGGGAAAGAAGACAACCATTTACTTCGTCGCCCGCACCGATGCCGGCGTCCATGCCTATGGGCAGGAGTGCACCTTCTACACTGAGTCCCGCATTCCGCAAGACCGCTTCGTCCAAGCTATGAATGCCCTCCTTCCGCGTGATATCCGCGTCCGCCAAAGCCGGGAGATGGACGAAGACTTCTCCGTCCGCCGCCGCAACTTCGGCAAGACCTACGGCTATCTATTGACCGAGAGCCGCGAAGCCTCGCCCTTCCTCGTGCGCACCATCTGGCGCACCGGGAAACAGCTCGACCTTGCGAAAATGGAAGCGGCCGCCAGAGTCTTGGAAGGCCGCCACGACTTTACTTCCTTCCGTGGGAACAACGCCGTCCACTCCGATCCCGTGCGGCTTGTCCATGAGATCCGCCTTCGGAAAGTGGGGCCCCTCATCTGGATCTACGTCACCGGCGAAGGCTTTCTCTACCACATGGTCAGAAACATCGCCGGTGCTCTCGTTGATGCCGGGAGCGGCGTCCTCACTCCTCACGATCTCGAACGGATCTTGGAAGCCCGCGACCGACGAGAGCTCGGTCTCACCGCTCCGGCGGAAGGTCTTGCCCTTCTCAAAGTCTATTTCCAGCCGATCACGAAAGAAGCGATCGATGAGACATTGCAAGAGCCCCTCTATCCATGGTGCGGCGCATAGAAAAAGGGCTGTGAAATAATAGCTCAATGAACACAAAAAAGGACTTTCGATTTTTGCGAATCAAAAGTCCTTTTTGTGTTAGAATTTAACTGCAATGAAAAACCTAACTGTGTATTATGGTACTCCCAAACAGGAAATTTTACCAGCATTTTTTCTGAGTGCCTAGATATCACAGATCCGATTTTCACGTTTGACAGATTTATGGAGGAAATCGATTTACGCAAATATCTGAGCAAACTCCCAGCTCATAAGTTGGGAAGAATCAGATATAATCCCGTCAATATGTTGAAAACGGTTCTGTTCGGGTTTATGGATGAAGGATGCCTCTCTCTCAGAAAGCTGGAGGACAATTGCAAAGTCAATATCCGCTATAAATACCTTATGGACGGTAAACGCCCGTCCTATCGGACTTTCGGATATTTCATCAATACTGTCCTGAAGAATCAAGCTGAATCGCTTTTTTATGAAATCACCCAGAAAATCATCACCAAAGAGCAACGTCAAGATGAAAAAGTTCAAAACGAAAATACTGTAACTCAAGAGAAGGCTAAGGTGTAGTGAATTATGATAATTACTCGTTGGCATCTATTTCAAAGTAGCTTAACAACTTGCTTACTATGTTTGGTATATATACTCTATACCTTCTATCTGATAAGAAAGAAAAAGATATGCCTTTGTAGAAAAATGATTTGGGGATTAGCTTGTTTCTGGCTACTCTTAGATTGTTGTATGGATTTATTGTTTTCTGCGACAAATATACTTGTGAACAATCCATTTCCTTTTCTTACGGGACAATCTCTATTTTTCCAAATATCAGGTATTATTATTGGCGGATTTATTTATATCACTTATTTTCAATGGAATCTTATGTGCGTGTACAAGATTAATGGTAAACCTATACCGATAGAAAAAAGATCCATTTTGCAAAAATGGTCGTTCATTGTAATGTTGATTACGTTGGCATTGCATCTTTTATTCTACAGCTTATTTATAATTAGCAACACTTAAAATCGGAGATCATTAACTTCAAAGAAAATGCTTCATATAGGCTAAATTTGATGGTAGGATCGAATCTGTTAGTAAATTATCCGTTTCCAATAATTGCAGGAGTAAAAATACTATGGGAATTACTAATTGGCAATTGTTCCAAAAGATTTTATCTGCTTGGTTGCTATCTTTGGCGTTTGTAGTTTATAGCTTTTATCTAATAAGAAATCGGAAAGTATACGCATTCAGAAAAATAATTTGGAGTATAGCTTGTGATTATGTAGAGCGCGTTAAGTTGGAGTGGGAAAAGAACGCACATGATCAGAATACCTCTGTAACAAATAATGGAGGGAAATGATTATGTATAGAAAGGGTCCAGCATTTGATGTATTTCTGATCATAATTTGTATCTATCTTATCAAGACTTTCTTTCTAAAAAAGGACTTATCAATACAGGAAAAGTTTTGGATAGAACATTCTAATCCTTTGGTAAGAAACCTGTTTGTCTTTTCTGTATTAATGGAAATTGCATATGTGTTTCTATGCGATATTGGAATATTGCAAGAGGTGTATTATTTGTATATAAGCGGTTTAATGATATTCAACGTATTACTGTCATTATTGGGAATTTGCTTTTTACGAATGAAGTTTGGCCCTAAAAATTGGAAATATCGTTATGGAACGAAAATGGGGTTGGGAGCAGTTGTTAGCATGGTATTGATATATGTATTAATGTATTTCTTTTGGGATTACTAAGCGCCTTATTAATTGGTGTGTGATTGAAGTCTTGATGGATGTCGGCATTGCCTAAGCAAAATAGATGTGTATAAGGTGGTAAGAAATGATAAAGAATTTGCCTATAAAACAAATGGTTGTGGGATGTAAATGTAAATATAAAAGTGAGCCATTTAGGGCAATAATGGCCGTGAAAAGGTGAGCCACATTTGGTTGGCATCCCATATAATTGGATTAGACGTAAGAGCGATGAGCTTTGCCGGCTCATCGCTCTTTTGTACTTTCTGCATGCGAATAGAATTTGTTTTTCTAAGAAACCATGCTATAATACGAATAGAGTACTAAAAAAACGAAAAGAGTACTGGAGGAATCATTATGGATGAACAGCTGATCGCGGCGGCGAAGGAAGAGATGCGGCTGCACTCGGTCAAATTCACGATGGACGATATCGCAAGAAAGCTCCATATCTCGAAAAGCACGCTGTACCAGAAGGCGTCTTCGAAGGCGGTGCTGATCCGCATGGTGTGTCTGGCAGATCAGGAGGCGTTTCGGAAGGCGAAGGAAGCGCTGATGATGAAGAAGGACACGGCGCGCGGGCGGCTGCTCTCGTACTGCCGCCTTTTTGTGGAAACGCTGTGGGCGATGCCGGATGGGTTTTATCAGGATATAGAGATCCATTATCCGGAGATCTGGAAGATGTGGATGGATTTCAAGTATGAGGAGTTCGACTATATGATGGAGCTCCTTAAGGCCGGGGTCGCGGCGGGGGCTTTTCGTGAGGTGAATTTGACGATCCTTCGCATGATCCTCATCACATCGACGCACAATCTGAATGATGCGGATTTCCTTCGCGAGCAAAATATGACGGGTACGGATGTGATGAATGTGCTCGAGGATATCATTTTGCATGGGATAGAAAAGTAAGGTTAATGGGTTCAAGGTTAGCTCGTGGGGCGGCTCGTCCACTGATTGTGGATGAAAACTTTGCTCGCCAGTTAGAAGTGAGGAGTGAGGAGTGCTGGTGCGGCGCATAAAAACCGGAAGCGCCTCGGAGTATAAATGGGTGATGACGGGTGATGACCGATTGAGATGTTGAACCAGGAGACTAAGAGACTTTAGAAGTCAGAAGTCTGATGTGTGATGTCTGATATCTCTTGATCTTCCAGTCTCTCAGTCTCGTAGTCTCTTAGTCTCATCCCCAGCCACTGGTCCTTAGTCCCCAGTCACTATTAATATACAAGGAGTCAGTCTATGAAACGTTTAGCTATGTATATCGGTGTGATGCTCATCGGTGCTTCGATCGCGCTGTCGGGGTGCGGAGCAGAGAAGGCAGCGGCGCCAAAGGCGCCATTGGTGAAGTCGATGGTCATCGGAGAGACGGAGTCGGGCGTGAAGAATACGTTCTCCGGCACGGTGCATGGTTTTTTTGAATCGCCTCTGGCATTTCAGGTGGGAGGCAGGATCATGCAGCGCTATGTCACATCCGGTGAACGTGTCAGCGCAGGGCAGGCGCTCTTCAAGGTAGACTCGAAGGATGCGGAGGAGCAGGCAGCGGCGGCGCGTTCGCAGCTGAATGCGGCGGAAGCATCGTATCGACTCGCGCAGTCGACGCTGGCGCGGTATGAGAAGCTGCACTCGGTGTCGGCGATCTCTGATCTTGCCATCGATCAGACGAGAAATCAGGCGGAGCTTGCAGCGGCGCAGCTCGAGTCCGCACAGGCGGCGCTCTCGCGCGCGGAGAATAATCTTGGCTTCACGGTGCTTTCGGCAGATCGCGACGGAATCGTTGGGACGACGCTCTATGAGGTGGGGCAGGTCGTCGCGGCGGGGACACCGGTGGTGTCGATCATCGATGATTCGCAGCTGGATGTTTACATTTCTTTGACAGAGAAGCAGTATCGGGAGTATTCGGTGGGGATGCCGTGTACGGTGACATTCTGGGCGCTGCCGAATGTGAGCGTAGAGGGGCGCGTCCGCGAAGTAGCGGCTGCACCGAATGCGCAGACGGGGACATATGATGCGAAGGTGACATTGGTCGATCCGCCGGAGAATATCGCCGTCGGCATGACGGCAGAGGTGAAATTTGGTGACAGAGGGGGCGACAAGGGAATCATGATCCCGCTTTCTGCGATGGCGACGCAGGATCAAAAGCCGTCTGTCTGGGTGATCCGGGATAACAAGGTGACGCTGACGCCGGTCAAGGTGGGGCGCTACGGCGAGGATACGGTGGAGATCATCGAAGGACTTGCCATGGGTGACCGCATCGTGACAGCGGGCGTCTCGAAACTGGCTGAAGGAGAAGAGGTACGCGTATGAAAGGGCTGAATCTGGCAGAGTGGGCCATCAAGCACAAGCCGGTGGTCTATTTCTTCATTTTCTTCATCCTCCTGGGAGGCTTGTGGTCGTATTTCCATCTGGGGCGCAGTGAGGATCCGGACTTCACCATCCGTCAGGCGGTGGTGTCGGCGGCCTGGCCGGGCGCGACGGCGGAGCAGATTACCGAGCAGGTGACGGATCCGCTCGAGAAAAAGCTCCAGGATACGAAGGGGCTGGACTATCTGAAGTCCTTCACGCATGATGGCAAGACAGTCATCTATGTGAATCTGAAGGACTCGGTCAAGAAGGAGGATATCCAGACGCGCTGGCATGAGGTGCGAAATCTCGTGAATGATGAGAAGGCTGCTCTTCCCGCCGGTGTGTACGGCCCGTATGTGAATGACCGCTTTGATGATGTCTATGGCTCGATCTACGCAGTGACGGGGGACGGCTTTTCCTATGAGGAGAAGCGTAAGTCGGCGGAAATGCTGCGCCGTCGTCTCGCCGCTGTCGAAGATGTGCAGAAGGTCGAGCTCCTGGGGGTGCAGGAGCAGAATATGTACATCGAGATGGATCAGAATAAGCTCGCCTCCTTCGGGATGAATCCATCCGATGTATTCCGCATCCTTCAGCAGCAGTCGGCGATGATGCCGGCAGGGACGATCCATACATCGTCTCGCAATGTGGCGATCCGCGTAGACGGTCTCTTAGGCAGTGTGGAAGCCTTGGAGAATATCCCGATCCATGTGGGCGAGCGGAGCTTCCATCTGGGCGATGTGGCAAAGGTCACGCAGACCTACACGACGCCGGAGTCTTCCCTTTTCTATTTCAATGGCAAACCGGCGATCGGTATCGCGGTCTCGATGCGGGTGGGCGGGAATAACCTGACGCTCGGGGACAATCTCAATCGGGAGATCGAGCGGTCGAAGGCAGATCTTCCGACGGGCATGGACATCGGGCTCGTGGCGGATCAGCCGAAGGTGGTGAATGAGTCCATCCATGATTTCACGGAGTCGCTCTTGGAGGCCATCGTGATCGTCATGGCGGCGTCCTTCCTCTCGCTCGGACTTTGGAGCGGCATCGTGCTGGCGCTCTGTATCCCGGTCGTCGTGTGTGCGACATTCCTCTTCATGAAATGGCAGGGGATCGATCTGCATATCGTGTCTCTGGGAGCGCTCATCGTCTCCCTCGGGCTTCTTGTCGATGATGCGATCATCGTCATCGAGATGATGCAGGTGAAGCTCGAAGAAGGCATGGACCGCCTGTCAGCGGCGGAAGCGGCCTATAAGAGCTGCGCGAAGCCGATGCTCGCCGGGACGCTCATCACGGCGGCAGGCTTCATCCCCGTCGGGATGGCAGAAGGCCAGACATCGGAGTACTGCGCGGCACTCTTCTGGGTCATCGCAGCAGCCCTTCTTCTTTCCTGGGTGGCATCCATCTTTGTCAGTCCGGTCTTGGGCTATAAATTCATTCAAGTAAAAACAAAGGAAGAGAAGGAGAGGGAAGCACGCGAAAAGGGGAAAAGCTGGAAATCGTCCATCGGAGACAAGGCGTACCAGATCTTCTACAGGCTCATTGCGCTCTGTATCCATTTCAAGAAGACGGTCATCGTGGGGACTCTTGGGCTTTTCTGTCTGACGCTTACGATGATCCCGCTGGTGAATCAGGAATTCTTCCCCGACTCGGTGCGTCCTGAGATCATTCTGGATGTGAATCTCCCCTCAGGGGCTTCCATACAGGAAACGAAGCGTGTCATGAACGGCATCGCCGATACACTCTATGGGGATGAGCGTGTATCCTCCTTCTCGACATACATTGGTGATACCGCGCCGCGTTTCATCCTGCTCTTTGATCCCAAAGCACCGGAAGATGGGCATGGGCAGATGATCATTGTCGCGACAGACCAGAAGAGCCGTGATGCGCTTCGTAAGGAGATCATGGATACGGTGACGGAGAAATATCCGGATGCACAGGCACATACCCGTCTCATCACGACCGGCCCGCCGTCCGAGTACCCGGTGATGTTCCGCCTGTCGGGCGAATCCATCGATGAGACAGTGAAGCTGGCTTCTGAAGCGCTCTCCATCATGAAGCAGAATCCGAATGTCACGAATGCGAGCCTCGACTGGCCGCAGGAGACACCGACGCTGAAACTCAAGATCAATCAGGACAAGGTGCGCGAGCTGGGGATCGATAACTATGCGGTATCGCAGGATCTCTACGTGAAGCTCTCCGGCTACAAGGTGGCTGAGTCGTATCAGGGCGATCAGCTCATCCCGATCTCCTTCAAGCTGGAAGGGGATAATGTATCGCGTCTGGCCAGCCTCGACTCACTGCCTGTCCATGTGGGAAATGGCCGCTACGTGCCGCTTGGCGAATTTGCGGATCTATCCTATGAAAATGAGACAAGCACCATCTGGCGCAGAGATCTGAAGCCGACCATCACGCTTCGGGCAGATGTAACAGGCGGAGCCAAGGCAGACTCCGTCTCCATGGCGCTCTATGATACGGATCTCAAAGCCTTCCGGGCCGGCCTTCCGGAAGGGGTGACGTTCGAGAAGGACGGGTCGCTCGAATGGAGCGAGAAGTCGATGACCTACATCGTTGGCGCCATGCCTATGATGGTCTTCTTCGTCCTCATGGTATTGATGTTCGAGCTGGGGAATATTCCCAAGCTCATCATGGCTGTCGTGACAGGACCGCTCGGACTCATCGGCGCGATCCTGACACTGCTGGTAACGCGGCAGGCGATCGGCTTCGTCGCCATCATCGGCTTTGTGGCGCTCTCCGGCATGGTTATCCGAAACAGCATCATCCTTCTGGATCAGATCCGCCAGCATCTGGAAAGTGGGAAGACACCGTATGACGCCGTCGTCGAGTCGGCGGCGCTCCGTTTCCGTCCCATCATGCTCTCTTCGGTGACGGATGTCCTGGGCTTCGTGCCCCTGATTCCGAATCCCTTTTGGCGTCCGCTCGCCGTCTCCTTCATCGGCGGTCTTCTCCTTGCGACCGCGATCGGACTCCTTGTCGTACCTGCCATGTATTGCTGGTGGTACAAGGTGAAAGAGCCCTGCAAGCAGTAGGCATCCGGTAAAAATGAAAGGAGCTGTGAAGAAATGAATGCGCATTTCTTCACAGCTCCTTTTTACTTTGCTTTCATTTGGTTCAGGGTTCGGGGTTCAAGGTTCAGGGCTCTCGTGGCGGCTTCGCTGCCTTTTTTAGAAGATGGTATTCTCGTATCGCAGCCTTCCTCGCTAGGTAATGCTATTAAGTTAAGCGGCAGAACGTTCTTGGCTCCCCATCGGGGGAGCTCCCCGATGGGGAGCCAAGCGAACTGGATTTTTAGGAGTGAAGCGACGCGAAAATCCAGTTAGACGCCATTTCGAACGAAGTGAGATGAGGGGGCTACGTAGCGGTATTGCATGAAAGTGTTGGAATATCGATAGCATCGG